>LQAF01000161.1_pt1 | contig 15147 bp, 12 predicted proteins | sample 1535781 | NCBI WGS metagenome assembly LQAF01 (sample SAMN04331583, study PRJNA305678) | bioreactor metagenome | isolation source: bioreactor_2 inoculated with Wadden Sea sediment 2nd replicate of a... | place: Germany:Bremen
AGGTTTCCCGAACCTGATGTTCTCAGCGATAGTCCCTGAGAAGAGCATGGTCTCCTGCAGAGCATGGTGATCCGGCTTCTCAGGCTGGAGAGGGAGATCCGACAGATGTCGATGTCATCGAGGGTGATCGACCCCTCCTGCGTATCATAGAACCGAGGGAGCAGATGCATGAGCGTCGATTTTCCCGCCCCGGTCGTACCGATGATCCCCACCATCTCACTCGAGTCGATCGAGAGATCGAAGTGTTCGAACACCGGGGCTCCATCGCCGTAACGGAACGAGACATCGCTGAAGGTGATACGTCCTTCACAGGAGGACAGATGCACAGGGTCCTGCGGCTCTCTGATCGCAGGAGTGATCTGCAGCAGTTCATGTACCCGCTTCATGGAGGCCAGGGCCATCGAGAGGAAACTCAGGACCATGCCGAGCATGATCAGCGGGAAGAATGCGGTAAGGGTATAGTTGGAGAAGGCTATCAGGGACCCGAGGGTCATACCGTTTGCCGGGTCTGCGACCATGTTGCCGCCTGCATAGAGGACGATGACCACTGCAAGATTACCGAAGAGCATCATCAGTGGCATGATGATGCCTATGAGCATCGACACCTTGCGGGAGATGTGAAAATAGGCGAGGTTGCCGGTATCGAACTTTCTGATCTCTTCTGGTTGTCGGGAGAACGATCGTACCAGTTTCGCCCCGACCAGATTCTCCTGAAGGGTGTTGTTCACCTGATCAAGAGCTGTACGTACCTGCTCGAAGATCGGACGGATCGAACTTGCAGAGAAGAAGAAGAGGGCAAGCACGATGGGCATGATCACTGCCATGACCGATGCGATACGGGCGTTGATGATGAACATCGATGCGAGAGATCCGATCAGGATGATCAGGGACTGGATCAGCAGGAACAATCCCATGCGGATGAACATGCGGATGGTGTTCACATCGGAGTTGATGCGGACGATGAGCTCTCCGGTCCTCCAGGCATCGAAATCAGCGAACGAGAAGGCACTGATCTTTTTGAACAGCGCATTGCGCATATCATAACTCATATGCTGAGAGGCATGGATCAGTTTGACCCCGCTGTAGTAGCTCACGGTCATACTCAGTACTGCTGAGAGCCCGATCGCTGCAGCGAAACCGAGGATCATCACAGGACTTCCTGCAGCGATCCCGATATCGATCGCCCACTGGGTCATCTTCGGCTGCAGGAGCATGAGCAGTGAAGAGCAGATGAGCAGGATGAATGAGATCACCATGGGCTTTCTGTAGGGAGAGAGGAATCTCATGGTTTCGAGAAATGGTTTCATGAACTACTCCAGCGACAAAGATGAATACGGCAGATACAGGTAACTATACTGCACACCGGGGGGGACGGGCAAGTACTGCTGTCATGATCGGACAGGGAGGATCAGACAAACGATTGTCAGAAAGGTATACAAAACTATCCTGAAAGCCTGGTACGTGCTATGATATATCTATAATCGAAAGACAGTAAACAGGTGTGCCATGAAAGATAGAGATCAGACAGGCAGTTCACAGATCATGCAGAGGATGCTCACCCGGTTCGAGCGGCTCTGCTCGGTATCGATCGCGATCGTCAACTCTTCACTTGAGACCATCCATGCAGGAGAGCAGGGGCAGCTGATCCCCGATATCTCCGGATACTTCGAAGAGGCTGAACCCTTCTCGATCAGGGATATCGATCAACCGTATCCAGCTCTGGCCGGGATGTCACTGTTCGTCTCGCAGGACCATGACTCTGCGGTGTTCTGCCCCTATCGGACTCAAGAGCATGAATTGCAGTATCTGCTCATAACCGGTTTCAAGCTGGTACAGGAAGAACAGCAGTCCATTCTCGAACCCGGCCAGCCCTCATATACGGTATCCTATATCATCAATCTGCTGGCGGTCATCGTCGAGAGTGTCCGTGACTTCTCAGAGTTCATCACCGTCAAGCAGTATGCCCGAGAGGAGATGAGGACGAACCGTCAGGTCATCACTCAGCTTCAGCTGCTGATGCACATCTGGAAGGCCGGCAGATGGGAGTATTCGGTCGAAGATCAGCGGAACTTGGTGGATCAGAACTGGAAGGAGATCTTCGGTATCCCCGATGGCGTTGATACCGAGGATTTTCATGCCTACTTCGAAGATCATATCGTCCCCGAGGACCGAGACCGGGTGCACCATCAGATGGAAGAGTTCCTTGCGGGGAATACCGATGTGTATCACAGTCAGTTTCGCTTCAACAGTGAGATGCAGGGATTACGCTGGATCGAAGGTATCGGCATCACCTCCGAATATGATCAGGACGGGAATCCCAAGACGATCATCGGCATGAATCGTGATGTCACAGAGATCGAACAGAAGCATCAGGAGATCATGCAGGCAAACAAGCTGCTCAGTTCACTGCTCGAGCATATGCCTCTGGGGTGTTCTGGAAGGACGTGAACTCGGTCTACCTCGGTGCGAATGACCGCTTCGCCCATGATGCGGGAGTCGCCTCCTATAAGGACGTCATCGGGAAGACCGACAGAGACCTTCCCTTCGTAGCAGATGAGTATGAACACTACCGTGCGGATGATCTGATGGTCATCCGGAATAAAGAGCCGATCAGTGAAGAGGTGAACACCCTCTACCGGGAAGACGGCAGGCAGGGATGGTCCTATACCAGTAAAGTGCCGCTGCTCGATGATTCGGGCGAAGTGTTCGGACTGCTGGGGGTCTATACCGATATCTCGAAGCTCAAATGGACCGAGCAGCAGCTTGCAGAACGGGAACGCAGACTGCAGGCGATCCTGGACTGTTCGAAAGATATCATCTGGATCGTCGATTCTGAGCTTGCTCCCGAGTATGTCTCTCCCTCAGCGGAGGAGATCCTGGGGAAGGAACATGGTGGGTTGCTGCTGACCGACCCCGGGAAGATCATCGAACCTGCCTCCTATCTGGAGACCGCCGAACGGCTGAAGCAGCTTGCTGCAGATCAGGAAGTGCATGGGCATGCACCCATGATCCAGACTGCCCTGGAGATCAGGACCTCAGGCGGTGATACCCTGCTGATGGATGCTGTCTTCACTGCCCTGATCGATGCGAACGGGACCAGCTGGGGTATCTGGGAATCCTCAGGGACATGACCGAGCAGCAGGACCTTCAGCGGGCATTGCAGCAGTCACAGAAGATCGAAGCCATCGGACGCTTGCAGGCGGGGTCGCTCATGATTTCAACAATCTGCTGCAGGTGATCCTCGGATACGGGGAGCTGCTGTGTGATACGATCCCCTCTGATTCAGATGAGGGGACGATGATCTCGACGATCATCTTAGCAGGGAAACGAGCCCGGATCCTCGTTGAGCAGCTGCTGAAGTTCAGTCAGCAGGATGAGTATGAACTGCTGCCGATCGATATCTCCGGCTGTGTGAAGCAGCTGCTGCCCACCCTCAGGACCCTTGTCAGTGAACAGGTGGAATTGACCTATACTGCGGGCGATTCGCTTCCTCAGGTCCTTGCTGACCGTCAGCAGATAGAACAGCTGTGCATCAACATCTGCCTCAATGCGGATGATGCCATGACCGATGGGGGTACCCTCTCGATCAGCATCGAGGAGATGGTGTTCGGTGCGCCTGTGCCGGTCTATGGGGAGTCGATGCCGCCCGGGAAGTATCTTGTCCTCTCGATCAGTGATACGGGGATCGGTATCCAGAAGGAGCAGATCGATGTGCTTTTCGAGCCGTTCTATACGACCAAGCAAGTCGGAAAAGGGGTAGGGCTGGGACTTGCGATGGTCTTCGGTATCGTGAAGGAGCATAACGGGTTCATCAGAGTGACCAGTGAACCGCAGCACTGGACGACCTTCTCGGTCTATCTGCCTGCGGTTCACTGATCACAGGAGGCTGTTCAGATCATCAATCAGCTTCTGAGGGTAATCAGGCAGGGCCCCTTGAGAACTCACCACATGGTTTGCCAGCTTCACTGCATAGACCACGGAATTGTGGACATTACCCGATCTGGCCAGAGCACTCATGAACCCGGCAGAGAAACTGTCTCCAGCCCCCACCGTATCAACGACCGGTACCTCAGAAGGGATCACATGGCCTGAACCCTCGGGGGCGAAGTAGTATGCTCCGTCCTTCCCGCAGGTCAGCAGCATGATCCGTACCGGATATTCGGTTCTCAGTCGCTCATAGAACTCCGCCGGTGAGAGCTCCGTATCATAGAGCATCTGGGACAGGACCGGCAGTTCCTCATCATTGAGCTTGATCACGGTCGTATAGGCAAGAGATGCAAGGAAGATCTCCTTGGAGAAGAACTCCTGGCGAAGATTCACATCGAAGAAGGTCTCTGTATAGGTCAGATGGTCCAGGAGGTCTCTGAGGCAGCGTGCATTCTCAGCAGTCCGCTGTGCAAGGGAGCCGAAATAGAAGAGATCATACCTGCCGGCAAGCAGCTGCTGCATACGCGGTGGATCGATCGTGATATGATCCCATGCGCTGAAGGCGATGTCATAGACCGGGATACCGTCTTCGAGCTGGACCTCGACCGTACCGGTCGGGTAGCTGTTGGTGATGATGAACGAGGGATCGATGCCTACCTCGGTGATCTCGCTGAGAGCTCTTTGCCCCAGTGCATCATCTCCCACGGCAGTGATCAGGGAGGTGTTCGCTCCCAGCTTGGCACTGTGTCCTGCGAAGTTCGCAGGGGCACCGCCGAGATAATGGACGTCATTGATGTGATCGAACAGCAGTTCTCCAAAACACAGTACGTTCATGTGAATACCCCTTATACATTTTTGTGATCATACCCTGAACGACCGATGGAGTTCAAGAGATGTCTCTGGTGAGAGCGATGAGAGTTCATGCGTACTCTCGTTCACTGATCCATGCTACCGATACGGCACCCTTGCCCGCATGCAGTGAGATCACCGGAGAGGTCTCCTGGATGAACTTCGGCTGCAGCCTGGTCTTCTGCTCTATGATCGAAGCGATCGTCTCTGCCAGTTCGGGAGCTTTGACATGCGAGATGCTGAACTCGGTGATACCCTCATGTTCCCAGTCTCTGACGAATCGCCTGATGAGGGCTGATGCGCTGCCGTTCTGTGTGAACCTGATCCCTTTGATCGCTCCGGAGCCATCCGGGGCGAGTCCCACGATCGGCTTGATCCCAGAGCGGACGATCAGCCTGCCGATCTTCTCAGGGACCCTCCCTCCCCGTACCATCGACTCGAGCGACTGGACAGAGACCAGGATGGTCGATCTCCTGATCAGGGATTCGATCCTGTCTATGAGCACAGGAGCAGACTCCCCTGCAGCGGCAGCTTCTGCCGCCCTGATGGTGATCAGTCCCTGTGCTCCGGCATTACGTCTGGAATCGATGATATGCACCGGGTAGTCACGTTTTCTCAACTCCCGTGCAGCCAGCTCGTAGGTGCGGAAGGTCCCGCTCAGAGCAGCTGAGACCGAGATGATGAGAATCTCCCGGTAGTGTTCGGAGAGGAACTCAAGGTGCCGACCGATGCTGCCCGAAGAGGGCATCGAAGAGGTCGGGAGGTGCTCTGAGGTGATCATGGTATCAAGCAGGAAGGTGTTGTCTACTGAGATGCGGTCGATGAACGAGCGGTCGTCCCACTGGATGAGCTGCGGTATCTGATAGATCTGCAGAGCATCTTTGAGGTGCTGCGGGATATCGGCAGAGGAGTCGGTGACGATGGCAATATCAGAGAGGCGCTCATGGATGGCCGCATACTGTGCGAGCATATCATCGACCTTGGTCTCCTCGATACGGGAGAACTCCTCGAGCTTCCTGAAGACCCTGTTCGGTTCTCCGGTATGGATATGGACCCGCATCGTCTCCTTATGTGCCCCGATCACCAGAGAATCACCCAGACCATGAAGCGCCTCCTTGACCGCATCAGGAGCCACAGTGCAGGAAAGGAGCAGTGCCTCGGTACAGTAGCGAAAGACCGGCCGTTCAAGCAGCTGATCATGTGCATCCGAAAGCTGATGTTCGATCTCAGAGGACGGGGACTCCTCCAGCTGGTCTGTCACGCCGTGCCGGAGATACTGGTCGACCCCCTCCAGAAAATAGACGAAAGCCCTGGCACCGGCGTCGACCACCCCCGCATTCTTGAGGACCTGCAGCTGTTCGGTAGTCATGTGCTCAGCTGCTCTTGCTGACCGCAGTCCCCGCTTGAGCAGCAGGGGGATGGGGATCTGAGCCTGCCATGCGTCATTGATCGCTCTGGACCAGGAGTGCATCACAGTCAGGATCGTCCCCTCGACCGGGGTCTCCACTGCATCATATGCAAAGCTGACGGCACTGTTGACCGAAGCGATGAAGTTCTTGATGCTCAAAGCCTCGAAGTCCTTGGCGACTTCATAGAAGCCGCGGAAGAACTGTGCGATGATCATCCCTGAATTACCTCGTGCGCCGATGAGAGCTGACTGAGCCATCCTGTCGGTGGTTCGGGCTACAGACCCTGTACGGTTCGACTTCGTGAGAGCTGCCTTGAAGGTGTGGAGCATATTGGTTCCCGTGTCACCGTCGGCGACCGGGAACACATTGATATCATTGATCTCCTGCTGGTTGATCAGCAGATGGCGGTATCCGCAGGATACCGAATCGAACAGTTCAGTTCCGGTTATCAGCATCGGGTCCCCCCTTGGGTCTCTGTTTTGACGAAGTGAATTTCAACTCGGTCCCGTGAATGATCCGGTACAGGTTCTTTCTGTGAGAGATGACGATCAGCAGGAACAGTGCACTGAGGAAGGCGACGATATAGGGATCGACCACGTGTCCGAGGACTATGCTCAGCAGGATATAGTACGGGATGACGATGAACAGGGAGATCAGCGAAGCGGCGGATGCATATCTGCTCACGGCCAGGACCAGAGCGAAGACCGCCAGAGCGAAGGGAATGGCCGGGGGATAGATCACCGCTATGGTCCCGGCACCTGTGGCTACCCCCTTGCCCCCTTTGAACTGCTTGAGGTAAGGGGAGTGGGTATGCCCGAACACGGCAGAGAGCCCGGTGAGCAGGTATCCGGGAACGGTGAGCCCTATGACAAAACGGGCGATCAGGACCGGCAGAGCACCTTTTGCGATATCGATCAGAGCGACGAGCATCCCGTCTCTGATCCCGAAGGCCCGTGCCATGTTCGTCGCCCCGCTGCTGCCGCTGCCTGCAGAGAAGATCGATACCCCTTTGCGCTTTGCAAGCAGGAAGGCCGTCGGTATCCCGCCGATGAGATAGGCTCCGATACAGCTGGCTAGAATGACCACTACCTCTATGTCCATCTATCTGATCCTCCGCGGGATCAGCAGGGGGGTCTTTCGTATGTACTCCTGATAGTACTGCTGATCTCCGTAGCGCTCCTTCCATGACTTCTCGAGCAGGGGTATACCGCTCACGAACAGCAGCAGTAGTGTGATGAACACCGGACCGAGGAGTACGAGATAGGAGAGACCCTTCAGATAGGGCAGGATGACAAGGGCGAGTCCCCACCACACCAGCATCTCCCCGAAGTAGTTCGGATGACGGGAATACTTCCATAACCCCGTGGTGATCAACCGCTTGGGATGCACCTGCTTGAATGCCGACTTCTGTGCATCTGCTGTGCTCTCGATGATGAAGCCTGCAGCCCAGAGGATCAGCCCAGCGGTGAGGGACAGCGGGTAGATGGTTTCAGGACTGTGGGTGAGCAGGAAAATCTCAGGGAGCATGACTAACGAGACGGTGATTGCCTGCAGGAGCCAGAAGGCACCGAACTTGAGAAAGGAGTCACGCTTGTCATCGAAGCGATGGTCCACTTTCATCTGCAGGATACGTGTGAGCAGATAACCGCCGAGCCGAAGAGCCCAGAGCACGACGCCGAAGAAGACGATCAGTGAGATCGGGTCGGATTGAGCATGCACGATGAGCAGGTAGATGCTCAGCAGGATGAAGCTCAACGTATAGGAGAGGTCTGTGACGATGTCAGTCTTCAGGGTGAACGCGATGATGAAGAACAGCAGATTGATCGCTGTGACGATGAGCAGACTCTCAAGATAGATGTTCATGACTGCCTCCCGAATCTTTGTAATCGATACAAAAGTACTACGAATAGTGCATTAAGACAATATGAAAGAGCATATTAGAAAGATCCTATGAGATGAAACACTGCATAGTAGTTAAAAGACTCTCTTATAGTGAGTTTGAACTGAGGTGATGAGGATCATCAATGCTATGCATGTTCATTATACCATGGTAGACTGGATATATGGGAATAGTACTGCCATTATACATAGATCCTCTCGAGGGTGCTTCCACTCCTTCCGATCTCAGTGATGCATGGGTATGTGTACTGCAGGAGAGAGCTCGGTGTCCGGATGTACCGCTGTCGCTCATCATCAATCCCGACAGCGGACCGGGAGAGGGCCGCAGGGACTCCTACCGGAGGGGGATCGATGCACTGCAGCGTACCGGTATCACCGTCATGGGGTATTTGCCGTGCGGGTATATGAGAGAGCCCGGAGCCAGGCTGCAGGAGATGAAGCAGCAGTGGTACAGCTGGTACCCCTCGATCGATGGACTGTTCATCGATGAGTTTCCCTCGTATATCGATCAGGCACTGGCCGCACGATGCGGTATGTTCGTCGCTGAAGGGAAGATCGATCCCATGGTCAACCCCGGGACGTCGTTGAAGCTTGACAGGGCTGTGAGGCAGCTGCCCTTCAGTACCGTCATCTCTTGGGAGAATACCTCCTATCCTGATACACTCACCACGCTGGGGCAGATCGAACAGTTCTCGCAGCTGAAAGTCCTTCCTGAGCTGGGAGCTCTGGTCCTGGGACAGCGGTACCGCTCTCACTTGATGAGAAAATGTGTCGATCTGTTCTATGACTGGTCGTTCGTGACCCCCTCTCCAGAAACCGGGAACACCTGGGGAGTCTTGGACTGCAGGTCCTTCGGCCGGCAGATGAGAACGCAGCAGCGCAGATATGCGCACTAGGAGCTGTATGATGAGAATCACACTCTTGAGCCTCCTGATCCTTCTAGCTCTGGTCCTGTGGACCGGCTGTGCCACCTCCATCCCGCCTGAGATGTCCGCTCTGCTGGTCGACAAGGTCGACCTCACACGTTACAGCGGCCTGTGGTATCAAGTGGCACGGTATCCGCACTCCTTCCAGCGGGGGGAATGCGGTGATTCGACCGCGGAGTACAGCCTGAGAGAAGACGGCAGGATCGATGTCCTCAACAGATGCTGGGACGGGGAGTACGGCGGAGCTATTCGCAGCAGGTCAAGGCCGTGGGTACCCCGATGGATAGCCGGGGGAGCTGGCTGCGGGTGGTCTTCTTCAGACTCTTCCCTGCCGCGTACCTGGTGATCGAACTCGATCAGGAGCACTACCAGTGGGCGGCTGTCACCACAGCCGACAGGAACTCGCTCTGGATCCTCAGCCGTACGCCTGCATTGGATGAGGAGACTTTCGAACGGATCATCACCTCCCTCGAAGGAAAGGGATTCTCCAGAGACAGGATCATCAGGACATCACAGCAGTGATTATAGTGAATACATAGTTGTAATAATAGCAAAAACTTCTTGAACTTATGATCGATACATTGTAGATTCTGTGTATCATACAGAGAATAATGCGTGTAGCGTATCTTGAGCAGAGAACGACGTGAGGAGTGGGGAATGAGACGAATACGAACAGCACTGTCGGCGGCACTGATCATCATGATGATGGTACTGCTTTCCTGTACCCCGGCAGCAGAAGAGACAGAGAGTCCTGCAGACACCGTGAGTGCCGCTACCGATTATGCACCGCTGGTCAGTGCTGCTGTACAGGTGGTGAAAGCCCCTCTGCGTGAGGAGTTCGTCGGGAACGGGACGATAGCAGGTCAGCAGGAAGCAGTGCTGAGGACCCGGATCGGGGGGGTGATCGCTTCGATCGACTTTCAGCTCGGACAGGTTCTCGAACAGGGAGAGGTGGTGATGACACTCGATGACCGCATCGTCTCTCTCACCCTCAGCCAGCTTGAACAGCAGTTCGAGACCGCGGTGAAGAACCTGGAATCGAGTACCCGCGCGTATGACCGGGGATCTATCTCTTACTCTCAGCTCAATCAGGAACGTGCGGCCCTTGACGGACTGGAAGCCCAGCTCTCAGCGGCGCGGGATAATCTTGAGAACACGAAGATCAGCACCCCGATCTCAGGGAGTGTGGCACAGCGCAGTCCTTCTTTGATCATAGGTGATCAGATCCAGGCCGGGGCGCAGATAGGACGCGTGGTGGATCTGGAACATCTGAGGATCCAGCTTTCAGTGGGGCAGAGTGAACTCTTCCTGCTCTCTGTCGGCGATGCGGCTGTGATCGATATCCCGACACCGACCGGGACGCTCACGACCAACGGAGTGGTCTCAGCGATCAGTGCCGGAAGTGATGAGAGGACCGGGAGCTGGGCAGTACTGGTCGACTTCAACAATCCCAGACCGAAGGTAGTCCGTGCAGGGTTATCAGCGAAGGTGACCGTCAAGGATGCCGACGCGGCGATCTATACGGTCATCCCGAATGCGGCGCTGGTCAATCGTGATGGTAAGCAGTATGTGTTCATCGTCGAAGGTACCACAGCCAAAATGACTGCTGTTACCGTACTTGATCAGTACGGGGATCTCACTGCTGTTGCAGGACTCGACCCGACCATAGAGCTTCTCGACCATACAGTGCTTGTCAGCGGGCTGACACGGATCAAGGACGGAGATGAGACCGTAATCAAGTAGATACGGCAGCAGGAGGAGTGATGCAGGAACGTGAACAGGAACGAACAGCAGGGATCGGTCAGCGGATGACCATAGGTCGATTCTCTGTGACCCATACCGTATTGATCAATATTCTGATGGTGACGATCCTCGCCCTGGGCGTGTTCAGTCTGATCAGGCTGCCGCAGGAGCAGTTCGCAGAGGTGCCGTTCTTCTGGGTCAACGTGATAGTCCCATACCCCGGGGTAAGCGCCGAGGATATGGAAAGCAGTGTGACCATACCTGTGGAGAATCAGTTCCAGGGTATCAGCAGGCTCAAGAGGATCAGTTCCACCACCAGTGAAGGCCTTTCGGTCGTACGTGTGGAATTCGATGACGGGATCTCCAATGATGAGTTCCGGACGCTCTATCAGGAAGCGCAGACGCGTTTCAGTCAGGTACAGCTGCCCGACGGTATCCTCACGCCGATCGTGGACGACTTCTCCTCAGCCGATTTCCTGCCGGTCATCGAGGTGGTGATCAGCGGTGATCAGCCGTATGAAGTCCTTCGCGATGAGGCAGAACTTCTGAGAAACCAGATCCTGAAGGTCTCAGATGTCTCCGATGTCGATATCATCGGACTGCCTGATCGTCAGATCATCCTTGATGTCGATACCCTTCGCCTCACCAGCCTGGGGCTCACTGCGAACGAACTGCTTCGTGCGGTGCAGGACCAGAACAGTACCATCCCAGGCGGTTCGTTCAGCACAGAGAGCCGGGAATACCTGCTCAGGACCGTCGGCAGCGTGAACAGTATCGCCGATTTCGGTGATGTGATCGTCAGGAGGTCTGCCGATTCTGCCGGGATGATCAGAGTCTCCGATGTGGCCCGGGTCATTGACGGGTTTGACCGGGACTCCCCGCTCTCCCGGTTCAACGGGGATGCTTCGGTGAGCCTTCGTGTGACGAAGGTGCCACGAGGCAGCTCGGTATCAGTGGTCAGCGGGACACGTGAGATCGTCGAGAATGCCAGCTGGTCACTCCCGGTCGGTATGGAACTGACCCTCTTCAATGACTCCACGGTACAGATCGCCTCAAGCCTCTCGGTACTGACCTCCAATGCCCTGATGGGTCTGGCCCTCCTGGTCGTGATCCTCTGGCTCTTCATCGGGTTCCGTAACGCCATGATGACGGCACTGGGCATACCGGTGACCTTCGCCCTGACCTTTCTGGTCCTCGATCTTCTGGGTGAGACCATCAATACCAACACCCTCTTCGGTCTGGTGCTGGTCCTCGGTCTCATCGTCGATCATGCGATCGTCATCATCGAGAACTCCTACCGTCTCCAGCAGAATGGGCTGCTCAGAGCGGATGCCGCGATCCTCGGTACCGATCAGGTCGTGTGGCCGGTCATAGCCGCTACCGGGACCACCGTGGCGGCCTTCCTTCCCCTGATGATCATCCCCGGGACCATCGGTAAGTTCCTGAGGGTCATCCCCCTCACTGTTTCGATCGCTCTGATCGTCAGTACCGGTGAGGCGCTGTTCTTCCTTCCCAACCATTTTGCCGACTGGGGAAAAGAGAAGAAGATCTCAAACCGCAGGGAAGCTGGCTGGTGGTTCGCATCGTTCCAGAGACGCTACACTGTCGTACTGCGGGCTTTCTACAGGTTCAAGAAGATCGTGCTCCTGTGCTTCCTGGTGATCGCCATCGGCAGTTTCGCGCTGGTGGGCATGCTCGATCAGGATCTGTTCTCAGCTGAGGATTACAGCTACTTCTCCATCGATATCACCCTGCCGACCGGTACCCCGCTGACAGAGACCGACCGGGTCACTGCTGAGTTCGAACAGCAGCTGCTCGATCGTCTTGGAGACGGTGAGATCATATCGGTCAGTACCAGCATCGGTAACCTCACCGGAGACACCGGTGCGACGGTCAAGTCCAATGTGGCACAGATCGTCGTTGACCTCACCGAGCAGGATGAGGGCAGGCTCCGCGGGATCGATGAGATCATCGAGGATATCAAGAGGGATGTCTACTACATAGCAGGGCCTGAGCAGGTCACCTTCAGGAAGGCACAGAACGGTCCCCCGACCGCTGATCCGCTGAGTTTCCGGGTCTTCGGTGATGACTATGACCAGATAGCTCAGGCCTCAAGGAGCATACAGGATATCCTCTCAGGCTATGAGGGACTGGTCAATATCGAGGATGATTACATCGCAGGCAGTCCTGAACTGCAGGTGCGTATGAACCCTGAGCGTGCCAGTGCCCTGGGTGTGAGCGTCTCAGCTCTGGGAGGCTATCTGAGAGCACGGTTCGAGGGTATCCCGGCAGGGACGTTCTTCCTGAACAATGAGGAGATCGACATCGTCCTGCAGTTCGATCGCTCACAGACGGTCCGGTTCCAGGACCTCTCTCAGGCGATGATACCGACCGATGACGGACGGATGATCCCGTTCTCCAGTATTGCAGAAGTGGTACAGACCCAGTCGCTCGGAAGCATCAGGAGGCTCGACGGCAAGCGTGAGGTCACCGTGACCTCTGGAGCTCAGGAGGGGGTGGACCTGCCGCAGATCAATGAAGATGTCAGTGACCTCTGGGATACGGAGCTGCAGTTCCTCTACCCGGGAGTCGATTTCGCCGTGGGCGGGGAGTTCAGTGAGTTCCAGGATCTCCTGGTGGATATCCTGCGGATATTCCTCATCGGGGTGTTCCTGATCTATCTGATCCTCGGGGCTCAGTTCAACAGCTACAGTCAGCCGATGCTGATCCTCCTCTCGGTACCGTTCGCCTTCGTCGGGATCATCCTCTACCTTGCGGTATCGGGTACTCCCTTCTCTACACGGTGCTCTATGCCGGGGTCGCTCTTGCAGGTATCGCGGTCAATGATGCCATCGTGCTCATCAGTTTCATCAATGATAAACGCACAGAGGGCTTGGCCGTATCGGCAGCGGTGATCGAGGCTGCTCATACCCGTATCCGTCCGATCCTGCTCACCTCACTCACCACCATCGTCGGACTCCTTCCTACCGCTATCGGTATCGGAGGCACTTCGGTGGTGTGGGGCCCGATGGCCAGTACCATCATCTTTGGTCTGATCTTCTCGACACTCACGGCACTGTTCATCATCCCGCTGCTCTATGGGCTGATCTATGATCGAACGGTGAGGAGGAAACGTACAGCATGAAACGAAACAGATCCCTATCGTACAGCCTGCGCATCGGCACAGCCGCTGCCGTGCTGATCTTCTCAGTTGCCACAGCCTCTGCGGAGATCCCGCTCCCCGGTCAGGGCTACCCTGATCTTGAGGGAAGCTCCACAGGAGCTGCTGATCTCACGATCGAACGATCGGTGAGTACCGATCGGGTAGCCTCCTTCCTGCAGGAATGGCAGCCTTCAGGACCTGAAGTACTGTCTCTCGAGACTGCCGAGGCCACACTGCGTGATCAGATAGCGCTCACGGTGAACAGTATCGCACAGCTGCAGTCACTCGTTAACATCCAGCAGCTGCAGATCGATGATCTTCTGAGCAGGAAACGGCCCTCCTTCTCCTTCATCACCGATCCTGTGGGCAACCCGCTCTACAGTTTCAGCAGCGGGATGCAGAGTGACTTCACGGCCACCCCTCCTGCTTCGGAGCTCAAGAGCACTCACCGGTTCGGATTCGGCCTCGGTATGACCCAGGAGCTCCCGAGTGCCGGTTCACTCGAGGCATCAGTGAGTCAGAGCAGCAGTGCCACCCTCTCCGATGGGGATAGCAGCTGGGACTGGAGTCAGTCTCCCTCACTCTCGCTCTCTTTGTCCCAACCACTGTTCATCGCAGAGGATCTCATCGACACTTCCTATGGCGACCGGGTGCTGCAGCAGGCACGGCTGGAGCAGCAGGGGACGTTGAACACCATCGAGACGGCAGTAGATGCGGTACTGCTGCAGGGGCTTGGGTTGCTGAACATCCGGCAATCACTGCTGGAAGGCAGATTCCTGCTGATCGAACGACTGAGCCTGCTGGAGAAAGAGTATCAGAAGCTGAAGATCGATTATGATGAGGGGCTGGTGAGTACCCGGCAGATCGAACGGCAGGAGTTCCTCATCGAGCAGCTTTCTCTGCAGAAGCGGGGGCTTGAGATCGAGAGTGCTTCGGTGGAAGCCTCGGTACGGGATCTCTGGGGTTCTGATGCACAGCGGATCCTTGATGCGGTCATCCTTCCTACGTTGGATCGGTTCACTTCGGTCAGCACCCTGATGCGCTCTGGTCTCGAACAGGATGAGCAGCTCTTTGTCGATATGCTCTCCAATGATCCGGACTATACCGTCGCACAGAGGGCGTTCGCCCTTGCTGAACTCAACCGATCGCTCGGCAGTCCGGCAGATGCTCCGATCCTCGGGTTCTCACTGCAGGTATCTCCCTCCTATGGCGATACTGCTGACCGGTCGTT
>LQAF01000164.1_pt1 | contig 15002 bp, 15 predicted proteins | sample 1535781 | NCBI WGS metagenome assembly LQAF01 (sample SAMN04331583, study PRJNA305678) | bioreactor metagenome | isolation source: bioreactor_2 inoculated with Wadden Sea sediment 2nd replicate of a... | place: Germany:Bremen
GAATCCCTCACCTCGGTGATCCTTGAATCGTCGTTCGGGGGCATGCTGAACATGTTCGGCGGTGCTTCGGTACTCCAGGGGTTCCGAGGACCGTTCGAGGTGAAGATCAAGGCGTTCATCAGGGAACAGGCCAAGGATGAACAGTTCCAGCAGGCACTGATGGGTTCGGCAGGAGGTCAGAAGGACCTTGTCGCATCGGTACAGAGTAAGGTGGATCTGATCGTGGAATCACGGCTGGAAGAACTGACCCCGCAGCTGGTGAAGAAGATCGTGCAGGATATGATCGCACGTCATCTTGGATGGCTGGTGATCTGGGGAGGCGTCTTCGGCGCCCTCATCGGTCTTGCCATGAGTCTGCTGCAGGTTCGATGATCCTCTGCGGTCCTCGATACGGAGAGGACCGCAGCCCCTGTCTCACAACAGCAGTTCAAGACTGAAGAGCAGACCCCAGGTGAGCCCTGTGGTGCTGCTGTCATACCCTGCATAGAACTGCAGATGTGTCGATTCAAGACCGATCAGTGATACTGATGCATCAAGCAGGATGCCGGTCCCCCAGCTGAGGGTATCAGTCCACAGCACATCCCCATAGATCCCCCCGGAGAGCTTTGAGATCATCATCAGTTCCGCCAGCGGGATACCGTCGCTGAACGGTCGGTATCGCAGGGTCACCGACGAGCCGAGCAGCTGATCATAGGTGCCTTCAGAGATCTGGGAACGGAACTGATCCCGTCTGAAGAAATGGACGGTATCGTTCGGTGAGAACGGGATGAGCACTGTGGTGTCGAGACCCAGGAGCAGCTGTGACCCTGCTGCTGTGAAGGCCCCGTGCAGTTCAGCCTCTACTGCCGATACCTCAAGATCCTCCAACCGGTACCCGGCTGAGAGCTGAAGGGCAGCTCTGGGCGCAAGGGAGAGCACAGAGCGGAAACCTGATGAGAGTGCTGCATAGTCGGACTGAAACAGCCCCTGCATACGAAGGTGCCCGTTCGCATAGAGCTCGAAACGGAAGGCTTCGGAATTGAGGAGCAGCAGATCGATGGCAGTGCCTGCCGATGTCTCATCAATAGCTGAGAGATCGGGGACCAGGGAGAGATAGCCGTACGAGGAGCTCTTGAGGTTCTTCGTCGGATACCAGATATGCTCAGCCCGAAGGAATGCCCTCATATTCCAGCTCTCATACAGATCGAGTGCCAACCCGGTATCGAACGAGGTGACAGATGCATACGAATCGATCCGGTAGAGCGCTGAGACCATCAGATCATCTGAGAACGGGGTATCGTCATAGGGGATCGCCTGTGACCATGCATGCAGGTTCAGACTGCTGCGCGGTTCTTTTACCGGGATGAACCCGAAGGCAGAACGTTCTGTGAGTCTCTGCGAGAAACTCTGATCGAAGACCAGACGACGGGCGAGCTGTCCTGCGTTCGGTGTGCGGGCAGCAAGGGTTGAGAACAGCTCAGTATGCTGAGAGGCAGCCTCATACCCTGCCTGATAGATCTCATCAAGGGACTGGAAATCCATGAAGGAGAACGATTCGACAGCACTGCGGATGAGCAGCGGATCATGCATGAGAAGATCGGTGACTCCCGCTCTGCGTTTGCCGATATCGAGAGAGACGTTGAGGATCGTGAGCGGGTTCTTCAGGTTGAGATCAGGATTGTCATAGAAGGCCGTAGAGGTGATGACGGTATCGGTATACCGGTAGGCCGCATCAAGATGGAGCAGATTGGTGATCCCGCCGTCGATGAGCAGATGGTCACGGTAGGGGACCGGAGAGAAGTAGACCGGCAGGGCAAAGGATGCCTCCATTGCCGTATAGAAGTCTCCCTCGACCAGATAGATCGGCTGTTTCGTCTTCAGGTCCTCACATACGACCAGGACCGGTATGGGAAGGTGTTCGAGTCTCAGGTCTCCGAGGATATGATAGAGGCTGTCGGTGAATGCCTTGATATCCAGAAGGCCCCCTTCAAGGGGGATGGTCAGTGAGAACAGATCCCCGATATGGATCGAGCTCACCAGCTCATGGATCTGAGCAGGTGAGAGACCAGCTCCGTAGAGGAGCCCCACGATGGAGCCCATGGAGTTCGACACGATCAGATCCGGGATGATCCCCTGCTCCTCTAGTGCCTGCAGGACCCCGATGTGAGAGAAGGCCCGGGCAGACCCCCCGGAGAGAACCAGTGCGACCGGTTCCTGATCCCCGGCCTGATGCTTCACACGCTCGATGAACGTCTGTTCACCATGGATGATGGGTTCAGCTGCACTGAACAGGCTGTCATTCAGGACCCCTTCTTCTGCACAAAGCAGCAGCGACGAGAGGAGGAAGAATAGCAAGAGATAGACTCGCAGTGTGCTATCAGGCATCAAAAGCCTCCTGAAGAGATTATCTTCTGTGAATGTAGCATGTAGGAGTGTAGAAAGCAATGCTGCACGCGCAGGTTAATAGATCACCACACGGGCAGGGACTGGTGCATGTGCTAGCGGTTGTCCCCAAGGATCTCATCTGCCATCTCGGGATAGAGCTCACGGATGCAGTCGGGGCAGAGGGAATGGGTGATCTGAGAATCGGTATGTCTGCTGATGTACTCATCAGGATCGATGAACTGCCCCTCTTCGGTCCTGATCCGCTTGCAGTGGCTGCAGACCGGCAGGATCCCCTTGAGCACACGGATCTCATTCATTGCCTGTGAGAGCTGATCATTGCTGATCTGCAGCTCCCTGTTGATGATCTCATAGGTAGAGGCTTCCCGGTAGATGCTGTAGACGATCGTCGCATAGGCTGCGATGAGCAGACCTGCGTTCATGAGATGGTTGTCATACTGTCGGGGCAGCACGTGCAGATACCTGGTCACGAAGATCAGGACGACCGGCACGGCAAAGACCGATGACCAGATCAGACCTTCGGTCAGACCGAGCAGCACGAAGAAGACAACGGGGAAGAGCATGACGAAGAGGAAGTTCAGCAGGTAGCCCTGCTGTATATACAGCAGCAGGAGCAGCAGGATACTGAGAAAACCACAGAGGAAGCGGTAGGTGCAGGTGAGTCCGGTCCGGTGCCTGAGCAGATGCATCACAAGGATCGATATTCCCGAGACGAGCAGGATGGTGAAGGTCCTCAGGTCATAGATGAGATGGTAGATCGAGGCTGCGGCGAAGATGAGCTCTACGGAGATCACCGTAGCGATATAGAATCCGTAGCGGCGCTGATCTCGTACGATACGTTGTGTATTCATATGACTACCCTTGAGGTGCAGGATACCATCACAGGCAGCTTCCTTTACGGAGTGGAGTTGTCTGAGGTTGTAGAGCATTGTATATCCAGAGAGATGATAAGGCAAGAACGGAAGTCGTTGGTATTCATGGAATCTTCACATTCGAAGCAGCTGCCGGTACTCCCCACCATGATTGATTGGTGAGTGAGTATCACAGCACATACAAGTCCACCGATCATTTCGATACCTGCCCGGGTGGTCCCTGTACTGTGCTGGCTGTAGGGTGTACAGTTCTCCCCTGGATCGAGCTGATCGCACCGGTCCTGTGACAGACATCTGCATTCGGGTGAACTTCGGGCTGTATCGATCGATGATTTCCTGTTATGCTGTAGCTATGATATATGATGTGATCGTGATCGGAAGCGGGTATGCAGGGCTTGCAGCGGCGATAGAGGCCAGACAGGCAGGGGCCTCGGTGATCGTGCTGGAGAAGATGAGGGCAGCAGGTGGGAACTCCATCATCAGCGATGGCGGTATGGCGGTCGCCGGCAGTGCTCTTCAGCGCAGGCACGGGATAGAGGATTCTGCAGAACTCTTCTATCGCGATATGATGAAGGCCGGTCTGGGGCTGAACTACCCGGAACTGGTAAAAATCGTGACCGGGCACTCGCAAGAGGCCTACTCATGGCTTACCGAAGAGCTGGGAGTCGAGTTCATGGATCGGGTGGATCTGTTCGGGGGGCATTCGGTAGCCCGCAGCCATGGGGCTGTGCGCATCACCGGAGCTTCGATCATCAAACCGATGCTGAAGCGGCTCGAAGAGCTCGAGATTCCGATACACTACGGCTGGCATGTCACTGGACTGCTGTTCGATCACCAGCGGGTCACCGGCGTAGAGGCGGAGTCGGGGTACAGCTTCAAGACGAAGCGGGGGGACCAGAGGCAGGTGATCCATGCACGTAACGGTGTGATCCTGGCCGGGGGAGGCTTCGGGGCGGACGTACGGTTCAGGTCGGCACATGATCCGAGACTGAACAGGGACATCGACACCACGAACAAAGTCTGTGCCACCTCGGAACTGCTGGTCGAAGCCATGAAGAAAGGTGCTTCAGCGATCCAGCTCTCCCACATCCAACTCGGGCCCTGGGCATCACCGGATGAGAAGGGGTTCGGTTCCGGTCCGCTCTTCGCTGATTATATCGGGCTGATCTACGGCATCCTGGTTGCCCTGATACCGGCAGCCGCTTCATCAACGAGCATTCAGACCGAAAGGTCCTCTCTGATGCGATCCTTGCAACAGGTGCTCCCTGTATCTGCATCAGTGATGATGCGGCGGTGAAGCAGTCCGGATGGGATATCGGAAGGGCTTTACAGAAAGAAGTGGTCAGGACCTTTGATGATCTTCCCTCTCTTGCAGAGTTCTACCACATACCCGCTGATTCCCTCTCATCGACAGTGGACCGATTCAATACCTCCATCAGTGATCATGACAGCAGCCTGTACGGCAGGAGCATCATGGCTGATTCCCTTCCGATACAGTCTCCTCCCTATTATGCCATGCGAGTATGGCCCAAAGTCCATTACACCATGGGTGGATTGCAGATCGACAGCAAGGCACGAGTGATCAGTCTGGATCAGGAGCCCATGGAGGGGCTCTATGCTGCAGGTGAGATGACCGGAGGTATCCATGGGGCTTGCAGGCTCGGAAGCTGTGCTGTGACGAACTGCATCGTGTTCGGCAGGATTGCCGGGGCTCAGGCAGCCGGTGGAGGGAATTAGATACAGATGAATTGATGATTCTGGAGGAAATGATCTCTGATGCAGAACCCCTGCTGCGTATGATGTGCAGGACACCGAAGTAGGACGGGTTAGCGTTCGAGCCCTGCCGGGAGGGCGGCTGCAGGGTTTGATGCACAGGGCATGTGCAGGGAGATTCTGTACAGGAAGAGCGGTAGAAGGCTTCTGGGCTCAGTGTGATCAGCTCCAGAGACCCTGCTGCTATCAGTCAGAGTTCTCTTGGCTTTGACAGGGAGTCATCAGTAGATATGGATTCAAGGATGTCTTCTGCCTGATCGGGATAGAGTTCCCGGACACAATCAGGACACATAGAGTGTGTTATGGAGAATCCCCTGTGTATGGCTTTGGAAAGATCAATATGCTCAAAGGTTCCATCTTCAGCCCTCACTCTGTGACAATAACAACATACTGTTATGATCGGTTGGGGTGGATTTTTGATATCACTCATCGTAGGTCCTCCTTGAAGGATCCTACTCATTACTCTTAATCACCTTAATCCTGAACTCATAAAAAGTAAACAACAAAGTGCACAGGTCTTTACACTAATCATTCACTGTGGCGTTGGACCCTCTTATGGGTAGGAGAGTACTTCCTGTGAAGGCGGTTCTGCATATCTTCATATGATGGAAACTCTTCATCGTGGGAGTGCAGGAACCTGTCCGCACAATTCATAGTACACATGACCTGATGCTGCTGTCGATAAGCTGCCGTTCTAGGCAGGCTGTGTCGGCAAGGGGGATGAGCAACAGAAAGAAATTTGATACCATGTGCGAGAAGTGGAGAATGGGTGCATGTGAGATGGGGGAGAATACTCCTTCACTCCCATGGATGCTGCAAAGAGTTCTCATACGTCTGAAGGGTGTCTGTCGGTCAGGAAGACGAACGGTACCAAGCGAGCTGGATATATCACGGGGGAATGCAGTAGAGCGAAGCAAGGGACGGTGTGCAATCTCTTGTCCTGCACGCACCATGTACAGTGATTAGTGATTGGATCTGCAGAGAGCCCGGATGAAAATAAACGAGAGGTACTGCTTGAAGAGATTTCATGAGCACCAGGGAGTCAGGGTTCTCCACAGAGGATGGACTACGAAGAGATCATGAGATGTTGGCGAAACAGCCGAGCGAGGTACTGATGCATTATGAAACTGGAAGATATGCAGGGCATGACACTCCCATCTGTATGAAGTGCAAGCACCGAACAGAGATTGGCCGGTTGGATAACACCGGTTGGAAGTGCAAAGCCTTCCCCGAGGGGATACCACAGGAGATCCTGACCCAAGAGCTGGATCATACGAAACCGATTGAGGGTGATCATGGGTTCCAATATGAATCGAAGGTGTATGCTGATCATGAAGGGAAGTATACGATCTCCTGGGATGGAGATTTTCAGGAGGTAGATGCATAGTGTGGATGTTCAGTGACATAGGATTCTTCTCCGCAGTGGAGAACTGCTTTGAACAGGATCATGTCCTGGTTCGTGGCCGATGTGAGAAAGGATATTCTGAACCTGCAGAAACTGATCTCTGAAAAAGAGGATCTGCAGATGCTCAGGACACCGGGGAACGACTACAGGTTGAATGTTCCAAAAGATGTCTGGGGCAGGATCTGTCAGAAGTTGGCTGCCGGGATCGATTACCATAACTTCAAAGGACATGTTCACGGGGATCCTGCATGAAATGAAGGGTATGGGATGCTGATATCCTATGTATGAAGCACAGCGGGAAGCTGAACAATAGCATGGTCACTGAGATTCTGGAGAGGACGAATTGAATGTACCAAACCTGACAGAAACAACATGGGATCTCATTGATAGATACAACGAGCAGTTCCCGGATAATCCTCTTGGAACGCTGGATCTGGATCCTGATCGAGAAGAAAGAGATCTGGTGAGGCACCTCAATGAAGCAATAGAGATCAACACCCCAATCAAGGACGACGATCATGGAGTTTACATCAATCCAAAGGAACTGCCAGAAGGGGCATTGTGGTGATTTGCATACTACGTAAAAAGGATTTTATATATTTTCATATAAGGGAATGATAATTGGTGGTAATCCTGCTCTATGTAGGGAATCAGTTATTTCCTGTCGAAAGTAGGGATGTACAAGTTTTTGAATGTATGATTTTTTGAATTCTACCGGAATCGAATCCACGGATATAATGGCGTTCTCTGAGATAGAAAAAGTAATCTGATACGTTATTTCTAATTTGAATAAGTCATCTTCGACAAGTTCCCCCTCTTGGGCTTCTCTTAATTGAAATTCTAGAGGTAATAGGATTTCCAAACACGTATCGTTAAGGGATAGTTCAACTTCTTTTGCAGAGAACGTAAATGCAATATTCACAGTTTCGTTTGTTGGGATCAAATCTCTTCTTTGAAACTGATACTTCATGATATGTAATTCGTTAATTTGTATGTGTTTTAAGAATTTTATGATTGCTTCAGTTTTCACGAATATCCTCACAGGGTCGTTTGAAAATTGATGTTGCATGAATAACATTTGGAACTGGGACTTCCTTTTTATAGGAAGTGACTCCGGAATTTTTATAATCTTTTTCCTCACCAATAATTATTTCGCTTAAAGATGAGATGATATTATCTTTCGTCTCTATGATGCCACAACGCCTGGATAATAAGGATACAGCATACGTATTTAAACTTACTCCATTTTCTTCAGCTTTTTCTGAAAGTTCTTTATGGAGATATGTAGGAGTTCGTACAACAAACTTACCACTATACTTCTTCTGAGCCCATATTTCAGGTTCTGGGATAAAATCATCTTCATCAATAGCTACAGATAACCAAGATTCCATAGCATCTTTGATCATAGAGTATGCTTCATCTAATGTATCTCCAACAGACATGCACCCTGTTAATTCTTTAACTTTGATAAAAAAAGTACCATTATCTTCAGGCGTGATTTCAAATGTATAGGGTAGTTCTAAATATTCATCGATTGTCTTCATTCGATTCCCATCCTTCAAGGTCTAGTAAATCAATGATCTCATTTACGGTGCATTGATTTATAGGTTTATGTCTTGCAACAGTAATTTTTTGTTTTGTTTCAGCATTACGGTATGTATAGTGAGAACTCCCACGCCTTGGTTGTTTTGGTATAAAGCCAAAGTCCTTAAGTATTCTATCTACAGTCGCAAAATCAACATTCGTTTGATTACGAAGAATCGCCTCTATTCTTTTTCGTTTCTGTGCCACTACCTCTACCTTATTAGTACTACATATGGTACTACATAACAATACTTGTTGCAAATAAAATTCAACACTCTGATTTAATATAGCAATCATAGTATAAACACTCTCCTGTATCTAGTGTCTATTATTTGAACTCCTTCCTTTGAAAACTTCCAATCATCTCTCTGGTACTAAGCGTAGAACGAAATACGGTCGCACTTGCGAGGGCGGACTTAAGGATGAAGTGTTTTATGATAAGATTTCTTAGGCGGATGCCATTGCTGATGCCGGCTCCTGATGATGGAGCCCCAGGCGGTGAAGATCCTGATGCTGCAGCGGTACTGAAGATCCAAAGGAGACTCAGGACAGGATTGATGGAAAAGAACAGGCGATCGAGACACTGCAGGCAGGATTGGAAGAACTGAACAAGCTGAGTCCCGGTACAGACGAACTCTGTTGATCAGCTGTATGAAGATTCAGATATGTCGAATGTCTTACTGCTGGAAGTGGCTCAGATGAAGGATGAGCAGCGAAGGGCTGCAGTAGGGAGTGAACAGGTTGGGTGTCTGGCTTGATGTGAGAAAACTCGCACTTGAGGACTGCAGGGGAGTGGGGATTCTGTAGAGATTTGGGTACAGATGTGGGTACAAATCTGCCTATATAAAAAAACAACTCCTTTTCTTGAAAGGAGTTGCAGTCATAAATGAATACCGGCGATCGGACTTGAACCGATACGTCCTTGCGGACAATAGATTTTGAGTCTATCGTGTCTACCAATTTCACCACGCCGGCGCGTACAGAAGACCTTAATATATTCCGATGAAATAATCAATATAGCTGAGGTTTATAAACACCGACAGGAACGTATCCCTGTTCTTTTGTATGCTGATGACGAGTGGTTATATCGTGGAAGAATGCAGGATGTCGACAAATAAGAAAAAACTATCGGAAATAATGTGTTTTTTTGTTGAATATCGTATAGAATATTTGTACTTTACATAATGTTCAAAATCACATAACAATTCAAATGTAAAACTATAGAAGAGAGGTTGAAAAGATGGCTAAACAGCTTCAGTTCAATGAAGAAGCAAGACGCTCGCTCGTTGCGGGTGTGGAAAAGATTTCAAGTGCAGTGAAAGTGACATTGGGTCCCAAGGGAAGAAATGTCCTGCTGGACAAGAAGTTCGGAGCTCCTACAGTGACGAAAGATGGTGTGTCGGTTGCGAAAGAGATCGAGTTGGAAGACCCCTTTGAGAACATGGGTGCCCAGCTTTTGAAAGAAGTAGCAACGAAGACCAATGATGTTGCCGGAGATGGGACTACCACAGCAACCGTTCTTGCGTATTCGATCACGAAAGAAGGAATGAAGAGTGTAGCTGCTGGGATCAACCCCATGGGTATCAAGCGCGGTATCGACAAAGCGGTCGCTGATGCAGTGATCGAGATCAAGAAGATCGCGAAAGAGATCAAAGACAAAGAAGAGATCGCACAGGTTGCAAGCATCTCTGCCAACAACGATCGTGAGATCGGTAACGAGATCGCACAGGCGATGGAAAAAGTCGGGAAAGACGGTGTGATCACTGTCGAGGAATCAAGGAACATCGAGACATCGACTGACTTCGTAGAAGGTATGCAGTTCGATAGAGGATACCTCTCTCCCTACTTCGCAAACAATAGAGACAATATGACTGCGATCCTTGATGATCCGTTCATCCTGATCTTCGACAAGAAGATCTCCAGCATGAAGGACCTGCTCCCACTGCTCGAGAAAGTAGCACAGGCAAGTAAGCCCTTACTGATCATTGCAGAAGATGTCGACGGTGAAGCACTGGCGACTCTGGTAGTGAACAGCCTTCGCGGGACACTGAACGTGGTAGCAGTAAAAGCTCCAGGGTTCGGGGATCGAAGAAAAGCCATGATGGAGGACATCGCGATCCTCACCGGTGGCGAACTGATCGCTGAAGAATTGGGACTCAAACTTGAGAACACAGAACTTGCACAGCTCGGCCGTGCAAAGACCGTCAAGATCGAGAAAGAGAACACGACCATCATCAATGGTGCTGGGAAGCAGAACGACCTGAAAGCTCGGATCGCACAGATCAAGAATCAGATCGGTGATACCACCTCAGATTATGATCGGGAGAAACTTCAGGAACGACTTGCAAAACTTGCAGGTGGTGTGGCAGTGATCAACGTCGGTGCAGCTACCGAAGTGGAACTGAAAGAGAAGAAACACCGGGTTGAAGATGCACTTTCAGCAACCCGAGCTGCCATCGAAGAAGGGGTCATCCCCGGTGGTGGAGTCACACTGATCCAGGTGGTCAAAGTCCTGGAAGCAAAGAATCTTGACGACCTTACCGATGAGGAAGTGGTTGGATACAAGATCGTACGACGAGCTCTTGAGGAACCCATCAGACAGATCGCTGAGAATGCCGGTCTTGATGGTGCGATCATCGCTGATAAAGCAAAACATGAGAAACCAGGAATCGGATTCGATGCAGCCTCCATGCAGTGGACAGATATGATCGCTGCAGGGATCATCGACCCTGCCAAGGTCACACGAAGTGCTCTCCAGAATGCGGCATCCATCGCTGCATTGCTGCTGACCACAGAGTGCGCCATCACAGACCTGCCCGAGCGTGAAGCACCTGCAGGACCTGCCGGCGGCGGTATGGGCGGCATGGGTGGAATGGGCGGCATGATGTAACACATCACCTGAGAGAGCTTGCGAATGTGAGTTCTCTCAGATGAAGGATGCTCTGCTGTCTCTGGATGATACACAGAACGTGTTACCCACGTCTGTGTATCCGCCTCTTGAAAGCAGTCACAGCCGAAACACACATGATGCATCTCCTGAAGTTCCAGGAGATGCATTTTTTCAGGATTGGTCTATGAAAAGAGAAGATTACATATTCTGCATCGGGTATCAGGGGGACAGTGCCATCGTTGACGGTCAGGCGAAGAGACAGTATGCCAAGGCATCTGTTGATGAGCTCTCCGGCAAAGGGTTGTTCAAGTTCGCTCTGTGTGCGGCTCTGTATGACAAGGATGAAGCTGCCGTAAGACGTATCATCGAACAGTATAATGCGCTCTCAGGGCTCTCTCTCAAGAGTCGTGAAGAGATCATGAAACTGCTTGGAGTGACCGAACCCTCGGAAGCGATCACGAAAACCGTCGTGATCAAATGATTAATACACCACATCATGACCTTGGAATCAATGTTACCTTGACTACACCCCTGTAACATGTTATTTTTTCTCGATGCGAACAACCAAAAAATGTGAGGTTATCATTTTATGACTACAGTATTATCGGCATTTCCGGCATTAATGGCCGCTCCAGCCGGCGGAGCAGAGAGCACAACAGGCTCGATGGTGACGACTTTCATCACATTCGGCTTGATCATCCTGGTGTTCTACTTTCTTATCATTCGACCACAGAAGAAGAAAGAGAAAGACGCAAAAGAAATGATCAATGCTATCAAGAAAGGTGACAAAGTAGTGACGATCGGCGGGATCAGAGGAACAGTGACATCGGTAAAAGATGATGCGGTCGTACTGAAAGTCGATGACAATGCGAAGATCGAGTTCTCGAAGGGAGCGATATCGAGCGTCATCAACAAAAAAGAGACCAAGAATGCTGAACCTGCGGAGACAGAAGACAAGGCACCTGCCAAGAAAGCACCTGCCAAGAAGGCGCCTGTGAAGAAACCTGCAGCAAAGAAAGCTGCTCCCAAGGCTCAGAACGAAGAAACACAATCTAACAACGAGGAAGACAGCACTGATTCAGAAAAACATGAATAAGTGTTCGGTCTCTCAAACAAATTCTCTATTGGAGTTGCGCAATGACTAAACGCGGACGTTGTTCATCGTGCTCCTGGTGGTAGTGGTAAGCGGATTATTTCTGTTTCCGACTGCAAGATGGTATTTTGCTGTACCCCAGGAGACAAAGGACCTTGCTACTGGATCAAAAGAGCAGATCAAAGAATATGCTCGTGGTCGAGCTACGCAGGAGCTACGAGATCTCAAATCCATGGCTCTGGATGCGAGTGTGCCATCAGCATATGATTATCTGATCGCTATCTCTAAAGAGTCATACAAGAATAGAAATATGGATGTCCCGAAGGGGACATGGACAGTTGAAGAGGTGATGAAAGCGTACACCTCCGAACAAGGTCTTTTCAATGCGATAGAGAATTACTACCGTGCAGAACTGCTCGATGTCAAAGACGAAGGCAACAGCATCCTGCAGCTTGGACTGGATCTCTCAGGCGGTATGAGTGTACTGCTCGAAGCGAACAGAGCCTCCTATGAGGAGAAAGTCGGTGAAGCGGTAGATGATGCAGTGATCAGTCAGAAGGTACGGGAGGATATGGAAATCCTCAACAACCGTATTGACCAGTTCGGGGTGACTGAACCTGACATCAGACTGCAGGGAACCGATCAGATCCTGGTCGAAGTCCCTGGAGCCGCAGACCCTGAGCGAATCAATTCGTTCCTCATGGGGAAAGGCTCGTTGACCTTCCATATCGTCAATCAGGAACTCTCTCAGAGAGTAGAAGAGTATGTTGCTGCGAATCCCGCAGAGAAATTCACCGAGACCGGTGCGATCAAACAGCATGATTTCCTGGATGCCGGATACATGGTAGCCGGATTCTATGAGAACGATGCCTACGGGATCGATGAACTGCAGAGACTGGTCGTCCTTGATGAGGAAGTCGGACTCGATGGTATCCATATCATGGAAGCCACGACCGGGACCAACCCTATCACCGGAAGACCTACGGTAAACTTCCAGCTGGATGACAAGGGCGGGGAGCTCTTCTATAAGCTTACCTCGACCCATCAGAACGATACACTGGCAGTAGTGATGGACGGCAAGGTCAAATCGATGGCTACCATCAACGAGCCTATCAGATCCAGCGTGCAGATCTCAGGATTCTCCTCTGAAGAGGCCGCAGCTCTGGCCATCGTCCTCAGGACAGCTGCTCTGCCGATCGAGTTGAGCGTCATCAATCAGCAGGCTGTCGGTGCTTCCCTTGGAGAAGATGCCGTATCAAGCGGACTGCAGGCAATAGCCATCGGGTTCATCCTGGTGATCATCTTCATGGCTGTCTACTATCGAAGGGCCGGTATGATCGCTGACCTTGCACTGCTGCTCAACCTGTTCTTCATGCTGGCGATCCTTTCAGCGTTCAACCTGACGCTGACGCTGACCAGTATTGCCGGACTTATCCTCACCGTCGGTATGGCAGTCGATGCGAATGTCATCATCTTCGAGAGGATCAAGGAAGAGTACCTGCTGGGGAAATCTGCTGAAGCATCAGTGAAAGCAGGGTTCAAGAAAGCCTTCTGGACGATCATGGATGCCAATATCACGACATTCATAGCAGCCCTGGTGCTTTCACAGCTTGGTTCGGGCTCTGTAGCAGGATTCGCCAATACTCTTGCAGTTGGTATTGTAAGCTCGATGTTTACAGCATTGTTTGTGTCTCATCTCATATTTGACTTTGCCATAGAGCAGATGGGTGTGAAGAAGTTGCACATAGACTGGAGGATGTAATGAGCAAGAAAGTAATTAATTTCACGAAGATACGCTACTATATGTTCGCTCTTTCCCTCCTGTTGATCATCGGTGGAATCGCAGGCATCATCGCCCTGGGTGGATTCAACCTGGGTATCGATTTTCAGCCAGGTCTGAGCCAGCGTGTTCAGATCGCCGATGAGGGCATGTCTCTGACCTATTCAGGGAATGATGATGTGACTTTTGATGTGGTGGCCGGGAATATCGTCGTCACCTCTCGTAATGTGAACGGAGTGGTGACTGAGACCTTCTCAAAAGAGGCATACAGCACCATGGGAGCCCTGGCAGAGGGGCTCAATACCCGGACCGCTATCGAAGCGGAACTGATCACCGGTGCACAGACTCCAGTGACAGCCGTCGTGACCGGGCTTTCACTGCCCTATGAGATCACTGAAGCCCCTGTCTACCTCAATGTAGCTAATACAGAGAGTGCCGGATACCTGATGATCGATGACGTTCGAACCGCGCTCTCCTCGATGGATATCGCACAGGTTCAGGTCGTCGGTGATGAGATGGCTCAGGAGTTCCAGATCAGGGTCGGTGCCGAGACCGAGGGAGAGAAAGACAAACTCGAATCAACCATCTCTCAGCTGCTGCGTGACACCTTCGGGAGCCACAGTGTCGTAGTGAAGGGCTCTGACTATGTCGGACCCAAGTTCTCTGCGGCTCTGTCAACGAGTGCCTTCCTGGTGGTAGTCGTAGCACTGCTTCTGATACTTGCCTACATCTGGTTCCGATTCAAGCTGGCCTATGCTCTGTCAGCGCTCTCTGCTCTGGTGCATGATGTACTGATCATGCTCGGGTTCATAGCGATCTTCAGGCTGGAAGTATCCACGACCACGATCGCTGCGGTACTGACGATCATCGGGTACTCTCTTAATGATACGATCGTCGTATTCGACCGTATCAGGGAGAACATGGTATCCATCAAGGGGAAGACCTTTGAGCATGTGATCAACAAGAGTATCACACAGTCTTTGAGCAGAACACTGATCACCTCGCTGACCACGCTGCTTGCAGTCATACCGCTGTATATCTTCGCAACCGGCGCTATCAAGCTGTTTGCGCTGAATCTGATCTTCGGTATCGTCGTGGGAACCTACTCATCGATCTTTATCGCATCTCCGGTGCTGATGGGCTTGATGAAGAGACTCAAGGCAAAGAACGACAAGCATCTGGGACGGACCGGTGAAGAACCTGCTGTTGAAGCGGTAACTCCC
>LQAF01000167.1_pt1 | contig 14969 bp, 17 predicted proteins | sample 1535781 | NCBI WGS metagenome assembly LQAF01 (sample SAMN04331583, study PRJNA305678) | bioreactor metagenome | isolation source: bioreactor_2 inoculated with Wadden Sea sediment 2nd replicate of a... | place: Germany:Bremen
GGAACCGGTGTTTAATTACGTTCCGCATGGATTCCTCCGTCTGACGGGTTACTGTTTTTCAGGCGGTTTTCCTGGAGACCGGTGTCAACGGTTCGGGCTGGGGGCAGGTCCAGGGGCAGGGGGGTCAGGCTGATGAGCCGGATGCCCTCGGCCATTTCCACGGCTTGTACCAGATTTCGGGCGGATTTTTCCAGCGGCAGGAATCGTCTCCCGGACCGGTCCCAGGCAAACCCGGTCCGGTTGTCCAGGGTGACGGCAAATAGGTCCAGGCAGCCTACCCGGAGCAGCTTGACCTGACGGGTACCATCACCGGTTTCGATCTCCTGTTCCTGAACTTCGACGGTATGCCCCCAGTCCACTTCCCGGCTCAGGGTGTCCAGCACGGCCCGGGTTTTGGCCGGCAGGCCGGCATCGTAGTCATCCAGGATACGCCGGGTCCGGGCAATGGTTTCCAGGCGATGGTCCAGGGACATGGGCAGGCCGGAGCGCACCAGGATGTCGAGCCGGTTCAGGGTGGTGTCCAGGACCGGCAGAAGGGCTGATTCCACCTCTTCGATGTCAGCAGCCTGCTGATTCAGGTCCGCTATTTTTTCCTTCATTGAGCGAAAATACCGGGTATTTTTTTCCAGCTGCCACCGGGTCTGCCTGAGCCCGGCCGACAGTTCTTCGATGCGGTCCAGCATTTCCTGTTCTTCTGATGCAAATGCTTCCTCCAGTTGCTGGGTTTCAGCGTCAATATTCACGGTTTTTTCCGCAGTTTGTTTGACCCGAGCCGCAAACGGGGTCTCGGCCCTGGCAGCCGGGGAAGTTCCTGTCTGCCAGGCTGCCATCAAAAGCAGCAGCACCAGAACGGTGATATTGAAACAGGCACGCACAAGAAATATCCTCCTACTTGATTTTGTTTTTAATTAGTAAGCTTATTAGCCAAAGCTTATTTTTTTGAAAAAGTACCCTATCATCAACATTAAAAAAAAGCCAATGCTTTGAATAAAAAAAATGATCTGTTTTGAAACATGCCTGGATCCGGACGATGCCCTTTTGCCCATGCCAATGCCACCCCGAACCGGAAAAAGAATCCCCTGATCCGGAAAAAAAGGTTTGCGGATCAGGCGATGACATCAATTAAGGGTCACGGTGCTGTTCGGTTCGAACAAGGCCTGGGTCACGGCGGAAAGACTGGAGCTGCTCAGGATTTTCAAGGGCTTGCTGTAGCGGCTGCACAACTGTTTGACTTTCCGGCAGGCGGTGTGACTGTTGCAGTTCACCGGGCACAGGACCAGGTCGCACCGTTTGACCTTGGCCTCCAGGCCGGCGTTGACGTTTTTCATGTATCCGTCATGGTAATGAAACTCACCACCGGCGTTTTCCACCACCTCTTTGTAAAAAGGCCGCATTTTGGTGATGCCGCCCACCAGAAAAATCCGTTTGGCACACAGCCGGTAACGGGTGCAGTGGTCCTTGTTGCAGTGATCCCGGGTGCAGTGATCGCAGGCACAACTGTCCCGGCCACAGCCGGATTTGGCGCAAACAGTCTCAGAGCAGGTGGCACTAGCGGAGGCGCTCCGGCACAGGCGGCATTTTCAGCCGGATGGGAACAGGGTGTGGTGTCGGAAGAATTGGGACCCGATATCAGGGACTGGAACTCCTTTTTGACCAGCTCCAGTTCACTTTGATGGCTGAACAACTCGATCTGAAGGGCTTTGTGTTTCCGCATCAGTGCCTGGTGGGCTTTTTGTTCCCGGCGCAGATCCCGGGTCAGTGCCTGGATCTGTTCCTCGGTCTGTCGGCTTTCAGCATCGTTCCGGGGGCCGGCGGAGGGGGCCGGCCGCAGTTGCTGCACCTGGCAGATCAACTGCCGGTTTTGGGCCTCCAGAAGTTCAATGGCCCCGGCCTCGGCTTTTCGCGTTTTGCTCATCTCCTTGAGTGCCCGGCTTTTTTCGGCCAGTTTCACCTTTTCCCGGTCCAGCCGTTCCGTCATCATTTCCAGTTGCCGGCGGATGGTGAAGATTTCGGTCATGTTGGCATGGGCTTGCATGTGCACCTCGCCGGCAACGTCCGCCAGCAGTTCCAGGCTGGTCTTTTTGTGAGACACAATGGCATAGAACAGCGGCCCCACATCACCGGTTTCAAGGTGTTTTGCCCACAGGGTCCGGATCTCGGATTCCGCCATGCCGGCAATCCTGGCCATCTGTGCGGCGGACTGGTTCCGGATGAAGTTGTTCACCTTTTGAGAGACATGGTTTTCACCCCCCAGCTGGAGCATAATTTTCTGGTGATACTCATAGGGTTTCATGGATTTGACATCATAGCCGCATTTTTTCAGAATTGACCGGTGCTTTTCAACGCTGAGCATGGCACCTGCCACCGGACATTTGAGGTGATCCGGAATTTTCCAGATGGGATAAAACTGGTCTGATGTGTCTGACATGATTACAACCTCCTTGGTTGAAGTGAAATAGATTGAGACAATAGGTATTATATAAAACAATATTTTGTCAACAAAAAAGAGTTCGGTTAAACTAAATTTTTTTATCTATATATTGACAAATTTTTGTTTGCGCGTAAAATATAGTTGTCAGTTTTGCATAAGAACCGGCCATCCCATTGAAGCTTTCATTAATTTCCGGGTTCAATCCTGGTATAAAGGGATTGTGATAGTTGGCCGTTCATCTGAGAGGAGGATCTTGTCATGAAAATGTTAATCGTGTTTTATTCCACCTATGGTCATGTGTATCAGATGGCCCAGGCTGTTGCAGAGGGGGCGCGCCAGGTGCCGGGAACGGACGTGGATATCCGGCAGGTGCCGGAAACCCTTACGGATGAGGTGCTGGATAAGATGGGAGCTGTCGAGTCGAAAAAAGTGTTTTCACAGGTGCCTGTGTGCACGGTGGAAGAGCTGGTGAAAGCCGATGCCATCATTTTCGGGACCCCGACCCGGTTCGGCAACATGTGCGGCCAGATGCGGCAGTTTCTGGATGCCACGGGTCAGCTGTGGGCCAACGGGTCTTTGATCGGCAAGGTGGGAAGCGTGTTTGTCAGCACCGCCACCCAGCACGGAGGCCAGGAATCCACCATTCTGTCTTTTCATACCACGCTGCTACACCACGGATTTGTGGTGGTGGGGCTGCCCTATTCCTTCCAGGGACAGATGCGCATCGATGAGGTCACGGGTGGATCTCCTTATGGAGCATCCACCATCGCCGGGGGAGACGGTGCACGAATGCCCTCTGAAAATGAACTGGAGGGGGCCCGGTTTCAAGGTAAGCATGTGGCGGACATCGCATTGAAATTGGCTGGATGACCTGAATTAATTAAGACAAGGGTAAGGTCTAAAAATTAAGTGCGGTTGAGATATTTGGGTAAACGGGGAATTCTGAGCTGTAAAGGAGAAACCATGCGGTTGAAATCCATAATGTGGGCTTTGGTGCTGGTCTTTTTGACGGGTGACGGCCTGAATGCCGAAGAAAAGCTGCGTGTTTTTGTCAGCATTGTGCCTCAGAAATATTTTGTTGAGCAGATTACCGGAGATCTGGCAGTGGTGGATGTGCTGGTGACACCCGGAAAAAGCCCGACCACATATTCTCCGACCCCGCCCCAGATCAGGAATCTGGCCAATGCGGATGTCTATTTCAGGATCGGGGTGCCGTTTGAGAACGGATTCATGCATAAAATTGCCTCCATTGCCCCGGATACCCGGGTGGTGGATACCCGAAAAGGGATCGTGCTGCGGAAAATGGAAGCCCACATCCATGAGGGTGATCATCAGGATGCGAACGGACATGATCACCATGGAGAAGAAGGATACGCCCGTGGAACAGACCCGGACCATGGGCGTATCGAAGAAACAGGAAAAGATCACGATCATGGGAATACTGCTGCCGGCAGGGATCCCCACATCTGGATGAGCCCGATCCTGGTGAAGCAGCAGGCCGCCACCATGGCGGAAGCCTTAAGTGCGCTGGCCCCGGATCATGCGGCCCGGTTCCAGAAGAATTATGAACGGTTTGTCCGGAAACTGGATCAGCTGCATGATCGGCTGAAAATCCTGCTGGCTCCCCTGGCCGGCCAGAATTTATTTGTATTCCACCCGGCTTTCGGATATCTGGCTGATGCTTACAGCCTGCACCAGATTCCTGTGGAAACCATGGGCAGATCTCCCAAGGGGAAGGAATTGTCCGCCATCATCAAGCTGGCAAGGGATGAAAAGGCCCGGGTGATTTTTGTACAGCCCCAGTTTGACCAGCAGGCGGCCCGGAAAATCGCCGGTGCGATCGACGGCGCGGTGGTGCCCATTAATCCGCTGGCCTCGGATTACCTGCACAACATGGTGCAGATGGCCGATACCATCGCTGATGCCTTGAGGCCCTGATCAAGAGCCATACTTCAGGTGTTTCCCGGATTTCAAAAAAGAAGTTTATAAATTGCCTTTCAGGTCGATCTCTTCGGCCACCGGCTGCATGCCCGCAATCACTTCTGTGATCAGGTCGGACAGGTCCATGTCCAGCATTTCAGCCCCTTTTTTGATGACTTCCCGATCGACACCTGCGGCAAATGCCTTGTCTTTGAACTTTTTTTTTACGGATTTGGTCTTAATGTCCAGGATGCTTTTGGACGGTCGTACCAGAGCGGCACTGGCAACAAGCCCGGTGAGTTCGTCGATGGCATACAGGGTTTTTTCCAGACGGGTCTGGGGTTCGACATCCGTGCAGATACCCCATCCATGGCTGATGACGGCCCGAATATAGTCTTCTGGCCAGCCGTGTTCCTGAAACAGTGCCACGCATTTGTGGCAGTGTTCATCCGGAAACTGATCATAATCCAGGTCATGCACCAGTCCGATGACCCGCCATTTCTCCGGGTCTTCTCCGAATTTTTGGGCAAAATGACCCATAACTGCTTCCACGGCAAGCGCATGGCGGATCAGGCCGGGTTTCCGATTGTATTTTTTCAGCAGGGCCAGGGCGTCTTCCCGGTTCGGAATAAAATTTGTCATAATCAATCCTTGAATGGTGTTGGTTGGTTCGAATTTTCTGTAATGAACATGACCCGGCATTGTTTCATAAACTGATGCCGTTCTGTGGCCTGCTCGATCTGTTTGGCATCCGCCGTACTGATGACAATGACGGTATTTTTTTACCGGATGTTCTCAATCCTTTAATCACCAGGGGATGGCTGCCTACACGGGGATCTATCCGTGCATTGTCCATGTCACAGACATAGTTGCACACGCCTTGCTGTACGGCAAACTCCCGGCTGATGAACACGGCGGAATATATGGTTTGCCCCTGTTCACTGACGATGACCGGATACAGCACCGGTTCAAAATCAAGCTTCCGAATATCTAAGATCAGTCCGGTGTAAGGTGTTTTTCCGGGTTCGATCCGGGCATCCGTGAGCACGTCTGGATTGATTTTCGGTATCTGGCGAATGTCATCCGGCAGAACCAGTTGAAGAAAACCCCCCAGAATCCGGATCTGAACCGTTAATTCCACATCCAGGGCGGATGTATAATATTGACGGATGATCACAGCGTCCCGGGCGGTTTTTTCAATGCCGGCCATAATGGCATCATTTTGGGCAGCATACTGTCCGACAGTCAGATCATTGTAAATCCTGATCTGCATGAGAAGATCAATGAGTCGGCGGTTGGCATCGGCCCGGGCAGCTCCGGGATCAGCTTCAGGGATATTGGCCGGGGTGATTCGGGGCCCGGCCCGGCCGGTGACCGTGGCGGTGCCGTTGGTCCAATTGATGGTTCCCATATCCAGAGACGTTCTGCAGTGGTGGGAGGCAGTGGCGGTTTCACTCAAAACCGGGTCTGTCAGGGTCATGATGCAGAAACAGGCCAAACATATACCGCGCATGAGCCGGGTTCGCCCGATGGCATGCAAAACAGGTATCATGTTCGTTTCAGAAAGCGTTCCTGAATGAACGCGGCCACCGGTTTGATGTCATTCAGCCCGAAAACCGGGACAGATGGGGTGAATGGAGCGTCAGTGACCAGTGCGATCAAATCAGGGTGATTCAGGAACAGCGGATGGTCGTGGGGGCCGGCGGTGCGAAAGATTTCGATTTTCGGCAGCGGCTGCTGCTTGAAACCCTCTGCCAAAATCAAATCCATGTCCGGCAGATACGCGTGGATTTTTTCAATATCCGGCCGCAGGTCGTCCTTGACCATTGCAATCTGCTGATCCGTAATCAACAGTGTGGCCCGAGTCCCTGCCTGTTTATGCCTCCAGCTGTCCTTTCCTTTTCGATCCAGGTCAATGTCATGGTGGGTGTGCTTGACTGATCCGATTCGATATCCATTTTGTGTCATCTCGGTAATCAGTTTGACAAGGAACGTGGTTTTCCCGGCATTGGATTTACCGGATATGGAAATAATCGGGGGCATCATCAGCTGTTTTCCATTTGTATTCTGGGATTTGTCTCCGGTTAACAATAGTTCTCACGGCCCTTAAAGTCAAGACGTGTCTGTCTGGCGGATTTTGTGTATTTATACTTGAAAAGATACAGAAAGGATAGTATGTATATTCAAATTTTATGTTAGAAAATAGTGGTTTATTGCAGAATATTTGGATCAAACTGATGAAAGATAAAAAAAATATTGCATTGATTGGCATGCCGGCGGTGGGGAAAAGCACGGTGGGGGTGTTGCTGGCCAAAAAAATGGGGTTTGATTTCATGGACACCGACATCCTCATTCAGGCAAAAGAGGACCAGACTCTGGCCCAGATCATTGCCCGAAAAGGCCTGGAGCAATTTCTGGAAACCGAAAAGCGGTATATTCTGGATATCCAGTGTGCCCGTCATGTGATTGCCACTGGCGGCAGTGTGGTATACAAATCCCAGGCCATGCATCATCTGGCAGAAAATAGCATGGTAGTGTATTTGGCCATTGATCTGGATACTCTCAAAACAAGGTTGTCCGACGTGATCACCCGGGGCGTTGCCATCGCTCCGGGAAAATCCATTGATGATCTATATCTGGAGCGGGTCCCGTTATACGAGAAATATGCAGACCTAACGGTTCGTTGCGGGAAAAAACATCCTGAGCGGGTGCTGGAGGCGATTCTCCGGTCTCTTTCCTCCGGATATTGGGCATGATCCGAAATTGATGAGATATTGATCTGGGGACGTTTTCGCAGGGGAATGACCCGCCACCCCACCCGAAAGAATTTAGGCGAGGTGGCGGGATGACTATCGGAAATCATCGGATTTGGACGTCCTGAACCGCCCCGTCAACAATGGATTTCAATGCCAGAATCTCCTGATCCGAAAGAAAATGATCCGGATTGTTTGAAAACCGGGGATCCATCATGGGAACGTCCCGGACACATTTTTGAAGAATATACCGCCTGGCTCCTTTAATCTGTCCGGCGATTTGTGCCATGACGGAAGAATCAATGTAGGGCCGTACGCAGGTGGTCCGGAATTCATAATCCGGGGCCGATGCCATGATCAGCCTGATGCTTTTGGAAACAGCATCCATGCCGTCGGCAGATGTCATGATGTCATGATGTCTGTCCGGTCCGGTTTTGATGTCCATGGCCACATAATCCACCAGAGAGCGGTCAAATAACCGGGACAGAACCCGGGGGCAGGATCCGTTGGTATCCAGCTTGACAGCGAGTCCCATCCGCTTTATTTCCTGGATGAAATCGGACAAATCCGCTTGCAGGCAGGGTTCTCCTCCGGTGATGACCACACCGTCCACCCATCCTTTTCGGGCCTTCAGAAAAGAAAAAATATCAGTGGTGTCCAGGCAGCCGATACCGGTTATCGGACCGGCAGCCAGCTCCGGATTGTGGCAGTAGGGGCATTTGAAATTACACCCGGATGTAAATACCACACAGGCAATGGTCCCTGGAAAATCGATCAGGGAATTTTTCTGAAATCCACCAATATGCATGGTCACGAAGCCACATTAAACGTTTTTCGCATGGCAAATTCCGTTTGTTTGCCGTTGTTCCACTGGGCCACGGGCCGCAGATATCCCACCACCCGGGAATAGATTTCCGTATCTGCATGGCAGGTGTCGCACCGGGGGTGTTCTCCGGCAATGTAGCCGTGGGCCGGGCAGATGGAAAAGGTGGGGGTCAAGGTGAAATAAGGCAGTTTAAAGGTGTTGGACACTTTGTTCACCAATTGCTTGACCACGCGGGTGTCGCTGACCTCCTCTCCCAGAAACAAGTGCTGGACCGTCCCGCCGGTGTATTTGGTCTGGAGCGGGTCCTGAAGTTCCAGGGCCTCGAACAAATCATCCGTGTAGTTGACCGGCAGATGGGTGGAATTGGTGTAAAACGGATCACTGCCCTGTTGGAATTCCTTTTCATTGGCGCAGATGATGTCTGAAAACCGTTTTTTGTCCAGGCTGGCGAACCGGTAGGTGGTGCCTTCGGCCGGGGTGGCTTCCAGGTTGAAAATTTCATCGGTTTCCGCCTGAAGCTGCTCGATGACATTCCGCAGATGGTCCATGACCCGCACGGCAAAGGCCTGGCCGTCCGGCGTGGCAATGCCTTGATTCATGAAGTTGATGCAGGCTTCGTTCATGCCCAGGATGCCGATGGTGGAAAAATGGTTTCGCCAGTATACTCCGGTGCTTTCTTTGATTTTTCTCAGATAGAACTTGGAATAGGGGTAGAGTTCCCCATGGGTGAATTTTTCCAGGATCTTGCGCTTGATGCTCAACGATTCCGCTGCCAGCCGGGTCAGGTGATCCAGCCGTTTGAAAAAATCGGGTTCATCTTCAGCCAGAAACCCGATTCTGGGAAGGTTCAGGGTGACCACACCGATTGACCCGGTCAACGGATTGGCGCCGAACAGGCCGCCGCCGCGTTTGCGAAGCTCACGGTTGTCCAGGCGCAGGCGGCAGCACATGGACCGGGCGTCTTCAGGAGACATATCGGAGTTGACAAAGTTAGAAAATAGGGAATCCCGTATTTGCCGGTCATCTTCCAGATGTTTTCCAGGTTGGGGTTGTTCCAGTCAAAATCCCGGGTAATGTTGTAGGTGGGAATGGGAAAGGTGAAGACCCGGCCCCTGGCATCGCCTTCCATCATGACTGCGGCAAAGGCGGCATTGATCATGTCCATCTCTTTTTGAAACCCGGCATAGGTGTCTTCCCGGTATTTGCCGCCGATGATGACCGGGGAGTCCGCAAGAGTGGCCGGTACGTTCAGATCCATGGTGATATTGGTGAACGGGGTCTGGAACCCACCGGGTGGGGATGTTGATATTGAAGACAAATTCCTGGAGGGCCTGTTTCACCTCTTTTGTGCTGAGTTTGTCTTCCCTGACAAAGGGGGCCAGCAGGGTGTCGAAATTGGACATGGCCTGGGCACCTGCCGCCTCCCCCTGAAGGGTGTAGAAAAAGTTGACGATCTGGCCCAGGGCACTTCTGAAATGTCTGGGGGGAGAAGATTCCACTTTGCCGGCCACTCCTTTGAATCCTTCCAGTAGTAGATCCTGAAGGTCCCAGCCCACGCAGTATACCGACAATAGGCTCAAGTCATGCAGATGGATATCCCCGTTGTAATGGGCATCCCGCACCGTCGGCGGATAGATCTTGTTGAGCCAGTATTCGGCGGTAATGTCAGACGAGATATAGTTGTTCAGCCCCTGGAGAGAATAGCTCATGTTGCTGTTCTCTTTAACTTTCCAGTCCATCTGGGAGATATAGGCCTCCATAAGGTCCACGTTTTGTTTAATGGCGATTCTGCGGATCTGGTTGTGCTGCTCCCGATAGATGATGTAAGCTTTGGCAGTCTTGTAAAATGGAGAATCCAACAGAACCCGTTCAACAATGTCCTGAATCTCCTCCACTTCCGGCACCGACCCTAGCTGCAGGTCCCGGGCCAGGGTCAGGACCCTGAGGGTCAGCCGTTTGGCTTCTCTGCCGTTGAATTCTCCGGTGGCCCGGCCTGCTTTTTCAATGGCACTGGTAATTTTTGAAGAGTCAAATGACGTGATCCGTCCATCCCGTTTCTTTATTTGTTCAAACATAGCCCCATCCCTTGAAATCAGATTCAAATTAACATATGTTTTTTTGGTGAAATTGCATACATTGCCGATAAGATCAATGTAAATAAGATTAACCAATATGTTGTTGGATGTCAAGAGAAAAAATACTATATATGGTGTTTTTGGCCATTTCAACCACCCATTTGGAAAAAACCATGCTCCCAGATCGGTCCCCATTTTTCAGAAAGCAGTATATTCCCTGGTATGATACGAATGCCGCCTGCTGGACAGTGATATGCTTTGTTTTTCCGGTTCTTTTGTTCGGCCTGTCAGGCATGGCCGTGGCATTGTCGGAACCGCATTTGATCAAATATGCCTGGTTTTCTGGACTGTTGACTGGGTTGTGTGTGTTTTTGACAGTCAAGATCGGAATCCGGTTGTGGCGGCGAAACAGGCATGACTGATGCAGTCTGGACTCAGTCCTGAAAGAGTGTCTCCAGCATGTGGTGAAGAATTTTTGCTGTCACACCCCATATGACCACATCCTCGAACGGATAGGTCAGATCCATGATCGGTGGGGCTTGCCCCATATATCCTTTTTCCCGATGAAGGGTCATTAGGTGGGGTATCGGAATCTGAAAAATCCGTCTGATTTCCGCCGAATCGAACTGGATGGGTTCCTGCTGATCCCATATGCCGGAAAAAGCCTGGATGTCCTTATGATTGATGGTCTGAAAATGACCGAGGGAACCGATGATTTCCACATTTTCCGGATGAATCCCCAGTTCTTCTTCGACCTCCCGCAATGCGGTCTCTAAAGGACTGTCATCGGTGTCATCCACATGTCCTCCGGGAAACGCCATTTGATTCCGCCAGGGGTACCCTGCCACGTCTGCTTTCTGGATGAACAGCAGATCAGGTGTTGTCTGATTGAACAGAAATAGGGCCATGACCGCTGTGGGGTCATACAGGTTCAGGTCCGGAGGCGGAGGCGGCACTGAACGGCTAAGGGTGGAAATGATTTTGTGCCGGCACTGGTCAGGATCTGTATACAATTGTTTGGATTGTTTGTGAGGTTGCATGGGTGAAAAAAAGGTCAAGGGGTTGCCCGGTCAAAATCCGCTACCTCTACGGTGAAGTTTTCTAGATCCCGAGGAAGGTCGGAAAAGATCAGCATGAATGGAATCGTGGCTTGCGGCATGACACTGTCATTGATGTCCGGCGGGGTTTCCAGTTGAGATATCAGGTCTTTGACAAGGGCGGTTTTCAGCGTGTTTTCAGGGATGATGTTGCCGCAGAAGGCGACCTGGCTCACGACCGGTTTTTTATCTTTCTGGAAAAGGGTGCCTTTTACCTGGATGTCCCGATAGGAGACCTGTGCCGGATTTTCGATTTTGCCGGTGATGATAAAGAGTTCCCCTGCCGAGTCATTGGTAAGAAAGCGGCCGGTCACGCTTTTCTGATCAGGTACCGGCTCCAGAAAAGACACGGGTTCCGCTGTTTTGTCAGGCAGGTATTGCTGAATGAACGGAATCCGGATGTCCGGCAGAAACGGAATTTTGTATCCCAGAAAGGTGGCGGCGAGATAGCTGCCGGATGCCAATAAAAACAGAATCAGCATCAATAGTACCGGCAGTCCTATCAAGGATTTTTTTTGGGGCGGGGTATCCGCCTTTTCTTCCATCCATTCGGCTTCCGGATCGGCGGGCTGGATCAGGGACGCCCGGGCGGACCGCCGGGGCGGAGGGGGTGGATGAGAAGAAGTGTCAGAGGTGTCTGTTTCGTCGAAATCCGGATCATCAAATTCTTCCAGCCCGTCAAACCCCTGTTCGTCATGGTCGAAATCCTCCGGTTTGTCGGTACCAATATCATCTTTTAGGGCCGTTTTTTGGAGAAAACCGCTGTCTTCCATGAGGGATGACGTCTTTGAATCACCGATATCGGCTTCTCTGTCCTCTGGACTTTCCCAATCCAGTTTTTCTGTCTCCAGTTCTTTTTCATCCAGATCAAATGCCAGATCGAAATCCGGTTCTTTGTCTTCAGAAAAAATTTCATCCAAGCCCAGCTCTTCCTGGAACTGTTCGTTTTTTGCATAATGCCGGGTTTTATTCCCGAATCCAGTTCCTTTGACAGATCCGGTTCCTCCGCCGATTTCGTCTCCGCTTCCTCTTCTTCTGCTGTGACGGTGTCAGCGGTTTCAATTTCAATTTCAATTTCATCCGGATCAATCGCTTCCAGTTCCAGTTCCTCAGAGTCAAACGATTCCGGGGAATCATCTTCTGTCAGATCATCTGCTTCGTCAAAGTCGGAATCATCAAATTCAAGCGTTTGGTCCGCATCGGAATCGTCAAGCTCAAGCGGGTCGAATTCCGGTTCCGGAGGGAGAGGAAATGCCGTAAACATATGCCGGCATCGGCTGCAACGCACCGTGGATCCATTAGCATCGAGTAAGGATTCATCGAGGTTGAACCGTGTTCCGCAGTTTTCACAGGTGATGATCATGGTACCTCCCCCTATAATTCCAGATCGTATATTTCAGACTTGTTTCTGAATTTTTCATCGTAATCCAGCCCATAACCGACAATGAATCCTTTTTCAAGGGAAAAACAGGCATATGCGACATCAATGGATTTTTTTCGACGTTCGTGTTTATCGATCAGGGTGCAGACCGCCACGGAGTTCGGGTTAAGAAGATGGACGAACTCGATGATTTTGGTCAGGGTATTCCCGGTATCCACGATGTCTTCCACCAGCAGGATGTCCCGGTTTTTGAACTCCAAATCCGGCTGTTTGGTGAAAACGATTTGCCCGGTGGAGTGGGCGCCTTCATAAGAGGAGGCACCGATGAAATCGATTTCATGGTCAGTTTTGATCTGTCTGGATAGATCTGCCATAAAGATGAAGGCACCCTTTAAAATCCCGGTTAAAATCAAGTCCTTTCCCTGATAGTCCCGGGTGATCTGTTCTCCGATTTCCCTGACCCGTTCCTGGATGGCTTGCCGGGATATCAGCGGTATAAAATCAGGCATGATGCATCACAATCCTGCGGCTTTGAGTTCCTGGATGATTTTTTTCTGTTTGTCTGTCAGCTTTTTGGGCATGTCTATATTAATCACAACAAACAGATCTCCGCAACCATTTCCTTTCATATGGGGTATGCCGTGTCCGGGCAAACGCATTCTGGCTTTGTGCCGGGTTCCGGCCGGCAGGGTCAGGTTCATGGTTTTTCCGGACGGGGTGGGGATTTCCAGTTTATCTCCCAAAAGGGCCTGGGTCAGTTTGACGGTTTTGGTCAAAGACACGTCATTGCCATCTATGGAAAATCCACCGGTGTTCACCGGCTTGGATTTGATATACAGATTTCCGGCCGGCCCGCCATAGGGAGACGGTTCGCCCTTGCCGGCCAGACGGATTTTTTTGCCTTTGGTCAATCCTTTAGGGATTCTTACCTCCACAGCGTTGGTGGTTCCACCCTGGTTCATGGTGATGGTTTTTTGGGTCCCGTGAATCAATTCGTCTAGGGTCAGCGGTATTTCATATTCAATGTTTTTGCCCGGTGTCTGGGGATGGGGCCGCTGCTGGCCGAATCCGCCACCCATGTTTTGAAAAAACGGGTTCCCGCCGGAAAAACCACCAGACCTTCCCCGGGGGCCGGCTTGGCCGAAGGAAGCGGAAAACCCTCCCCGGCTGCCGCCGAATCCGAATTCCTTGAGAATATCCCCCAGATCAAAGTTTCTGAAAATGTCTTCCTGGGAATACCGCTGTTGGAAGTCGGCGGAGCCATAAGTGTCATACTGTTTTCGTTTTTCCGGGTCACTAAGCACAGCATAGGCTTCGCTGATTTTTTTGAATTTATCTTCCAGTTCTTTATTCCCTTTGGTTTTGTCCGGATGGTACTTCATGGCAAGTTTGCGGTACGCTTTTTTGATTTCAGCATCACTTGCCGATTTGCTGATGCCTAGAATATTGTAATAGTCGTCGGCCATATTTTTCCTCACAACATTATTTGTCAACAGTTTGTTTTTTTATGGTAAATGATAAGTGCCAACCCGGACAAGTCAAGCAGATTTCTGGGTCTTGAAAGCGGCAATGGCCACCATCAGTACCGAGATGGCGGCAGGGGTCATTCCGTCGATCCGGGATGCCTGACCCAGGGTTTCAGGCCGGATTTTTTTGAGCTTTTCTCTGACCTCATTGGACAGTCCATGGGTGTTAGTATAATCAAAACGGGCCGGTATGCGGATCCGTTCCAGATATTTGAATTTTTTGATTTCATTGAGCTGCCGGGTGATATATCCTTCGTACTTGATTTCAATTTCTACCTGCCGGGCCACCCGGAGGGGAATCGGTTCCGGCGACGGGGCAATGGTCTTCAGATCTTGAAAAGTAAGCTCAGCCCGTTTCAGCAGTTGTTCCAGTTTGACGCCCGTGGAGATGGCAGGGCTGTTCAAAGAGGTGAGATGGTCATTGACCGCAATTTCTGGTTTGACTACCGTGTGTTTCATCCGTTGTATTTCTTGGCGGGTCTGCTGCTGGATTTCCCTGCACAAAGCCAGGCGTTCTGCACTGATCAGCCCGTATTCGCAGGCAGTTTCAGCCAGACGCAGGTCTGCATTGTCCTCCCTGAGCATGAGGCGGTATTCAGCCCTGGAAGTGAACATGCGGTAGGGTTCGCTGGTTCCCCGTGTGACCAGATCGTCGATCATGACCCCCAGATAAGCCTGGGACCGGTCCAGAACGAACGCTGGCCGCTTCTGAATTTTACAGGCCGCGTTTATACCGGCCCACAGTCCCTGCCCTCCGGCTTCTTCATACCCGGAGGTGCCGTTGATCTGACCGGCCAGAAACAGTCCTTTAATCCGTTTTGTTTCCAGGGTCGGGAACAGTTCCTGGGGATTGACATAATCATATTCGATGGCATAGGCCGGCCGCATGATTCTAGCCTGTTCCAGGCCTTTCACGGACCGTACCAACTGGTACTGGATTTCCAGGGGCAGGCTGTTGCC
>LQAF01000170.1_pt1 | contig 14711 bp, 12 predicted proteins | sample 1535781 | NCBI WGS metagenome assembly LQAF01 (sample SAMN04331583, study PRJNA305678) | bioreactor metagenome | isolation source: bioreactor_2 inoculated with Wadden Sea sediment 2nd replicate of a... | place: Germany:Bremen
CCCGGCAAAAGGGGTGGAAAAACCGATCCCGCACGCCTGGCCGCCTGCCTGCTTTGCCAGTTGCTGGCCTTTGAGTCGGATGGCCATGTCTATGCCCTGAAAGATGAACTTTTTTCTGCGTGTGCCCGCCTGGCCGGGGTGGAATCGGATCTGTTTTTCCCGGCCCTGGAAACTCTGGCGCAGAAAAACGAGATCCGGATCTGGGAGGACCGTCTCTATCTGACCCGGCTGTATGAGGCGGAAAAGGGTATTTCCGACCGGATCAATGCCCTTTTATCTTTTCCGGAATCCGAACCGGATATGGATCGGGAAGAGATCCTGGAGCAGGTGCTGTCCGGCCTGGCCGTGGAATTATCGGACGAGCAACTGGATGTGGTGTGCCAGGTGATGAGCAAAAAAATATCCGTGATCACCGGGGGGCCGGGCACCGGTAAAACCACCCTAGTCCGGGCCCTGTGCCAGGTGTTCAGGCGAAAACGCCTCACCGTGCTCCTGGCGGCCCCCACGGGCCGGGCAGCCCGGCGACTCGCCGAAACCACGGGAAAAAAAGCGTTTACCCTGCACAAGCTGCTGGGGTTTGATACCGAACTGGGCACGGTGGAGCATAATTACACCAACCCGTTGAATCTGGATGTGATGGTGGTGGATGAGGCCAGCATGGTGGACACGCTCTTGATGTATCACCTGATCCAGGCCCTGCCAGCAGCGGCCAGCCTTATTCTGGTGGGAGATACGTTTCAGCTGCCGTCAGTGGGGCCGGGCAATGTGTTGTCTGATATCATGGATTCCGGCCGGATCCAGGTGTTTGCATTGACCAAAATTTTCCGGCAGGCAAAAAAAGCCCAATTGTCCGGCATGCCCACGCAATCCGCAACGGCGACCTGCCGGATTTCAAGGCCAGGGAAGAGCAGGGGCTGTCTGAGTTTTATTTCATTGAAAACCAGCACAGCGATAAAGTGACGGCTACCATCCTGGAACTTTGCGCCAACCGGATTCCCGGGGCATTTCCCCATATCACGGATTTTCAGGTCTTAACCCCCATGCACCGGGGCGAGGCCGGAACCATCAACCTCAACCAGCAGCTCCAGGCGGTGTTGAATCCGGGCAAAACCGGCATCGACAGCCATGGCATCACGTTCAGAACCGGCGACAAGGTGATGCATTTGAAAAACAATTACGAAAAGGAGGTGTTCAACGGAGACATCGGCCAGATCATCAAGGTGTCTAAAGAAGACGGGACCCTGGTGGTGGACTACGACGGCCGTAGCGTGAGCTATGACCTGCTGGACCTGGACGAACTCACCCTGCATATGCCATCTCCGTGCACAAATCCCAGGGCTCTGAGTACGGGGCCGTGATCATCGCCCTGACCATGGCCCATTATCCCCTGCTCCAGCGTAACCTGCTGTACACGGCCCTGACCCGGGGGAAACACCTGGTGATCATCGTGGGATCTTCCAGGGCCATGCATACTGCCTTTGAAAACAACCGCACCCGCCTGCGCCGGTCCGGGCTCAAGGACCGTCTGATGTCTCCATTTGCGGCTTTTGAAAAAAGAAGCTGAAACGGTGACAGTTCACAGCTCAGTTCCCGGTCGCCCGCAGCCATGGCAGCAAATGAGAACAGCGTACCGGCCATCCATAAACCGGCTTTCACAGCCGGATGAAAGGAAACTTTTGAACTCACGAAAATAGCAGCCTTTATGGGACATTTTCAGTCAGTTAGGCTCCCATTTGGTCTACTGTCGATGGTAATCAGCCGTTTTGACCGGTTTTCCCACCAGGCAGGTCAGCTCACATCTGTGGCAGTATTTGATGTTTTTTCCCAGGGCTGTCAACCCCGCCGACCGGTTGTTCTTTTGCCTTTTCCATGTGCACATTCAGGTCGGCATCAGTGGCTGCCTCTTCCAGGAAGAATATCCAGGCTATAGTCTTCGAATGTGTGCTGCCTTGTAGCAAACGCTTTCTGGAGACAAGCCTTTCGGCAGAATTCCGTGCAGCCTATACAGGGATTAAATTGCCGAAGGCCGTGGCAAATAGGTCTGTATCCACGCTCAGTGCCCCTCAGCCGTCTCCGGGGGACTTCGCCCATGGCAAGTCCTTGGTCTCCATCATGATGGGAAGGAAGATAGAGAACGACGTTCCCATGCCGGGCTCAGTGTATGCTTTTATGTCTCCTCCGTATTTGGAAATCAGGGCATGGGTTTCGGCTAGTCCCATTCCGGACCCTTCTCCCACGGGTTTGGTGGAAAAATAGGGGTCGAAAATACGCTCCAAAACATCATTTTCAATGCCAGGCCCATTGTCGCTGATGGTGAGCTTTGCATATTTGCCGGGCTTGATTTTTCTGGATGTATTCATGTCGAACTCGGTGATGTCCTGCTCCACCAGGGTCAGTTCCAGAATACCTCCAGATTCTCTCATGGCATAGGCCGCATTGGAGCAAATGTTCATGATGACTCTCTGCAGTTCCACAGGATCGGCGGAAACCAACCCGCCTTTGCCGCTCAAATCGTTTCTGATATCAATGGTTGACGGCAAGGAAGCCCTGATCAGGACAAGGAAATCCTCCACCACGTCTTTCAGAACAATGAGATTGGCATCTTCCTTTCCGTGGTCGCTGAAGGAAAGAATTTGGCGGACCAGATTCTTAGCCTTGTCAACAGCCTGTAACACTTGAGTCAGATTTTGATACGCCTGGCTATCCTTGGTCAAATCCATCATTGCCAACTCGGTATTTCCCATGATGGGAAAAAGCACGTTGTTGAAATTATGGGCGATCCCTCCAGCCAGCGTGCCAAGGGCTTCCATCCTGCGGGCTCGCTGTAATTTGGCTTGCAGGCGATTTTTTTCCTCTTCAGCCTTTTTCCTCTGGGTTATGTCCCGGAACACACAATGCAGCGATACCAGTTTACCGTCTTCCATCACGGGCCTGGCCGTGGACTCCACGGGAAAGGTATCCCCGGATTTTGACCTCATCATGAATTCGAAGGAACGGCTGTCTCCCACCTTGGCGATTTCCTCCACCATGTCTATGAGCTTCAGCCTGTCGTCGTTTTCCGGTATGAATTGAAAACTGTGTTTCCCGAAAATATCTTCCGGATCGTGGCCGCTGAATTCCACGATAGCAGGACTGCAGTATTGGATAAAACCATCCGGGGTGATGGCGGCAACCACATCTTTCAGGTTTTCCGCAAGCAGCCTGTATTTTTTCAAATTTTCCTTTAGTTCTTCAGCGATCCTCTTTCGAATGCCCAGTTCCCTTTCCAGTTCCCGGGATTGAGCGGCCACAGTTTCCAGCAGGCGGTCGAACTCCTGCTCCAGAATTCCGATTTCGTCTTTTCTGCCGCCGTAACATTTGCCAACGAAATTGCCAGTTTCTCTGGTAACGAGCACATGCCCCGTCAGGCGGGTTATTGGTTTTACAATAGTGGCGGCCATCAGCCACAGCAATAAACCCAGCAACATGAGACCGGTCAGGATAATGGCATTCCTGGCCATGGCCATTGCCGCGTAGCCTTGGGCAAGAATATTCCTTGGAAGTCTGGTCTCCAGCAGAAAGCCTGACTTTCCCGTAATGTCCGGGACTAACATTCCGGCCACAAGAGTGGACTTGCCCATTTCAGTAATGGAAATTTTTGTATCACTTTCAGGATCTGTCAGTTTAAAAGTGTTTTCAATAAGTTTGATATCAAAGGGGACCTGCGTTTGTTCACGCAGCCTCCGTTTCATGTCCGGGGTAATTATCCTCCCCATGATCATGGTGCCCAGGGCTGGGCCTTTGTTTTCCGTGGTCAAAATGGGCAGAACTGCCACCATCATGGGGCCGAATTCCGTGTTAAGCAGGCCTGTTTTGGAGATGTCTCCGCTTGTGGGAAAAGTAGTGCCTATGTCTATATATAAAGGGTTTCCTTTTGCAAGTTTTTTTGTTTCCAAAGGCTGAATGCTGAGGGGCTGATTCTTTTTCAGTTCAATGCACTTTCCCCAAAAAATATTTCCCTGGGCATCAAAAAAGTAAATGGCGTTTAGTTCCGCATCTACAAAGGTTTCCAAGGCAAGGTTGGAGTCTATGTAGCTCAGCGGTTTCTGCTGAATAAACTCGTAGGTGTCGTCCCAGGATGACCAGTCATGGGTCAGAGCGTGCAGATGCCCGAGTTCCGTCCTCAGGGCACGCTCACAACGCAGGAGGTCTTTTGTCGCCTCCTGTTGCTCCAGAGCTATGAATCGGGGATAAATAGTGAAATGTTGAAACAGAGCAAGGGTTCCCCCAGTGATGATTATACCCGTGAGAAGTATGATCAACAACTTGAAACGCAACATCATAACTATTTCCTTGGGTCGCTACGCTACCGGGGCCAGGCCCAGAGTTTAGTGTACGTCAAAGGGTTTGGGGTGATTAATCTCCCGGCCAGTCGACAGTTTATCACCCTATAAAAAAGTCCCACAATCAGGCGATCTTCAAAAAGTTTTCAGGTATAAAGGGAAAAACCAAAATGAGGATATGAACTTGCTTTTTGCAAAAATAAAGTATCGAAAATCCCCAAAGTTAAAAATATTAATCATCCCCTGATACAAGCCCCAATAGGTTGTGTTTGTATCAGGGGAGGGGAGTTTAAGTCAAGGCAAAAATCAAGACATATTTTCCGCATCCCAGTCTCATGAAATATAAGTAATTTCCTTTTTCAAGATGTCACCGCTGAACGTATCTTTGGACACTGTCATAACTGCCCTCATAACCTTGATCCTTTGAAAATTCGTGCAGCCGCATCGCTGGTAACTCTTTTTTTGGCCTTTGCCAGTCATGCTCCAACTGTTCATCTAAATACTCAAGATAAGGGCCCGGTTTTGGAAGTGGCTGACTTCTTCTTGAATACTCATGTTCGGTGTTTCCATCACAATTTTTGGATAAAAGTACAATAAATACAGCAGGTTCGAATGCGTTAGCATATTTTAAGCATAAAGGGCCTGTCTGACGTATCAAACGTCATGGCTTCCATTGGAACAGCGAACAGCTTATCTCCCGGACCCAAGAATCTGCCAAAGGACAAGAAAGCATAGGTCACACGACCGGTGTCCAAGTCAATCATGAGGTCTTTTATGTTTTCAGCTCCTTTCCCTGGGGATTCTTGATTGTCGTCACCGGTAATGCTGCCGGCCGATAAAGCCTGCGGTTTTAAAATGTCCGTGTATTTCCCCTTTTTTACTTAAATTGAAAGCGATGTCCCCTTTAAGTGTTGAGAATCAATTTAAGGCAGGTGGTTAAAGGCGTTTCCCATTCAGGAGTTCAATGTTTATCAAGTCATATTTTAAGCCTTACTATAGCGATTTTGTCTTTGTCGGGCATTCGATTTCAACAATTAAAGGGAACATAGCCAAGCCTAATGGATAGAATTTATATTATTTGAGAATAATAACGCCGGGCCAAACAGTGATATGTCCCAGCTTCATTCCAGGGTCTATTCGTATTTTTAAAAAAAGGGCTTGCTTCATTTTCAGCATGTTTTTTTCCATAGCCGTAGTGTTCCTGGAGCTTTCCGGCCATTTTATCAAAATTTCCCTTAATCTGATCCAGCCCGTCATCCGTCAGCTTTTCCATTGGATTTTAGCTTCGGCTTTGATTTGCTTCCATTTGCCTTTGAGTTGATCTCTCTTCAAGCTCCAATCTCCTGTTTTAATTTTTTTTATTACATCTCCCCCTGGGTTATAGGGGGAGAATGTATGTGAAATTTGTTTGAGAAAAACCCAAACGGTTTACAAGGTTTCGAATAATTGAGATTAAACGCGCGCCCCCCAATGATCCGGGGGCTTTAATCTGCGCCTCCCCCCCCAAGCTTAGACCACGGAGCGTGCTTTCTTAGGTGGAAACTGAGCCTCCTTGTTTCGTGGTCTTAGATGGGGGTAGGCGTAATACCTTGAACAGGTCTGTGATGTGACAAACACTCAGATTCCGGAATTGGAGAATTGGTATTGATATTTTTGAATTGGGTGGAGGAATTACGGTTGGCTACACTCAAAATCATCTTTTTTCCCGGCATTTTCCAAGATTTGATCAGGAATCTCAAACTATTCTCGTTCCAGTTTTTCAGGCCTTGCTTTTTCCTTGACTTAAGTTTGTCCCCCCTGATACAAGCACGACATGTTGTGTTTGTATCAGGAGGGAATGAATATTACTTAAAATGTGCAAGCTCATTCGAACCTGCTGTATTTGGTGTGCTTTTGTCTAAAAGCTGGTGAGTTTGCATGCTTGTAACCGACTGAATTTAAATAGATTCCAAAATTGACCTGCAATTTTCAGGTATTATTAACTTTAGGGATTTTCGATACTTTCTTTAGCAAAAAGTAAGTTTCTATCCCCTAAACGGATAGAAATCGGGACCGATGATGGCGAGAAAAAAAACAACCAAGCGTAAATATTTCAAACTAATGGGATGGCTGGCCTTTTTTATTCTGCTGTCGGCTGCCGTCGGGGCAGCCCTTTGGGGATTTTACCTGGCCAGGCAAGTGGAAACCCGCTTTGAGGGCCGCCGCTGGAGTATGCCGGCAAGAGTCTATTCGGACAGCACCCTGCTCTTTCCCGGGCAAAAGATAAACCCGTCCGCTTTCGAACAAAAGCTGCGCCGTCTGGGATATAGAGAGGTCGACAACAACCCCACACACCCCGGTGAGATGAGAATTGGTGACAGATCTTTTGACATCTATCTGGAAGATGTTGCCACGCCGTTTCTAACCCGTAACAGCCATCCGGTTCGGATAGAATACCGGAAATCGAAAATCCGACACATCACTCATTTAGAAACCCAGGCTCAGATGCCTTTACTGGAGCTGGAGCCGGAAGAGTTGACCCGTTTATTCGGGCAAGAACGTGAACGGCGTTCACTGGTCTCCTTTGAAGAACTCCCCCAAAACTTGATCAATGCCGTGTTGGCCATTGAGGATCATCAGTTTTATCAGCATCATGGGATAAGCCTTCGCGGTATTTTACGGGCGTTGGTCATCAATATTCATAAGGGCGGCATTCACCAGGGTGGATCCACGATAACGCAACAGTTGGCAAAAACTACTTTTTGACACCGGAGCGAACTTACCGACGTAAATTGACCGAGCTTTTTATCGCCCTGATCATTGAGTTCCGTTACAAAAAAGACGAAATCCTGGAAATCTATTTAAACGAAATCTACTGGGGACAGAACGGTGCCGAAGCGATCAACGGCGCGGGTGAGGCGGCCCGGTTCTATTTCGGCAAAAAGATTTCCGCTCTCACTCTTTCCGAAGCGGCGGTTTTAGCCGGACTGATCAAGGCACCTAACGTTTACTCGCCCTATCTTCACCCGGAACGCTGTCAACAGCGCCGCAACACGGTACTAAGAGCCATGGTGCAGATGGGGATGATCGACAAGGCTGATTTAATCCGTGAGTCACCGCTGTCGGTAAAAACCATAGGCAAACACCCTGCGGGCCGTAAGGCACCCTACTTTCTGGATACGGTGAATCGTCAGCTGAGTGAATTGTACACGCCTTCGACGCTCACCCAGTTAGGCCTCTCCATCTATACGACACTGGATACCGAAGTTCAGGCGGCTGCGGAAAAGGCGTTGTCCGACGGGCTGCAGCAACTTGAAAAGGCGAATCCTCCACTCGTTCGCGAAAACCCGTTGCAACGACTTCAGGGCGCTGTTGTGGTAATACAGCCCAAAACCGGATCGATTCTGGCCTTAGTGGGAGGCCGTGATTATGGAAGCAGTCAATTTGACCGCGTTACCCAAGCGAAACGACAGGCGGGCAGTACCATCAAACCGTTTTTATACCTAACTGCCCTGGATCGCTTTTCACTCATCACCCTATTGGACAACCGCCCCCGAGACTTTATCGTTAACGGTCGTGTATGGCACCCCAAAAATTACGACCCAGCGGCCAAACCGGTCTATACCTTGCGCAGTGCTTTGGCCACTTCCCAAAACATTGCCACGGTCAATCTTGCCCTGGAGGTGGGATTGGATCGTCTGTCGAAGACGGTTCAACGATTTCACTTGGCATCATCCGTGGAGCCGGTCCCCGCCGTAGCGTTGGGAGCCATCGATGTCACTCCTCTTGATCTGGCCGTCGCATACTGTGCTTTTGCAGCCGACGGCGTCAGGCCTTTTCCTTTAACGATCAAAGATGTCACCAATGAAACAGGTGAGGTGATCGAACGGCATCATGCCAATATCGAAAAGATGACCACACCTGAAAAAGCCTTTTTAATCAACAGCGTATTAAGAAGTGCCGTCACCGGTGGGACCGCTCGTTCACTGCCCAATCGGGGCGTCACCTGGCCGGTGGCCGGGAAAACAGGAACGACCAATAACACTCGCGATGCCTGGTTTGTCGGCTATACGCCCGATATATTGGCCCTCATTTGGGTGGGTTTTGATGACGGCACACCGATCCACGCTTCAGGCTCCAGAGCAGCCTTACCGATTTGGGCAGATTTGATGAAACAGATTCCACAATATATATCTGGGAACTGGTTTCGGGTTCCGCCCAAAATCAAACGACTAACAGTATGTGGGGAAAGCGGTCAAATCGCACAGAAAGATTACTGTCCTTCACAAATCGAAGAATTTTTTATTGACGAGCATATGCCTAACGAAGAATGCTCATTGCATCAACCGCGGCAAGGAGTGGGTCAAATTTTAGAAAGGATTCGCAAACGTGTCTTCAATTTTTAAGAATATTTTGATTAGTCTGGTCTCTTTAACCCTGTTGGGCGGCTGTGCCACAGTTAAACCGTACCCTCCCAGCCCATCGACCGGATCGGGTCAACAGGCCACAAAACCGGCCCGGCCGGTCATCATTAAAAAAATACCGGAAACGCCGGCCCCCAGAGCAGGTGATTCCCAAAGAACCGTGGCTCTTTTATCGCTTGTAGACCAAGGCCGTGCCTATCTCAAGCAAAATCGACCCGATGCAGCCATTCGGGTGCTGGAGCGGGCCGTTAATCTCAATCCCCAGCGGGGAGAAAGTTATTACTACCTGGCCCAGGCATGGCTGATGAAGAAAAATTCAGTCCAGGCCTTGGAATATAACCGCTTGGCCGAGAGCTATTTGGGAGATGATCCCCAATGGGCCGGGCGGGTGAAGACGCAACGTCAAAAGATAGCGCGCTGACAATTCAAGGGTGCCAAATATTCGCCGTTCGATGGAGATATTGTCCGGCCCTGAAAAGGCCCGATTTTAGCTACTGATCGGCTTTATCATAAAATCTCAGAAACACAGGGAACCCCCATCCATTCCCTGCCCCCGAATAGAATGTGTCTCACTTCCTTCTAATCAAGGCAGCCATTCAAGCTGTTATGCCGAACGAAATGTCTTTCAAGGAAACCCGGCAGAGCTGGGTACGCCAATTCAGAAAATTTATGAAGTTGATTCGTTTTTGTGTCCAAAATGCCAGAGTTCTATGAAACTTCTTACTTTATCGAAGAATTTGACATCAATGGAAAAATATTATGTCATCTTGATCTCTGGGATATCCGGAACTGAGATCCGCCGCAAAAGATTTCTGATTATATTCTTGAACCGGTCTGTGTCGAGCCAGACTCCCAGGTTCTGGAATCGGAGAGTGTCATTGATATTTTCAAAATTGGATGGAGGGGTTACAATAGGTCACGCCAAAATTATCCTTTTTCCGGTATTTTTCGAAATTTGGTCAGGATCTCAAGCTATTTTTTCTCCAATTTTTCAGGCCTTGCTTTTTGTCTTGACTTAAGTTTATCACCCCTGATACAAGCATCTCATGTCGTGCTTGCGTCAGGGAGAAACGGATATTTTAAACTTTGGGAATTCTCGATACTTTCTTTAGCAAAAAGCGAGTTTCTATCCCTATCCCTCTGTGTTGTGGGCGGGTTTTTCCATGTGAAAGAATGCATATGTTTTTTGATTTTTTTCCGCCCCTATATGCAGGTGTCTAGTCTGAAATGTTAAAATTGGCTCGATCGGATGCCAAAAATTGAAAAAAAGGAGAAAGAATGATGAAAAAGAAATTTACAGCAGTCATCTTAACCGGCTCACTATTTTTTTATTTGTCATAGGCAGTGTCGGGGCTGCGGATAAACCCATCCTGAAGATAGGGTACAGTGACTGGCCCGGTTGGGTTGCATGGGAAATAGGTATTCAGAAAGGCTGGTTCAAGGAAGCCGGAGTGGATGCCCGGTTTTTTTGGTACGATTATGTCACCTCCATGAATGATTTTGCCGGCAAAAAACTGGACGCGGTCTGCATGACCAACATCGATGCACTTGTCACAGGGGCCTCGGGTAGGCATGGCAAGGCTGTCGTGATCAATGATTACAGCAATGGTTCAGATATGGTCGTAGCCCGGGCGGGAATTGAAAATGTCAAAGCTCTAAAAGGCAAGACCATCGCGTTGGAGGTCGGATTGCTCGAACAACTGCTGCTTCGCAAGGCTCTGGAGAAAAATGGAATGACAGAGGCCGACGTCACCGTCCTTAATCTGCCGACGGACAAACTTCCCCTGGCGCTGAAGGCGAAAAAGGCGGATGCCATCGTTGCCTGGCAGCCCAGTTCTGGAAATGCACTCAACAGTTCCCCCGGATCAAAGGCTGTTTTTACCAGTGCCGATGTCCCTGGCCTTATATATGATGTTCTTTTTGTTTCCGATGAAAGTTTGGAAGCCCATGCCGGTGAGTGGGAAAAAATTGTCCGGGTGTGGTTCCGCATTGCAGATTTCATTAAAGATTCCGAAAACAGAGGGGAAGTCCTTAAAATCATGAGCGAACGTGTGGGTGTTTCTCCGGCAGAGTATGAGCCCATGCTCGAGGGGGCGTTCCTGTTGGGTTCGGAAGGAAATAAAAAAGCCTTCAAAGTCGGAGAAGGACTTGATTCCATATATGGTTCAACAAAAATCGCCGATCAGTTTAACGTTGATATAAAAAATTATACATCCCCGCAGGATGTTAACACGTACATATACCCGGATTTCACAATGTAGCTGGAATTGATGCTCCGGGCTGGGAGCAAATTAGACCCGCTTGTGTTGTAAGCCGTGCATTTGACCTATTCCGGAAAGCTTAGGACTCTGGTAAGCCGCCTCGTATTTACACAGGAGAAAATAATGAAATTCAAAAGCATTCAAATGAAGATAGCTGTGTGGTCGGGATTGTGCCTGCTGGTCACAGCGACTGCCATCATTGCATTTTCGGCATGGAATATGAAAAACACTGCAAACACCCAGCGCCTGGAGGCAATACAGGCAGCCAAACAGCTTGCGGCTGCCAGTGCGGGTCAAAAGGCCATCCAAGCCCAGACACAGCTTGATAGCGCTATGAATGTGGCACGTACGTTGGCTGAAACCTTTTCAGGGATAAAAGATGATCGTGCTAAATTGAAACTCGATCGTGATGCACTCAATAATACTCTGAAAATCATCCTCCAAAAAAATTCCAATTTTGTCGGGACTTACACAGCCTGGGAGCCTGACGAGCTTGACGGACTGGATGATTTGTATAAGGGAACGGAAGGCCATGATGAAACAGGCCGTTTTATTCCCTACTGGAACCGAGATGAGGATGGCAAAATCGTCATGAAACCGCTGGTGGATTATGAAAAAGAGGGGGCTGGCGACTATTATTTTCTGCCTAAAAAGACAAAAACGGAATGCATCGTCGATCCCTATATATATCCGGTACAAGGCAAACCCACCCTGATTACCTCTCTTGTTGTTCCGATTATAGTTGGCGAGACATTTTACGGCATTGTCGGCATTGATCTACGGCTGGATTTTTTGCAGGAGATCGCAAACAATGTGAAAGACCTCTATGACGGTGCGGCCAGGATTATGATTATCAGCCATAACGGCACCCTTGCTGCAGTCACCAACAAGCCGGATCTTCAGGGCATGCATATGAAAGAGGTCAATAAAAATTTTTCCAAAGAACTGTCCGAAGTGCAGTCCGGCAAATCCAAGATTCAGACCAACGAAAAAGGAGAACTTGAGGTTTTCATCCCATTGGGTGCTGGCAGGAGCAAAACACCTTGGAGCGTGAAAATCAGCATCCCCGAACAAAAGGTAACTTTTACTGCGGACATGCAGATGCACACCGGTGTCCAAAATATGTGGAAAATGATGGCCATCAGCACTGTGTGTGTTCTGGCAGCATTGATTCTCATGTGGTTCGTGGCGCGAAACATTGCACGGCCCATCAATCGGGTGATTGAAGACCTTAACGATGGTGCGGGTCAGGTGAGTTCCGCTTCGGGGCAGATATCTTCGTCGAGCCAGCAGTTGGCCGAAGGGGCCTCTGAACAGGCAGCATCCATCGAAGAAACCTCTTCATCGCTGGAAGAGATGTCTTCCATGACGAAACAGAATGCGGACAACGCCCGACAGGCGGATACTCTCATGAAGAATGCCAACAAGGTTGTCATTCAAGCCAACGACACCATGAAAGAGTTAACAGGATCAATGAATGAGATAGCCAAGGCCAGTGAGGAGACTCAAAAGATTGTCAAAACCATTGATGAAATTGCTTTTCAGACCAATCTTTTGGCACTCAACGCCGCTGTTGAGGCCGCGAGAGCGGGCGAGGCAGGTGCCGGATTCGCCGTTGTTGCCGATGAGGTAAGAAGCCTGGCCCTGAGGGCTGCGGACGCGGCCAAAAATACGGCGCAGCTCATTGACGGAACGGTCAAAACCGTTCAAGGCGGGACAAAACTGGTCACAAAAACCAATGAAGCTTTCACTGAAGTGGCCGGAGGGACGATAAAGGTCGGTGAACTGGTTTCTGAAATTGCTGCGGCATCCAATGAACAAGCCCAGGGGATAGAGCAGGTCAATAAAGCCGTGGTTGAGATGGACAAGGTCGTCCAGCAGAATGCGGCCAACGCCGAGGAGTCAGCTTCGGCTTCCGAGGTGATGAACGCTCAGGCAATGAAGATGAAGTCATCGGTCTTGCGGCTTGTTTCCCTTATTCGAGGCACCGTTGAAGAAAAAGATGCAGGGAGATCGTTTCTTTATCAAACAGATGAAACCGCTGGCCATCAGGGCCGTCATGCTCTCCCGGCCCCGATAAAGGAAAAAAAGGAACTCAATTATGAAGAGGTGATTCCCATGGAGGATGAATTCAAACATTTATGACGATGTTACTTTCATCCCGGATTGGTGGGGGGCAGGGATTTAAGTGGTTCGGTGCCAAAATTTCTGCTCATCCATTTCAGCCCGACTTCCTTTGTTCCCGTCAACTGATCGGAATTGTGCGGTTTTTTAATCGGATTCCTTTCCCAGACCTATCCTGATGAGGGCTATATCCATTTCATCGGCGTACATCCTGATTACAGAAAGACGAATGGGATTTTCAATCGAACCGGGCCCGGTCAAATCGGACGGCCGGCCGATCACGGCAGGCTATCTGAGCGACAACGATTGCAAGGTGCTGTTTAAAAAAGTATTGACGCCGGGACACCCGGCGAATGAAAGGAGCTGAGTATGGAATTGTCCACCTGGTTATTGTTTTCCGGCATGGCACTCGTTGCGGTCATCAGCCCGGGACCGGCCGTTCTGCTCTCTGTGACCAACAGTCTGACCCATGGATTCGGATTATCCCTGGTGTCCTCCCTGGGAAATATTACGGGATTATTTCTGGTTTCAGGGGCAGCGGCTCTGGGGCTGGGTGCGGTATTGAAAACCTCGGTCCTGCTCTTTACGATCCTCAAGATTTTCGGGGCGGTATATCTGATCTATCTGGGCATCCGGCAGTGGCGTTCCCGCGGATCCGTTTTCGAAGCGGCCGCTGATTGCACGTCGCATTCCCAGACCAGGCATATCTCCTTTGTTCAGGGGGTATTGGTCGCCCTTTCCAATCCCAAGGCCATTCTTTTTTTTACGGCTCTATTTCCCCAATTTATGGATTTGTCCAGGCCCTATGTCCTTCAGTTTGTCATTTTAACGACAACGTTCATGCTCTACTCCTTCATTGCCCTGGTGATCTATGCCCTGAGCGCCCGGTATGGAAGAAAGTGGTTTGCTGGGCGCAGCAGGGCCCTGTGGTTCAACCGGATATCCGGGACAATATACATCGCATTCGGCTTGGGATTGCTCCGCCTGAAGAACAAAAGTTTTTAAGAAGAAAGGAAAAGCACTGTTAATGAAATTGCAATTGACCGTATTGGGAGGACAATTTACGATCCACCGCCTCGAACCGGAGGCGGACATCCCCGCCCGGGGGTTCAGGAATACATTTCACAGTCACTGATCCCTGCACACGTCATCCCTTGACGCTACCATGCTGGTCCAAACAGGGCAGCAGGCCCTGGATGAACCCCCGGACGGCGTTTATTCCATGGCATTCCACCATCCGGATAGTCTGGGACCCGATGACGGCAATATCGGCCTTGCCTTGAAGATACATCAGATCCGCCTTGTCCTTGATGCCGAATCCCACGGCGATCGGCACGGATGCGGCTTTTCGGCAACGGGCCAGATAGGCTGTCAGGTCTTCGGAAAACTGCGTGTCTGCACCGGTTATCCCTTTCCGGGCCAGGCAGTAGATGAACCCGGAAGAGAGGGCCTTGATTTTTGCCATCCGTTCATCATCGGTCAAAGGTGAAAACATCTGGATGGGAGCGATTCCATGGCGCTTCATGGCTTGGATATAATCAGCACTTTCCTCGATGGGCAGGTCCGGGACGATGGCCCCGGTCAGACCGATGCCGGCGGTG
>LQAF01000172.1_pt1 | contig 14612 bp, 14 predicted proteins | sample 1535781 | NCBI WGS metagenome assembly LQAF01 (sample SAMN04331583, study PRJNA305678) | bioreactor metagenome | isolation source: bioreactor_2 inoculated with Wadden Sea sediment 2nd replicate of a... | place: Germany:Bremen
GAGGTCTCTTCGATTTCTACTCCGGCAACATCCCCAGAGCCCCCCGATGGCTGCGGGCCATCGGCTTCGAGTGGGTCTGGCGTCTGATACAGGAACCGCGCAGGATGTGGAAACGCTATCTGATCGGTAACCTGGTGTTCCTGCGAAGAGTACATACAGCACAACGTAAAGGAAGTCCGTCATGAAGGTGATACTCGATCTCAGCCGCATCCCGAAGATCCCAGCACAGGGAGGGCTGCTCAAAGCCCCCTGCTTCTTTCTCATCATGGGAAAACCGATCATCCAGCATACGCTCGAAGCACTCGAGCGAAAGGGCTGCCGTGATATCCATATCTTTCTGTACGATTATGCTGATGAGATCGAACGGCTGCTCGGTGATGGAGAACGCTGGGGGGTGAAGATCTCCTACATCCTGCTCAAGGCACAGAAGCATCTGCTTGAGCGGATGCATCAGGCACCCTTCATTGCAGATGATGAGCTGTTCCTCTTCGGGAACGGTCTGGTCCTGCCTCAGCTGCCCGATGATCTGTTCTCCTCTGAAGAGATGCTCGGTCTCACCGATGAGGAGGGCAGATGTCTGCAGTGGGCGGTGACCGATAAAGCCACCGTACTGCGTTTCGATCTGGTCTCACAGGATCCGATCTCGCCCATGGAACGGAAGCGCCAAGTCCCTATGCTCTCAGTCCGTACCGGTCAGGAGTATCTGCACTCATGCAGACTTGCTCTGGACAAGCAGTTCGAAGGCTTGATCATCATCGGCCATGAAGTCAGAAACGGCATATGGCTGGGACCCGGGGTGAAGGTCCCGAAGACGACCACTCTGGTACCTCCGGTATACATCGATCAGCAGACGAAACTGGGAGATCATGACATCATCGGCCCGTATGCTCAGCTGGGCAGGGGATGTGTGGTAGATGATGAGAGTTTCATCACTGAATCCTCCCTCTTCGACTACAGCTACATCGGTAAGCAGCTTGATGTCAAAGAGTCTGTCATCCATAAGAACCAGATCTATCATGTGCCCCTCGGGACGGTCTATGCGGCAACCGATGATATCTTCCTGACCGATACCGCTGCAGCTTCACCTCTGGCGGAGAGCGCACCGGCTGCACCGTTCCTGTCAAGGTTCGTCGCACTCCTGCTGTATCTACTGTTCCTGCCGGTCACGGCAGTGACGTTCATCTACTGCAAACTTTCGAGAGGGTATGCGCTGGAGACGACCGAGTATGTGCGCCTGCCCCAGCAGCAGATCCCTGATCAGCCTCTGAAGACGGTACGGTTGAGTACCTTCAAGACACGGCAGTCGATCAAGGGCCGTCTGATCAACCATTTCCTCTTTCTGTTCCTGCCCGGTCTGATGGGGGTCATCAGGGGGAAGGCCCGTTTCTGCGGATTGCAGCCGAGGACGGCCCGGGAGGTCGAGAGTCTGACCGAGTCCTGGAGGGAGCTCTACCTCTCGAGCAGCATAGGGCTGATCGCCGAGGCTGATGTCCTCTATCGTGAGTATCCCGATGAACAGATGCTCTATGCTACCGATATCTTCTACAGTGTGCATGATACCTTTCGCTACAATGCCGTGCTGGTGGGCAAGTATCTGATCAGACTGTTCTCAGACAGGAACCGGATGTAGATAGAGGGCTGCTGTCAGTTGTATCGATTCCAGGTATGGAGGAAGGTCTGTGTCTGCTGCTGCCAGGAGGGTTCATGGGGCTTCGGCTGTGAAAGCAGTATTGTGAGGTCCCGGTACAGCTCCTCCCGCGGATACCGCAGTGAGACCCTGCTGCGTCGGGCATTGTGTATCAGGTTTCTCAGGAGTCTCCTTCCGCTATGCTGCGCACGCTCGCGGATCCTTTTGTCATCCCTGTAGCTCTGAGCCGTGGCGAACCTGCTACCGGTGCGGACCTCTTCGACATAGAGGAACAGCTCTACCCAGAGCTCTGCCTGATCGAGCAGGTCCTGCAGGGATGGGCCGGTCGTGTCGAAGGAATCGGGGCGCTGCTTGAACACGATCGCATCCCGGTAGAGATCATGGACTCTGGGCGATGACCGTGGGAATACGGTCCATGATCGACTGCAGCCGATCGAGACGGTCGGGAAGGTGGACGGTATAGGTCCCGTGGACGATACAGAGCCCGTCACCGAAGGCCAGTGCTGCTTTCTGCATGTTGCGTCGGATGAAATCCGGGTCGGGGAGCTGATGTGCAGGATCAGAGAGTGCATGAGCTTCTCTGATAGCCTGAAGCAGGCCTGAACCTCTGTTGAGCAGCAGTCTGATCGCTTCTACCTGCGGCAGAGCTCCTGTGAGCGCTTCGGGGCAGTTCCCGGTGATCACATCTTCAGGTCCCGAGAGTACCACATGACCGTAGAGCAGATCCTGCCACATCAGCTCATGCGGCAGCCGGTGGAGGTCTGAGATCGTCAGCGGTGCTCCGATATCGACATCGACCTTCAGCAGATGTTCATAGGTCTTCTGTACCTCCCGTACTGCAGGAGTGATCCTGTAGGGTGAGCGGGTGATCAAGAACAGGTCAAGGTCGTTGTAGAGAGACTCTCTGCCCTCTCTGATGACACAGGCCCCCTCCTCTCTGCCATACCCCCCTGATAACACCAGCGCCTCGAATGCCGGACCGACCGCCTGCTTCACCTCTTCTGAGAGCTTCTGCAGGGTCTCATGGATCATCTGATTGAAAGCCTCAGACCCCTCTTGTGTATACCATATCATGCTGTTGTGTCCTTTCTGGCTTCTCTCAGTCCTGAGAGGAATCCTGCCCTTCTTCCTATGAGCTGAGCCATCCGTATATAGGGGGAATAGAGTATCGTCGCTGCGGAGTGTGACCGGGCGGCGAACTTCCAGTCAGACAGCACCTGTCTGCCGTAGGGGAGCAGGGAGTAGCGTATGAAGGTCTTCTCCCAGAAGCTCCAGGGGAAGATCGCAGCCTCTGCCTTCCCCTCTCCGTAATGACGCTTTCTGAACGCCTTCCATGAGTAGTTATGCGAATGATAGACCATGGAGTCTTTGGCATAGACGATCTGCCATCCCCGCTCTCGAGCTCTCCAGGTCCAGTCAATATCCTCCGAGTACTGGATGTCAGCCCGGAACGGGCTCTCTTCCCAGCAGCTTCTCTCTATCGCAGAAGAGGCCATGGAGAAGCAGTGTTTCCAGTACTGCTGCTTGGACCCGTCTCCATAGGTGTCTTCAGTATCCTTGGCGAACAGGGGGGTGCAGTCAGGGCGCGGGAGCTGCCTGCCGAACACCGCTGCGACTGAAGGTCCTGTGAAACCGGAGAGCATTCGCTCCAGCCATCGTTCATCTTTCGGGGTACAGTCGGAGTTGATGAAGACGATCCGGCTGTCGTATCCTGCAGCCTCTTCGATACCCCGGTTCAGGACTGGACCCGGGACGTAGGTCCCTGCAGGGATGGTGACGATATGATCGGTATACTTACGGATCTCTTCGAGGGTCCCGTCTGTCGATTCATTATCGAGGGCGATCAGATGAAAGGGGCGGTTCTGTCGGGCGAGCATGGCCAGTGTGTGAGAGATCAGCGGCATGTCATTGTGGGAACGAAGGATCACCGCAGTCTGCCTGTCGCTCATCACTCCCTCCCGCTGTTCAGCGCGGCATTTCGATCAGCCTCTTCTTTCATCAGGCCGTAGAGATCATCAAGACGCTCGGGAAGGTTCTGGAGATGGGTGTTCGTGGAGAAGGAGGCTACAGAGTCCTTGTCATGGGGATCATAGCCGTGCATGCCTGCAAGCGGTCGTTCTCCCATATGACTGGGGATCAGCAGCACTCCCGGATCCAGCAGGAACATGAGGTCCCCGTAGCGGTTGTTCGCAAAGTCAGCACCCCAGGAGTGCAGGGTCTGCTGTGAGAGGATCGTCCCGCAGCTCACCTGTTTCAGCACATCACGTATCGGTTCTTCAGCGGTATCGTTCAGGAACCAGAATCGTGCCATCGTCGAGTCATAGACCGCTGCATAGTCTTTTCCGAAGACCAGAGAGGTCTTCTCTATGAGGCTTCTCAGATCGAAGGTCCCTGTTATATTGGTCATGCCGTGATCGGAGAAGATGAACATCCGTACATCTTCGTATTCAGCCTGTGCGACTTCCAGGACCTCTCGAAGCTCGTTCTCGTACCAGGCGATCTTATCAGTCACCTCCTGATGGGGGAACCCCTGTGCATGGAGGGTCGCATCCATGGCGGCAAGGTAGAGGTATCCGTATGCAAGGTCGGTACCGGAGTCGGTGAGCGCTTGCTTGAGGCTACTGAGATTGTTCTGTTCAGAGGCTCTCCAGTCAGAGAGGTAGAAGGGTATCTGCTGATCTCTCAGGTAATCCATGATGGTGGCGGCGCCACTATTGATCCCTCCGGCTGGTAGAGATCCTTCTTCTCGGTATAGTCGAAGTACCTCATAAGCCTGAACGGCATATTGTATATATTGAAGTATCCGGTATATGCCAGTTTCCGTTTGATGATCCTTCCTGCGACATTCCGTACCCGATTCCTGCTTGAGAGGGCCTTTGGTACCAGACGCATCAGCTGTATGAAGAGATCGTTCCTGAATGGTGAGTGCTCAGGGTCATAGGCATAGAAGGAGAAGTGGTCATGGTCCCGTGGAAGCAGTCCTGTCAGGATGGTGGGATCGCAGGTCGCACTGTAGCCGAAGATCGTGCCGATAGGGGCTTTCTGAACCAGCACATCATCGAGGAAGGTACTCTCTTTCAGTATCTCCCAACCCAGTGCATCGATGAAGACGAATAAGCTTATGGATTTTTTCATAGTATGAAGTATAGCATACCTGCAAGTGGTTCATCTAATAAAAAGCAGTCAGCATACTGTCAAAACAGTCTGCGCACCTGCTGTCGCAGGTGACCGATCAGAATCTCCATCAGAACGTGTTGCTCACGGTCCAGTGAGGTATGAGACTCCTGTATCCGTGCATTCATACCGGGCGATGGGGTTAGAGCACGGGGGCTCGGTGCGTTCTACTCGGTATAGGAGGCGAGGGCCTCTTCCCGGGAACCGAAGACATCAATGACCTTGTGCAGGCGTACCAGTTCGAAGAGGACCCGAACCGGTTTGGTGATGTTGCACAGACGGAGGTCTCCGCCCTTCTGATTGAGCCGTTTGAGACAGAACAGGAATGCTCCAAGACCAGAACTGTCTACAAAGGTAAGCTGTGAAAGGTCAAGCAGTACATGCTCCTCACTCTCAAGGAAGGGCTGTATCAGATGTTTGAAATCTTTTACATTCCCGGCATTGAGGGTCGGAGTCTCGATCTCGAGAACCATCACGCCTGATATCTTTTCACTTTTCACAAAGAACCTCCACAGTCAGTATTCAAAATATATGATCGAGTACTATACCATATATAAATCATTGCACAGTCGATGTCAATAAGAACCGCTGCTGATCTCCTGTCTGAGCAAGTGTATACTATTTAGGATTATATTTTATGAGAAAACATGATATGATGCAGAGGCGATGAAGATCGGAAGAAGCATAAGGGACAGGTATGGCTGAAGCAACACAGAATCAGGACGGATCACAGGAGTTCTCGCTCCCGATAGATATCATGACCCTGCTCAAAGCGCTGCTGCGTAAGAAATGGTGGATACTGCTGTGTATCCTCCTTGCAGGTGCATTGGGGGTGGGTGCGGCTCTGCAGCTGGGTACTCAGTCCTTCGAGGCGATCACCGTCCTGTACTATCAGCCGGTCACCTCCTCCCTGTCGGATCAGTTCATGGTCTCGCAGTCGACCGGGGCCGGGACCTCCCTCTCCTATCAGCAGGGATCACAGCTTACCAAGCGGGAAGACAGTACCATCAGCTCAGTACGCTGGTGAACATGGTAGAGATCACCCCGAACTTCGAGCGGCTGAGAACGGAGCTGGATCTGCCGATGACCTTCGAACAGCTCGGCAGTTCCATCAGTGTGAGTACCGCCCGCAATACCAATCTGATGTTGATCAAAGCATCCTTGAGTGACAGGGAGAAGGCAGCCTCATCGCCAACAAGATCCGCGATGTGTTCCTTGACAGCATACAGACGATCACCATGGGGGAGCTGCGGGAGCAGATGAACAACCTGGATGTGCAGCTCGCTGTCGTAGGACAGGAGATCGAGATGAGTACCACAGAGTTCAGGGAGTTCCTCCAGCTGTATGACCTGGAGGATGTGGATCTGGAGAACACCCCCTATGCCCAGCAACTGCTGAGCGCGAGCATGGAACTCGAGAAGAACAGCTCACTGGTACGTGTCTATACGATGGAGATCGAGAAGATCAATCAGATCATCGCCGATACCAACAAACTGATGGCCAATGAGAGTGAATCTACGAGCAACAGCCTGACCCAGGATGATGTGGTGGTTCAGATCAAGGTACTGCAGGATCAGATCGGGGAGCTGCGGACCTCGGAGGTGAACTCACTGATGATCCAGCAGGAAGAGGACCTCTACCGGATAGCACAGGAAGAGTATGCCAACGGGGTCATCGGCAGAGCTGAGCTGACCACTGCACAGTACCGCTATGAGATCGCAGTGGCGCAGTATGCCGGGACCACCGATATAGACTTCATCAGGAACCAGATAGAACTGCTGAGGAACACGGATGTGGTCGGATACGGGGAGTCGCTCTCCTATGCGACCTATCTGAAGGACCTTCGACTCAAACGGGTGGATGCCGAACTGCAGCTGCTGTCTGCGAACGAAGCCTATGAGACGAGCATGCGGCTGGTGGCAAGTCTGGAACAGGCCCTGGAGGGGTATCCTGAGAAACTCCAGCAGTATACCACGCTCAAGGGGAAGATCGCTTCTCTGCGTGCAGAGCAGCGGGGTCTTGAGAAGATGCAGGCACAGACGAAGATCGCACTGGATCAGGGCTACTCAGACTTCATGATCATCTCTGATGCCCTGCCACCTGTCTACCCGGTCGGCTCCAACAAGAAGATCATTGCCATAGCCGTGGCTTTTCTCGTGTTCACCACCGGATTCCTCATCATATTCCTGCTGGTCTTCTTCGAGAAGCGCCTGCGTTCGCCTGGAGAGGCTGCGATCAAGATCAGGCAGCGGATCACGACCGTACTTCCTGCATACAGAAGACGCGACGAGGTCTTTCCCGGTGAACAGCGTGAATCGATCTTCATCGAACAGTTCCGGCAGCTCGCTCGAACCGTCCGATCGAAGTACCACGAACCCGGTGCAGCCTTTCTGATCGCAAGTACCGTGAGCGGTGAGGAGAAGACGCTGGTGACCATCAACCTCGCTGCCGTCCTCGGCAGACAGGATGAACGGGTCCTCATCCTCGACGGGCAGGTGCGCAAGACCACCGCAGATACCAAGTACTCTGAGATCATGTTCCCCGAGGATGTGTCTGATGAGCGGTTCGGACTCGGTGAGTACCTCTCCTATATGGCCTCTGATCTGGATGAGATCGTCTATCATACGGTCCTCTCGGGAGTGGATCTGATACCGATCAAGCATGATGCGATCATACCCGATCTGCTGCAGTCGGCAAGGATGCGTGAACTCGTGGAAGAGCTGAAGAGTCACTACTCGGTCATCCTCATCGAAGCACCACCAGTCGAGTCCAGTGTGGATGCTGAGATCCTGGCGCAGTACTGTGATGCTGTCGTATATGTGGTAGCCGGTAAAGGGGCTGCCGCCTCACGCATCAGGGCATCGATCAAACGGATCAAAACTACCAGTGCCGAACTCTGTGCGGTAGTACTTACCGGGATACAGAAAGATTTTCTCTAACGTCGTGCGGTATGCCAGGGGGTACTGAACTTGCTCACTCAGGAGAAACGGAATCAGATATGTTTTCAGATATCTATGGGGATCGGAGAATCTCTTGATCTCAAGAAGATGCTCAGCGTCAGTGTCAGTCGGTACCTGAAAGAACTCGGCTGCAGCATGGGAGCGGTGCTTCTCACAGAGCGGGACTTCTCTCACAGGATCTCATTCTCAGTAGCCTATTCGATACCAAGGAACTTCGAACGGAGTGAAGGGTTCAAGACGCTGATCGAAGAGGTCTCCAACAGCAAGAACATCGAATCCGATGTGGTCAGCGGCAGGATACCTGAGGGCTTCTATTATATCATGGGGCTCTCTGATATCGGTCTGCTGGTACTGCTGAAGAAAGACGGTGAACTCTCTGAAGGGATCGTTGAGGCACTGCAGCCTCTGAACAAGAAGCTCGGTGAAGCGTGCAGGGCCTGTCTGCAGAATGAGAAGTACCAGAGAAGCAGCAGCCGTTTCATGGAGATGGCGAATATGCTGCCTGCCATCATCATAGAGCTTGATGAAGAGTACCGTCTCTCCTATATCAACAAGAGTACCTATGAGATCTTCAAGCAGATCGACTCCGATTACTTCAAGCCCACGAGTCTGTTCGACTTCTTCCCGGAGGGGGAGAAGGCAAAGGTCCGTCTGCTGCTCGATGATGCACAGACGAGCAGGCGCATGAACAGTAAGGATCTGTGGATGGAGAACAGCAGAGGTGAACGGTTTCCTGTTCAGGTCCTCTTCTCTCCCATCTTCCATGACAGCAAGATCGTCGGGTACCGCGGTATCGGGATCGACATCTCGGAGAAGTACCAGCACCAGGAAGAGCAGAGAAAACTGATGGATGCCCTCTCTGAACGTCTGAGAGAACTTGACTGTCTCTACGGGATCACCAAAGTACTCTCTGAACATGATAACACCCTTGAGAAGATCTTCTCGACAGCCGTTGATATCATCCCCCCATCCTTCGAGCTTCCCGATGATACGAGTGCGCGCATCATCTTCTCCGGGAAAGAGTATGTCAGCACCACCTATACCGATATCTCCTCCGGGATCAGCTACAGCTCAGATATCATCAGCAACGGGGAACGGCTCGGTGAGGTGACAGTGGTAAAGCAGACCGATGAGCAGTTCGATGTAGAGGAGCTGAATCTCATCGATGCTCTCGGACGCCAGTTCAGCAACATCGCCACTACCAAGATGGCCGAAGAGGAGAAGAACCGGCTCTATCAGGACCTCATGGATGATATGGATACCGCTCAGTCGGTCCAGTCCTACCTGCTGCCGCCGTGGGCCGCGGTCAGTGATGACCTGATCATGTCGTCGATATACAGTCCCAGCTCAAAAGTGGGCGGAGACCTCTTTGATATCCTGCCGCTCAATGATCACAGCTATATGATCTATGTCGGTGATATCTCAGGCCATGGGGTACAGGCTGCTTTGACTATGACGGCGGTCAAATCGATCGTGAACATGCTGATCGTCCAGACGGAGACAGAATTGACCCCTTCGAAGATCCTGACACAGCTGAACGGGATCCTCTCGAAACATCTGTTCCATGACAACTACATGACGATGCTGCTATGTATCATCGACATGGCCTCTCATACGCTGAAAAGCATCAGTGCAGGGCATCCTCAGGGCTTTCTCATCGATGGCAGCAGGAAGAGCATCAGACCCTTCGATGATGTCGGGGGGATACCTCTGGGGTGGATCGATGATTATACCTACAGTGAGAAGGACGAGTTCTCGACCGTCTTCACCGCTGATGAGATCATCTGTCTGTTCACCGATGGTCTGTTCGACGCAGAAGCCCCTGACGGGTCCCGAATCGAGGATGAGGGGGTACGGCAGATCCTCAAGACAGAGGTCGATCTGCAGAATCTGTTCATGCTCCCCTATGCCCTCAAGAGCAGGATCAATGACCATACGTACAACACCTCGGTCGATGATTTCACCTTCATCACCTTCAAGGAGAACAGCAGCAGTGCTCCCTGCCCCAGCAGGTCCTTTCAGCTGCAGCCGGTGTTCGCACAGACGCAGGCGGTGGCGGAGGAGTGTGAACAGTTCGTCATCGAACAGATCGATGATCCTGCAAAGGGTCTCTTCGTGAAGCTGATCGTGAATGAGTTCGTCAACAATGTCATAGAACACGGGCTCAAGGGTACTACCGATACCATCATACAGATCACACTCGATCTCAGTGATGAGATCACCCTTACGTTCCGGGACAAGGGGCGGAAGTGCAGATGCCTGAGCGTAAGGACTCGTTCACCGATTTCTTCGAGGAGATGAATCAGGAGCACGCTACCCGTGGGAGAGGACTGCAGATGATCTATTCGGTCACCAGGACCCATAGGCGCAAGAGGGTCTTCGATCTCAATGAGACGGTATTCATCCTTCTGTGATCAGGTGCTCAGCGTCTGATCATGCATCGGCCCTCTCACAGAAGAAGCTGGCACATCCCGTGCTGAGATGGGACCTTTCGTGTGAAAAGGCCCTGCAGTCTATTGGCTTTTATGCATACATGTGACACTCTTCGAATCAGTCCACCAGACAGGGAGCGTCATATGAAAGATCATACCGTACAGGCAAGCTGGGCCATGATGCTTGCGATGGTATTCTACGGAGTATCATTTCCTGCCACCGTCGTAGCGCTTGAAGTCTTCAGTCCCATCACCATCGTGACCTTTCGCCTGATCATCTCGACGATCTTCCTGCTGGTCTGGAATCTCCTGCGCAACGGGAGGGAGGGGCTGCCGAAGCGAAGTGAACTGAAGATCTTCGTGATCATCGCCCTCTTTCAGCCCCTCGGCTATTTTCTCTGCGAGACCTATGGACTGAAATATGTCTCTGCCTCTGCAGCCTCGATCCTCATAGCCACGATCCCGGTCTTCACCCCCATGATCTCCCGGTTCTTTGTCTATGAACGATTGACCAGATACAACTACTTCGGCCTGCTGCTCTCCTTTCTCGGGGTGATCATCCTGGTCGCGGCAGATGCCTCGGACAGCGGCTCGGGAAGTATCCTGGGGATCGCTCTGATCCTGGGGGCTGTCCTCTCTGCTGTCTTCTATACCATCCTGATCAAACGGCTGCCGTTATCCTATTCCCCCCTTGCCATCACCTCTATCCAGAATACCATAGGCCTGTTCATGTTCCTTCCGCTCTTCTTTCTCATCGAATATGACAGCAGCTATCTGCGTTCTGTCTTCAGCGGTACGTACGGATACAGTGCTCTGATCAGTATCCTCTTCCTTGCCATCTTCGCATCGAGCCTTGCCTTCGTACTGATGAATTACGGTATACAGGTCATAGGACCATCAAAAGCCAACGGCTTCGTCAATCTGATCCCGGCGATCACTGCAGTCACCTCCATAGCCTTCTTCGGAGAGCATATGAGTCTTCGTAAAGGTCTGGGCATGGCAGTGGTCTTCAGCGGGGTACTCATCGCACAGCGGCGCACTCACGTACGCAGGGACAGCAGCATCCCCTGCTGATCTGGCAGCATGGTCTCATCGATGATCGGCAGGGCCGGATAAGCCCTGCGCAGCATCTGAGCAAAGAGCCCGCTCCCCGGGATCAAGGTACCGGAGAACGTCCCGTCATAGATGGAAGTACTCCCGCAGGAGGGCGAACGGGACTTGAGGATGGCAAGATCCGGGTCCCGTGGGCAGAGATCCTCTCGAGGGCGGCTGCACATCCGAAGATGAACCGATCGGTCAGATCAAGCCCCTCCCGGGTACGGACCCTGCCTGAGATGATCTCACAGCTTGCCCTCGGGGTCGCCAGACCCGCGAGCACCTCAGGACAGACGGTCAGGGCGAGACCGGAGGCTGCCAGTCTCTCAAGCAGCGGGGTGAACTCTGTGGTAAAGGCTGAACCATCGTATCTGCAGGGGGTCCCTGCAAGACAGGCACTGATGATGATCATTGGCATCTCCTTCTCTGCATGTTACCGAAAGCGATCAACACCGATCTGTGCACAGCATTCACGGACCGGACAGCGGGAGCAGAAGGGTGAGACTGGTGTGCAGATCCTCTGCCCGTAGGTGACCAGCAGTTCGTTCAGCGGTATCCAGTACCTGCGGGGCATGACTGACTGGAGGGCCCTCTCAGACTCTTCTGGTGTCCTGGTGCTGATCCATCCCATCCTGTTCGAGATGCGGTGTACATGGGTGTCGACACAGATGGCCTCGATGGAGAACCCGAGATTCAGTGTTAGATTGGCTGTCTTGATCCCGACCCCGGGAAGAGCCAGCAGCTGCTGCTGATCGGCAGGGACAGCCCCTGCGTGCTTCTCAAGGAGGATGCGGGAGATCTTCAGGATGTTGGAGGCCTTGGTGCGGTAGAAGCCTGCAGGGTAGATGGCCTGTTCGATTCGCTCCTGCGGCAGCAGGAGCATCGATCCAGGAGTATCAGCAAGGCTGAAGAGCCTGGCAGAAGCTTCCAGCGTGACTTCATCCTTGGTCCTCAGCGAGATGAGTGTAGAGATGAGGATGCGATACGGACTGTCTGCCTGCCGTGCGATGAGTGAGATCGAAGGCAGTCCCCCGCCATGCTCCTGTACTGCATGCTCCATCTTCTCGAAGAGGGTATCCCAGTAGTGTTCATCGTTCATGGAGAAGATCATACGCCATTTTTCAGATAATAGGAAGGTGATCACCATCCCGGTACGTTGATGAGATAGGGTCTTCATGATAGTATCACGCATCAACACCAGTTATGATCGATCAAGACGACAGATAGAGGTATCAAGATGATAGTGATATTGCATAAGAACGTTACCAAGGCACAGAAAGCAGACATCCGGGCATTTCTGGAGGATCGCGGCTTTCAGGTGAGGGAGATCGTCGGTGAAGAGGAGATCATCTTCGGAGCGGTAGGCAAGTCCAGGATCGATCTGCGTGCTGTCGAGGTCCTTGAGGGTGTGGATAAGGTCATCCCCATATCACGGCCGTATAAACTGGCATCCAGAGAGTTGAAGAAAGAAGATACGATCGTACAGGTCGGTAACATAAAGATCGGAGGGAACAGGGTCGGTGCGATCGCTGGACCCTGCGCCGTAGAATCCCGTGAGCGGATGATCGATATAGCACAGGCGGTAGCAGCTGCGGGGGCTGTGATGCTCCGTGGAGGAGCCTTCAAACCGAGGACCTCCCCCTATGCCTTCCAGGGCCTTGGGGAGAAGGGCCTGATGTATCTCAAAGAGGCCGGTGAGAAGGTCGGACTGCCGGTCACCAGTGAGATCGTCAGTACCGAGTATGTCGATATGATGCTCGACTATGTCGATGTCTATCAGATCGGTGCACGGAACATGCAGAACTTCGAGCTGCTCAAAGCGGTCGGAAGGACCGGAAGACCGGTGATCCTCAAGCGTGGCCTTGCCGCGACGATAGAGGAGTGGCTCATGGCTGCCGAGTACCTGATGGCTCACGGCACAGATGATGTCATCCTGTGTGAACGGGGGATCAGGACCTTCGAGACCTACACCCGGAATACCCTCGATCTGAGTGCCATCCCTGTGGTGAAGAAACTCAGCCATCTTCCGGTGATCGTTGATCCGAGCCATGGTACGGGATTGCGGGAGAAGGTCATTCCCATGGCTCTTGCCGCCATCGCAGCCGGTGCCGACGGTGTGATGATCGAGGTGCACACCGAGCCGGAGAAGGCCCTCTCAGACGGACCGCAGTCCCTCTACCCCCAGCAGTTCGAGAAACTCATGCGCGACATAGAGACCCTCGTCCCGGTCGTGGGGAAGTCGGTAGAGACGCTGCCGATACGTAGACAGTCCCGGGAGGTGCTTCTCGATCTGAAGAGCACTACGGCCACTACCGAGAAGGGAGAACTCAAAGCTGCGTTTCAGGGAGTGCCCGGAGCATACAGTGAGCTTGCCATCAACAGGTTCTTCGATGGGGACATCACCTCCCTGCCCTGCAAAGGGTTCAAGGATGTCTTCTCAGCAGTCATGCACGGAGATGCAGCCTTCGGGGTCATCCCCGTGGAGAACTCTCTGGCAGGAACGATCAATGACAACTTCGATCTGCTCACCAGCCATCCTGACATCGTCGTTGTCGGAGAACAGCAGATCCGCATCGTCCATAATCTCATCGGTCTCGAAGGGGCCTCAGTCGATCAGGTCAGAAAAGTCTACTCACACCCTCAGGGTCTTGCCCAGTGTGCGGAGTACCTTGATTCCTATCCTCAGATCGAGCAGGTGCCCTTCTTCGATACCGCGGGAGCTGTCGCCTATGTGAAAGAGCAGCAGAATCCCGAGTATGCAGCCATCGCAGGAGCGCAGGCTGCTGCCCATTACGGACTGAAGATCATGAAAGAGGGTGTCGAGACCAATCCGAGGAACTATACCCGATTCTATATCATCACCCGCGATGTGTATGCAAAGGAACTGGTGCCGAACAAGGATCCGAACAGGGCGGTCATGATCTTCTCCACCCCCGACAAGCCTGGAGCACTCTTCTCTGCGCTGCAGATCCTGGCGGCTCATGGGCTGAACATGAAGAAACTTGAATCCCGACCGATCCTGGGGAAACCCTGGGAGTACATGTTCTTCGTGGAGACGGAGATCTCCCGGACTGAGGATTTCTTCCAAGCCGTACATGAACTCAAAGAGGTCTGTGACTCCTTCAGAGTGCTCGGGACCTTCAACTCAAGCAGGTAGGAGAGGGCATGGGAGACCTGACAGGCTATACACCGGAAAAGTTGGTGATCGGGGTGCTGTCGACTCGTGAGTGCCGACATGAAGAACTCTCTCAGGAGCTCATCAGAGGGTTCGGCCCGATCGAGGAAGTCCTTGGTCCCTACCCG
>LQAF01000177.1_pt1 | contig 14301 bp, 22 predicted proteins | sample 1535781 | NCBI WGS metagenome assembly LQAF01 (sample SAMN04331583, study PRJNA305678) | bioreactor metagenome | isolation source: bioreactor_2 inoculated with Wadden Sea sediment 2nd replicate of a... | place: Germany:Bremen
GGCCCCATAATGATGCCCACAGAATTGAGTCCGGCCGTCACAAAATAATTTTTCACCTCCGGGGCCTCACCGATGACGGCCTGGAGATCCGGGGCAAAGCTCTCCGGGCCGCAGAAAAATTTTTCACACCCAGTTCCAAAGTCACGGGCACCCGGGACATGGCTTTTTCCAGGAACGGTCCCATGCGGTCCCAATCCGGCTCGATCTCCCCAAAGATGAAATCTTCCGGAACCCTGCCGATTTTCCAGGGGGCGCATACTGGTTCGAACAGCCCGATCATCAATCCCCCCACCTCTTCCCGGTAATACCCGTAATGGGAGGGATCTTCCAGCACCGGCATGTTTTTGGGGATATTGTCCAGCTCTTCGGTGATCAGGTAATAGTGCTCGGCCGCCTGATTGGGGATGGTGATGCCATCCGCGGCCCCCAGCTGCCGGGCCCACATGCCGGCGCAGTTGACCACGGTTTCCGCCTTGATATCCCCGAGCGCCGTTTTTACCCCGGCCACGGCCCCGTTTTTCTGAATAATCCCGGTCACGGGCACTTTCTCGATAATGGTCACACCGAAATTCCGGGCTCCCCGGGCCAGGGCCATGGTGGCGTCCACGGGATTGACCCGGCCATCTTCCTTCACATAAATCCGGCCAGCAGGTCATCCACCCTGGCAAGGGGAAACAGGTTCTTGATCTCTTTAGGCGAAATTTCATGCACATCCACCCCGCAGTAGCGGTTGAAGGCTGCTACCCGGCGGTATTCCTCCAGCCGATCCCGGCTGGCGGCCGCCTCGATGAACCCCACAGGCGAAAATCCGCTCGACAGTCCGGTTTCTTTTTCCAGCCGGGCATACAGATCCCGGCCGTAAAGCCGCATCTGCGTGGCGGTTTCAGACAAAGACCCGAATGTAACCATGAGCCCGGCTGCATGCCAGGTGGTACCGCTGGTCAGTTCATCTTTTTCCAGGAGAACCACATCCCTGCATCCCATCTGCCCCAAGTGATAAGCGATGGAGCACCCGATAATTCCTCCGCCGATGATGACCACCCGGGCGTGTCCGGGCAGCACTGGCTGCTTTTCTCTCATTTTGTGTCCTCAGTTTTCCGGTTTATTATTTAAAATCAAACCCATTTAAGCATTTTTGCATTGTATGTCCAGCATACAGCTGCAAGATTTATAATTTTTCCTGAAGCAGATCAAGCATGAATTTTCTCATCCTGTTTTCACACGATCTAAGACACTCATTTGTTGTCCCCGGCCTCTGCGCGGCACCGCTTCTTTTCAGACTTTTCTAAGGCTGCCGGGCAGGCAGGATCTCTGGCCAAAGGAAATCGGGGAAAACCGCCGGGCTTAGTATTTTAATTTTGATATTTGCTGCATTTAATGGTATGTGGCTGAACTGGCGAAACAGATTAACCCGAATTTTTTTAAGGATCAGACACCCCATGCTTGCAATTATCGGCGGTACCGGACTTTATCAGATACAAGGACTTGAAACCATTGATACATTGGAGACGGATACCCCGTTCGGCTCTCCTTCCGCACCGATAATAAAGGTGGCGTACCGGAACACGGAACTGCTGTTTCTTCCCCGGCATGGCAACACCCATGAACGGCTGCCCCATGAAATCAATTACCCGGCCAATATTTTTGCGCTCAAAAAACTGGGAGCGACCGCATCATCAGTGTGTCTGCCACAGGAAGCCTTCAGGAAGATATCCATCCCGGGGATATTGTTTTCCCGTCCCAGTATTTTGACTGGACCAGAGGCAGACGTCAGTCCAGTTTTTTCGGCAACGGTCTGTCCGCCCACATCTCCACTGCCGAACCGGTGTGCCCCGGCCTGACCCGTTGGATGGCGGACCATGCGGAAAAAATGAATCTGACGTTTCTTTCCGGCAAAACCTATGCCTGTGTGGAAGGACCCCGTCTGGGCACCAAAGCGGAAAGCCATTTTCTGCGCATGGCCGGCTGCCACTTGGTGGGCATGACCAACGTGCCGGAAGCGTTTCTGGCCAGAGAAGCCCAGGTCTGTTATGCTGCCATCTGCATCATCACCGACTATGACTGCTGGAAAGAAGATCCGTCTCACCACGCCAGCCTGGCATCGGTGCTGGCCCTTTACAGCCGGACCATTGAATCCGTCCAAAATCTGCTGCGGTCCCTGATGACCTCTGAACTGCCCCCTGCAGAATGCAGCTGTCGGGCTTCCCTGAAGGACGCGGTGATCACGCCTGATGACCAGATTCCTGCTTCTTTAAAAAAATGCTGGCGATTTTGCGCAAATAAGATAAAGTCTCTGGGTTAGCGGTTCCGGAAAACCGGAAACACAAAAAGCGACCGTCCTTTTTTACGGCGGATCCAGTTCAAGGAATTCTGAATGGTTTTCACTCGGATCAGACACCGGATCACTTTATTTTTACCGGGAAAATCCATGATCACCAGCCCCAGAAACAGAGTCAACAGCCCCTGACCCGGGACAATCAGCATTACCATACCCAGGCAGATCAATATTCCTCCTGCCAGATTTTTGACTATCTGCATCTGTGGACGGAACAGTTTTGGAGCATTTTTTGATTTTCAAACACCATGAAATAATTTGACGGCAGCCAGCACACCAGTCGGGAAACTCCCAGGAAGCCGAATACAACTCCGGCGACAGACACGATGGTCACCCCTGCCAGCACTGACGGATGCTGCAAGACCACTTCGATCATCCGGTTCATATCCAAGTTATGCTTCCCTGAAAATAACGAGGTCAGTCAATGCTAAATGCCGGCATTTCCGACAGAGTTTTGTAATCGGTGAGATCACATTGAATCGGGGTGATCGAAAGGTAGTTCCGTGAGATGGCATTGACATCCGTATCCGGGTTGCCAGGAACCGGTTTCTGTCTTCCGTACCAGTAATAGCTGCGCTGTCTGGGGTCCTGCCGCCTTTCAAACCGAAAGGACAGATTGTCCTGCGACTGCCGGGTGATCCGGACACCCTGAATCTCAGAAAACGCGCCCCCCGGCGCATTGACATTCAAAAACGTGCCGGACGGCAATCCTTTTTCACCAATGGCATCAACCATATGAACCACAAACCGTGCCAGATTGTCATAGTCCATGACCCGGTCCAGCTTGACGGACACCGCCAGACCGGGAATACCGTTCAGCGCGCCTTCTCTGGCAGCGCCCGCGGTGCCTGAATAATTGATGTCGATGCCGATGTTGCTCCCCGGGTTAATCCCGGCAACCACCCAGTCCGGCGGCGTTTCGAAACATTCTGCCAGTCCCAGTTTGACACAGTCTGCCGGAGTTCCATCCACCGCATAAATGCTGCCGGGACTTCCCGTTTTAATCTTGTGCATGCGCACGGGGTGATGCAAGGTAATTCCATGACTCACCGCGCTCCGTTCCCGGTCTGGTGCCACCATGACCACCAGGTGTTTCTGACCCAACGCTCTGAACAATGACTGAATGCCCGGAGCCTGATATCCATCATCATTGGTGAGAAGAATTTTCATAAATCAGGATGGCGGATTTTCCGGTAATAGGCATCGGCCTGGTACACCGCAGCCAGGGGATTGTGTCCGGTTACCCGGTCTTTGACCGCCAGCACGGTGGTTGGAACTTCCGTATACTTGAAAAACAGGGAATCATGGCCCACGCATAATCCCAGAAGAATATTAAAATCCACTTTTTCATGATTCAGCAGCATGGCCTGGAAAACAGGATTGCACATGGATTCATCGGTGCCTCTGTAAATCTTGTCTTGTTCGGCGATACCGATCAGATCCTTGGAGGTCCTCCCGGCTTTGCAGCACACAGACACTACCTCAAATCCATGGGCGGTCAGGATCTCGCCAACGATCCTGGCCTCACCTGACAGCCCCAGGCAAAACGCCAGACCAAGCCGGTGATATCCCATTTTTTTGCAAATTCACAGGTCTCCACAATCCGTGTCTTGCACGGCTGCATCACATAAGGCTGCTGGTCCCGGTTCGCGTAACACTGTGCTTCCTGCACCGATGCCATATGAGCGAAAGAACTGACGTTCGATGCCTCATAGACCTGATTGGCCGCATCTAAAACCGATGGGTGGGAAACAGTGGGACATCCCTTTGGGCCTTTGCCCTGATCTGAAAAACACAATTTTTGGGGCACGGATATATCGCAGGCCGCACATGCTGGAGAGGGCTGTTTTTTCTGACGGGCCATGGTTTCCTCCTGGAATCTCAATGAATATAGCACACCTCAAGGGCTTCGACCCCCCCGACACTTGGATTCGAACTCCGAAAAACGCACCTTAATGAAACATCTTTCATATGCAATAAATCTCTCTATATTTCATGCAGTTATATACTATCCGCCTTAATATGTCATCATTCAGCAACACCTAATTTCATCTAAAAAAATTGCCATTTTTTTAAGAGGGGCCTCCCGACCACAACCAACTATTAATTGAGCAAAACCAAATATAAAGATCTTGAATACCGGGAGGTATGCTACCAGAAAACACGGAGTCAAGAAAGACAAATTTTACCGTTTTGGATTAATTGGTGTTAATCCCAGGGAATATATGACCACCCTTATTTTTGACAAGGTGTCGACTCAGGTTCGTCCTCTGGCAATTTAAGGGAAGAAATTGCCTTGGGGGCATGCTGTGTTGCTTTGATGATTATAGTCGTTTTCGATCAATCTGGCAACCTGTCCTCCGCATTCGGCAAACCGGCCAGTTAAAAATGTTGATTTTTTCTTGAAACTCTTATACTAATGCTAAGTCAATATCTAAGATATTCTTTCACCCATTTGGTCATGGGTGAACTTCAATCTTTTAAAAGGAGGCGGCATCATGAAAAAAAGAAGGTCGTTATCAATCTGGTCATGCATCGGAGGAATACTCTTGCTTTTGCTCTCTCCCTTTATCCTGGGGCAGGCAGGGGCAGGAGAGCGCCTTAAAAGAATTATAGAAACCGAGGTCCTGCGGGTGGGAACCCCCGGAGACTACCGTCCCTTCTCCATGCTGGATAAAGAGAGCGGCAACTACGAAGGACACGACATTGATCTTGCCAAGCTTTTGGCTTCGGAAATGGGAGTTGAGGTAGAGTTTGTTCCCACAACCTGGTCCAACCTGATGAAAGATTATGAGGAAGACAAATATGATATCGCTGTGGGCGGCATCACTCAACGGGTTTCACGGGTGGCAGTGGCAGCTTTTCTGCCCCCTTACGCTCCTAACGGTAAGGTAGCGTTGATCCGCAAGGAAGACAAGGACGTACTTACCTCTCTGGAGGCCATGGATGTGCCCGAACGTACCGTTATCGTCAATCCCGGAGGAACCAACGAAAAATTCGTTAACGCCAATTTTAAGAATGCCAAGGTACAGGTGCATCCAGAAAATGCGGAAATACCCGGCATGATCGCCGAAGGTAAAGGGGACATCATGATCACTGAAACCTTCGAGGCGGCGGTATATGCTCGGAAGGACCATCGCCTTGAAGGTGCCTTTATGGACAAGCCCCTTACCCGGGTCAGCTTCATGGGGGTACTTATCCAGAAGGATGACCCCGATTTTATGCGGGTGGCCAACTTTGTGTGGGAGCAGGCGAAGCTTCGGGGAGACCTGGAAATCTTGACCCAAGAGTGGCTCAAATAAGATCGATATGGAAAACCGCCCTTTTGGGTGGGGCGGTTTTTCTCGATAGCTCAGTGGAGCCTTCCGATCGAAACGGTTGGCTTCGCCGGAAGGCTCCGTATTATTATGTCTCTATAGGGTCGTCAAACCGATCCCTTCAATGACTTTGGTGTCTAAAGCAATGAGAAGCGTGTTCTATGGTGGACCCAATGTCGAGACAGTTTTTCATTCAATTTGAACGTCATTTTTACATTTCCGCCGGTGTCAAAAGGATGAGCCACAGTTCAGCTTTTCGGGCTGCTTTAACGTCTAGCGGAAGTGGAAGCCAGGTCCCGAGAATAGGTACCTCATAATCTGCCCGCCCGAGGGAATTAGCTTCCGCTGGAGCGGATTTTTTGAACACTCTTTTCATGCCACCAACCTCAACTGGTCTTGCCCATATTACATTTCAGCCGGGATCTGTCCATTAAAACTCTGAAACATACTCCTGTAAGTTTTTATGAGTAACACCATGAAAAGTACCATTCAGAGTTAATATAGTATCGACAACTTTTGCAGCCATAAAGCCTGCCTTCTTCCCTCGCCTTTCAACGGCGACCACTGTGGGCTTTTTTCCCTGAGCACCTCGTCCCCTTTTTCCTGGGCGTTTGCCACCCACAAACGCATCATCCATTTCAATGATATCTTCCAGCCGGTAAATACTATCCAAATGCCCCATTGCCGTTCTAATTTTTTTTAGCATATTGCGTGCAGTTGGCCAAGAGACACCGATCTGCTCAGACAAACGCAAACCAGAAATTTCGCCTCTATCGGTAGCAGCCAAATAGATTGCCCAGAACCACTTTACCAAAGGCAAATTCGTAGAGTGAAACAAAGTGCCTGTAGTCAGAAGTACATGATATTCGCACTTCGAACATTGGTGCATTTTCATAGTAAAGCACCTTCGTTTTTCATAACAATTGGACAGTTCAAGGGATTATAATAAAAATGCTGAAAATTGTTATGAGTCATAAAAATTAATCCTCATGGCGGTTCCATTGTTCAACAGGCTGGCGCCACCTCTCTTTGCCGTACCGCAAGTATCAGGACAACGCTCAATACCTTGATAATCACAATCATCCAGAAAAGCGGCGCGTACCCCCAACGGATCAAAATGCTGGCCAATCCCGGCCCGATCACCATACCTAGATTGAGCATGATGTTTCCAATGGCGACCACGCGTCCGCATGGATCGACTTCGGAGAACAATCCGAAGAAATAGGCCCAGACAAAACTCTCGCAGGCAAAAATCACAAAGGTGGCCCCGACAAAAAGAATATTGGGAATTTCAGCGGATCGTATGAAAACGGCAATGACACTTCCGACAATTAAGGTGATACCAATCCCTATCGGTCCTTTTCTACCAAATTTTTTCCCCAGTAGCGTGGCTAACAGTCCTCCGATAAGGCCGCCGATTTGGCTGAGGGATAGGCTGAGGCCGACTTCCTCGGCCTTCAGCCCGCCCTTCATACCGACGCGTTCCCAATAAGTCCATAAGCCGGATTCTCCGGCGGAGAGGAACACAGCGGAAACAAGAGCGATTATTATCGGCGTTTTCAAGAGTGTTCTAAGAGACTCGTATTCGATTTCGGACAAAGATATGGCTGCGCTAAAGGTCGGCAGCCATTTAATAGAGATCAATCCGATCACCGAGAAGGCCGCATAACAGAAGAATAAGCCGTTTATTCCAATTTGCGGAAGCCAATGAGGTAGGAAATATAAGCTTACGGCCCCAAAAAGAAATTGAAAGCCCAGCAATATTCCAAAAATTGCATCCGGGTTGCGATATCGACTTGTCACCGCACCGATGGAACACCAGATCAATCCTGCGCCGATTCCGGTGATGAATCGCATGATGAGCCAATCATTGTACGACTTAACAAAGCCGCATACCATGTCGCCGACAATTAAGAGGGCGAGTCCTATCATCGCACTTGTTCGGAGATTCCACCGATGAATGAGCAGACTGGCGGCAATGGTCATTAAAAACGCACCCGCCATCTGGGCTGTGACGATTCGTCCTGCCCTTTCAGCGGAAAATCCAAGATAATCGATCATGCCACCCACCAATGCAGGCAGAATGGCAAAATACCCCGTGCTAATTATACTCAGTAAAAGGAGTACGGTAATTGTTGAAGTTAACGGTTTCTCCTTGATTCCGGATTGTACTTGACACTCAGAACTCTCCATCCAAGACCTCCCTAAATTCTCGCAGCTCTGGCACCGAGTATCTCCGTGATAAAGGCTGTCGCCGTCCATGCCGTCAGCCCGGCGGGATCGCAACGCGGTATCAACTCGACAACATCAAGGGCCTTGAGCTTATTAGACGTACCGATTTTTGGTAGAACGGAAAACAATTCCCGGGAGGTTAGCCCGTTGGGAACGGGATCGTTTACGGCCGGTGCATAGGCCGGGTCGAGTACATCGAGATCCACAATTAAATAAAATCCGTCCGTTCCATTGGCCGCTTATTTTCAATGTTTCCTGAAATACCTTCTCTACACCCATTTTAAGGATGTCACCTATAGTGAATATGGTCATTGGTTATATGATCTCTTCATACAGCGGAATTTCAACGACCATCCTTCAGTTCCGTAATCGATAAAATCCGGGACAGGCACTCCCTTAATTTTTGGGTTTGACATCGGTCAGGCCGTATTGCTTCATCAGAATTTTTTCGAACATCCCGGACGGTAAAAACTTTTTAAGCGGCACAGCCATTTTCTCAACCAAATCCCCGGCCGAATAACGCAGTCGGGGAGAAGGGGTATTCATGATCTTTTCGATAATCCGGGCGATGCTCTCCGGAGAAGATCCCATTTTTTCATTAACCATGGCGGATTTCCGGGCCCGGTTAAAATTTTCCGAATAAACAGGAGTCGATTTCTCGGATAGTAAATTACGAGCCGTCATACCAGTATTGATATCCCCCGGTTCCAGCAGAACCACTTTTATACCAAACGCTTTAACTTCCATGCGCAGCGCTTCGGATACGCCCTCAAGGGCAAATTTACTGGCCGCATAAGCGCCGTCAAAAGGCAGCCCGATCTGTCCGGCTAAAGAACTGACATTGATAATACAGCCGCTCCGCTGTTCCCGCATGATCGGAAGCACGCCTTGACAGACCCGCAACGCCCCAAAAAATTGGTTTCGAACTGGATTTTATACTCTGCAATGGATATATCCTCCACTGCACCGCTTACCGAAATTCCCGCATTGTTCACCAGAATATCCAGCTGCTTTTCGGCCGCCACGATGCGCCCGATGGCTTCTTTAACCGAATTGTCATCGCAGACATCCATCCGAATCATTTGAAATGATCCGGATGGCGTATCTCTTTTAATTTGGCGGCTGGTGCCATACACCCGATAGCCTTTCGAATGGAGGTGTTCGGCACAGGCCAGGCCCAACCCAGACGACGCTCCCGTTATTAATACGACCCTGTTATCCTGAACTGTCATGATTTTTTCCTCTACAAACACAGAGAATATTCACAGAATTACCAAAGACCGATTTAGCGATATGACTATGCATGGTAAACATACTCGAAACTTAGCAGTCCAATATGCGGCAAATGTTATCAACAGCCGTTCTAGCGCTATCCAAAGCCGCTTCAATATATCCACCGCCGGTAAAGTCCGTTATAAAAGACACTCCGTTTCCCACCTGCTTCTCCTTGATTTCCGTGGCCAGACGATAAGATCCCACCGGATACCGGCTTACGGCGTGGGCATGCCGGTGGAGATCTTCCTCCTCGATGTAATTGGAAAATCCCGGGATAAAAGTTTCAACGTCTTCCCGAGCAATTTTCAATATCTCCTCATCCGATTTTTTAATTAGTTCGAGGGTTACTGGATGGGCGGAATAGACGGTCAATATGCTCTTGGCACCCGGAACACCGTCCGGGGTCTTGGAACAATGATCTACCGCCCAGGTAAATGTCTTTCTTTCACTCATATCTGAAAAATAAGCCCATACGTTTTTATCCAAATGTCGACCGAGGTGAAATATGGCCACTGGGTAAGGATTGAGGAGCACTTGATTGAAGCAGTTCCCCTGTTCTGTCAGTTCTCCTTCCGGCAGCAGTTTGGAAACAAATGGGGGGGCCACGGCTACGATTACGTGATCCGCCGGCCTTATCTCTCCGGTGGACTCCATTTGTACCCCGGTCACACGATTCTTTTCCACTACCAACTTATTAACGGGATTTTCATATCGCACCTCGAGACGTCGGGCCAGTGCGTCGGTGAGGGATGATGTTCCGCCGGCAAGGGCAAAAAATCTGTGAACGTGTCTATCCGCATGCAGTGGATAAAATGAGCCAGGTTCAAGTATTCGGGCCAACCATCGTTCGTGGCCACGGATGCCGGGGTCACCACAAAATCTCTTAAGGCCCGGTCTGAACGGGAGCCTGATTTCCAGTAATCCAAGACACAAATGTCATCCCATTCGGGGTGGGAATTCCGGATCTTATTCAACGGATCCCGCTTTTTCAGGATGATTTCCTTGAGTATGAACCAAAACATTTTAAAATTACCGGCCAACCCCAGAGGACTCATATAGGGAATTTTGTGGTTGTATTTGAATCCGGTTCCGTCTTTCCGAGCGAATTGAATGTGTCCCTTTATGGGACGTTTTGTATCATATAGATTCAGAGCTTTCATCAACTCGACCGAATGACGATAATGGGAGTGGTAAAACAGGGCGCCGGCCTCAAATCGATCGCCATTGCGGGTCATGGTATGCATGCGACCACCGGCGCGATGGGTCGCCTCGAGTACCTCAACTTCAATCCCTTTCTCGGCCAACCAATAACCGGCCCCGAGCCCTCCGACACCGGCGCCGATGACAATGACTTTTTTGTTCTTTTGCCCTTTTTTTCCGTCATATTTCCCATGACTCTCCTCTAAATCGGTACAAACCACCAGGTAAAATAAACTATAAATTAAAACTGTATATTGCTTGTATCATCAGGAACACGCCGCCGTAAAATTTAAAATAGCTGTCTCCGACGTTTTTATAAATCGCGAGACTGATGATATAATCGAAGAAGAACATGCCCGTCAGAAAAATGGCCAGTTCATGGGGACTGATCACCGTAACCATGATATCCCGGAGCCATTCAAATCCCGGCAGAAGCGTGAGTAAAATTATTATCCAGCAGACACCCATCAAAAAATTCGCCACACCGAACATATTTAAAATGTTCTGAGCCAGGCCCATTTTTTTCGGATCGTCTTTCCCTGACCTGATTTCATAAGTGCCATAAAAAAAGACGCCGCTCACTATAATTGGTACAGTGAATTTAATCAGATTCAACCACATTTTCCCTCCTTTTCTAACCGAACAATCCCGTTACCAACCATGTTTCTACGGCTCGAGATCAAGATTTCCATAAATTCCGAAGGCATCACCCGTTTCATCCGGATTGATGGGCTTTCCTTCTTTTTCAACAATCCGGGCCAGGGAATCGGCAAAGGCCTGGATCTGGCCGTCGTTCTGTGGCATGGTGCAAACACAAAGGCTCAACGGTGGTGGACTCTGATCGACCACATGCATCCAGCCCTCTTCCACCAAGCCATGCTGACCGGTTTAAATCGATCTCCTCGGAATAGATGACCGTTAGATTGATCATGCCGCCTCCCAGGACTTTCAGATTGGGGATTTTGGACACGGCCTCGATAAGCTCTTCACGCAGCCGCATGCAGTGTTCGGCTACGGCAATGTAACCGTCTATGCCTAGGGCATTCAGCATAGTCCAGGCCGCGGCCATGGGGCCGGTGGACCGGGTGCCGCTGAGCGTACCAAACGGCGGCGATATCATTCTGGCGTAATCAATGGTTTTACGGTCCCTGAAATACAAACTGCTGGCCGGCGGCGGGACCATGCCGTTTTTATGTAGATCTGCACTAATTGAAGATACGCCGGGCACTCTGAAATCCCATGCGGCAAGGTTTTGGTGATACCCTGAACGCTCCAGAAAAGGCAGGATAAAACCGCCAAAACAGGCATCCACATGGAAATAAAGATCCTTTTCTTCGGCAATACGTCCCATTTCCTCTATGGGATCGATTGAACCAAAGGGCCAGGTGCCGGCCGTTCCCACCAGTCCGATGGTATCCTCACGAATCGCAGCCCTGATATCGGCCGGATCGATTTCATGGACGGTTCCTTCCTTTGGAAAAACGGGAATCGGTTCGAGTCCCATAAGGGCGCATCCTTTATAAAGGGAATAGTGACTGTGCAGCGGCATGACAATACTATGGGATTTCTTTTCGAATTCCGGAACCAGGCCGATTAACACGTACGGATCAGAATGATCCGCATCCGGAAACCGTTTGACAAAGGCCTTTCCCTTGGCCGCAGCCAATGCGCATATGTCGGATTCGCTGCCGCCGTAACAGATAAACCCCAAGGCCCCGTCATTGTGAAACAATTCGCCCATCATCGAGATGACTTGTCGTTCCATCTGACGGGCCCCTTTACCCGAATGCCATATCTGTCCCCATTCAAACCGTTTCTTGGCCTCGCTGACCAGTTCCCGGACCGAATCGCCCCAGGGCAGCGTCGGCGAAGAGGTCAGGTGTGGCCCTTCGTCAAACAAATTTTTTCAAACTCATGAAAATGAGACATTTTCTCGTAATTCAAAAGTGACTGCCTGATTTCGAAGGCGGTTTTTCTTTTTTCCGGCCATTTCTTAAGCATATTTCTTTTTTCTCCTGATAAAGATGGTTATTGCCGTTATTTCATTTCATTCCGGCCTATAGCTTTAATTTGTGCCGGATGCACAGTAGCACCCGACTTTTATTTTGACTGAATATACAGTCAGTTGATGTATGGAAACATCCAAACCTCTGCCGTACCAATATTCACATTTTTAATAATTTCAAAATGACGGGCTTTAAATATTCCCCCAGATCGTTAAAGTGACGATCCTCGGGGAACAGGTCCTTATAAATGTCCAGCCCTTCTTGCACGCATATGATCAACCGGGTGACTTTTTCCGCTTGAATGTCACCATCCGAGTCGGCATCGACCAGTCCGGCGATTTCCTCTTCCAACATATTGATGAACATCCGGTGCATAACTCGAAGGCGTTCCCTGACCCTTTTGTTTTGGTGACTCAGATAAAGGCAGGTGATGTATGCACGGTCATCAATGGTCTTGCTCCATTCCTCGGATAAAACGACGTCTATAATGGCCAGGATTCGTTCTTTTTTATCATGGATATCCTGAATAATCTTGAGGAAAGCCCCGATGTATCGTTTGATAATGAAGTCGATCAGGCTGAGGATCAACTCATCTTTGTTCTTAAAATGGTGGATTAAAAGACTTGGACTCACGGAAAGCCGCCGGGCGATGTTTACCAATGAAGCCTTTTCCAAGCCATCCTCAATAATAACCCGGTAAAATTCCTCAATAATTTCCTGTTTTCTGTCTTCCGCCTCTTTACGCATTAGCAATTCTTCCTTGTTTTTACTGAATGAGTGTTCAGCCAGTACATATTGGTATCACTTCCGGCATCCTCATGTCAAGATGAAAATTGAATAATTTTTTTTTAGGCATCCAAACGGTTTCTTATCCTCGGGTATCGCCGGTCCGATCATGAGCTCGATTCCGGAATTAGTCAGTATAAAAATCACTTATGGCCGTCTATGGCTATTGATTATCTTTTTGATAATCGCAATACCCATTGCCTGCTTCTGGTCATCAATCGTGCCGGTACATTGATAAGGCTCATCCAAACAGTATTCGGTTCTTCATTGAAACCATCTTCATTATTCAGCCACATCATCCAGGCCAGAAGATTGTATGCCAAAATCAAAGTCTGAAAACTGGCTGAATTTGCCCAAAACACTCTTGTCAGTATGCTGCCTGATGCCATCTGATTTTTGCACCATTCAATCCAGTTCTCACTTGCCGCCCGCGGACCATATTGTTTATGGGTAGCCTAGGGGCACAGGTTTAAATTTGAGACATAACTAAAACAGTCGTATTCATATCTTGCGGATTCGAATAGAGTATCTCTTCCATTATTGTGTCAGTGAGAAGCCTGACAGCCACAAAGATTCCGGATTTTGACCAGTCTGAACATTTGTACTCAAATTTAGTGCTTTCATATCCCTGCCGGCCTGCAATTTTCCGCCAGGATTCCTTTTCCGGAAGTGCAGTGAGGCCCCGGAGATTGTCGTTGATCACCTGTAGTGCTTCCGGGTAAACAGTTTAAAAAACGACCAAAGGATGTGCTAACCGGAAACTTGTCCCACCTAAAAAGGGCCCTAAAAACTTCATCGGATCTGAGAATAGCCAAATGACTCATGTGTTTCGCCCCTGCCAGAACCCCAAAATAAGCATCATTACAGCATCGCTTACTTGGTATTCGGCGCTGACTCCTCGCTCTCTGGTAAGGTGCTCAGTCAAAATTTTGATAAACCAAAAAATTTATTCAATTTGCATCTTGACATGAGGATGCCAGCAGTGATAACCATATACACTATCTGAACATTCATTCAGTAAAATAAGGAGGAATCACGGATGTATAAAGAAATTAAAGACAGAAGAAAACAGAAAATTATTGTGAATGGGAGGACAAGAAACCGTTGGGATGCCTTTAAAGAAATTTATTCGTTTTTCATCTTGACATGA
>LQAF01000178.1_pt1 | contig 14263 bp, 10 predicted proteins | sample 1535781 | NCBI WGS metagenome assembly LQAF01 (sample SAMN04331583, study PRJNA305678) | bioreactor metagenome | isolation source: bioreactor_2 inoculated with Wadden Sea sediment 2nd replicate of a... | place: Germany:Bremen
CCGAAGCGCTTGAGGCAGTGGCGTTTAGAATCGCACCCTTGGATGACGCGGACATGGAAGACATGCTGGACTCCTTTCCCGGATCCGGTCTGATCACCGCGTTCCGGGGAGAGGAGGCCTGTGACAGACGCGTTTTGAAAACCGTGTTGAAAGGGTTGTCGGATCTGTCGGTTTCCCGGCCTGAGATTCAAGAGATCGATATCAATCCCCTGATCATTCAACCGGACGGAAAGCCGGTGGCCGTGGATGGATTGATCACGCTTCAGGCTCCCCAAAGAGCCGGGGCATCCCCTCATCCAGTCGATCTGACTGCTCTGGGAACCTGTTTTTATCCGAAATCAATTGCTTTTGTGGGTGCCTCGGGTACGGTGGGCAAATGGGGGCATATGCTGCCTACCAACACCCTGTCCCGGGAATATCAGGGCCGGATTTTTTTAGTGAATCCCAAGGGAAAATCTATCATGGGCCGGCCAGTGTACCGGTCTGTGACCGATATACCCGGGGATGTGGATCTGGCCGTGGTAACCGTGCCGGCCCGGTATGTGAAAGGCCTGGTGCCTGAATTGGCGGCGAAAAACGCCAAGGGCATGCTTTTGATTACCTCCGGGTTCAGGGAAGTGGGAGAAACAGGTGCGGCCATGGAAAAGGAAATCGTGGATGCGGCCGCCGCCGCCGGCATTCTGGTGTTGGGCCCTAACACCATGGGCATGTGCAACCCCCATGCACAACTTTATTGCAGCGCGGCCCATGCCTATCCGGTGCCTGGTTCCACAGCCCTGGTGTGCCAGTCCGGGAATATGGGAACCCAGCTCCTGGCTTTTGCCGAACAGCAGGGCATCGGTATCCGGGCGTTTCCGGGTCCGGCAACGAGGCCATGGTGACCATTGAGGATTATATGGAAGCGTTTGAGGCCGATGCGTTGACCCGCACCGTGGTGCTTTATATCGAAAGCGTCAAAGACGGACGACGGTTTTCAACAGTGCGAAACGGGTGTCCCGCAAAAACCGGTGGTGGTGCTCAAAGGGGGGCGCACGGAAATGGGGCGCCAGGCAGCGGCCAGCCACACCGGCGCCATGGCATCCAATACCCGGGTGTTTGATGCGGCCTGCCGCCAGACCGGCATCATCCAGGTGGACCAGCCCCTGGAACTGCTGGATCTGTCTGCGGTGTTTTCTTCGCTGCCCCTGCCCCGAGGTAACCGGGTGGCCATCATGACCCTGGGAGGCGGCTGGGGGGTGATAGCTACGGATCTGTGCACGGAGCACGGGTTGGCGGTGCCCCCGCTGTCCGATGGGATTATTGACCGGTTGGACGGCCTGCTGCCGGACTTCTGGAGCCACGGCAATCCCGTGGACCTGGTGGGAGAAGGCAATCCGGATGTTCCCAAAACCTGCCTGGAGGAACTGCTTAGATGGGATGGGTGCGATGCGGTCATTCATTTGGGAATCCACGGCAAAAGTGTTCTGGTCAACAACATGGCGGCATCCATTTCCCATGCCGATCCATCGATCACCAACGACCAGATTACCGGTTTCAAACAGATGGTACTTGCCACGGAAGACGATTATACTCGGTTTGTGGTCCGCATGACCCGGAAATACAGCAAACCGGTGTTAGGGGTAAGCCTCCTGACGGATGGGGAAAGCAAAATCCTGTACCGGTTTGATGATTTGGACTATAAAGGGGTTTTTTTCGTTTCCCCGGAGCGGGCAGTCAAATCACTTGCTGCCATGGTACGATATCAAGACTGGCGCCGCAGGCATGGGGGAAAACAGATCCCGGTTGAAACCTGTCCGGATTTGTTCTAAAGTGAATACTTATAAGTGTTAATCCTCAAAAATCAGGAGAAGTGCCATGACATCCCAGGTAACCACATCCACATTCATCAAGATGAAGCAGCAGGGGAAAAAAATCACCACGTTGACGGCATATGATTATCCGTTTGCACGGTTGATGGACGAGGCAGGGATCGATTCTATTCTAGTGGGGGATTCCCTTGGCATGGTGGTGCAGGGCCGGCAGACGACCCTGCCGGTGACCATGGATGAGATGCTGTATCATACCGCCATGGTGGCCCGGGCCTGTCAACGGGCTCTGGTGGTCGGGGATATGCCCTTCATGTCCTACCAGGGGGCTGTGACGGAAGCCGTTCTGAATGCCGGCCGATTCCTTAAGGAAGCCGGTGCAGCGGCCGTGAAGCTCGAAGGCGGGGCTGATGTGTGCCCGGTGATTGCGGCTTTGGCTAAAGCGGGTATCCCGGTCCAGGCTCATATCGGTCTGACTCCCCAGTCGGTCCATCAAATGGGCGGTTTCAAGGTGCAGCGGGATGAAAAGCGGCTGCTCAAAGATGCCAAAGAGGTGGAAGGCGCCGGTGCATTTTCCGTGGTGCTGGAAGGCATTCCTTCCCCCATATCCGAAAAGATTACCCAGGCCCTGACAATCCCCACCATCGGGATCGGAGCCGGCCCCCACTGCGACGGCCAGGTCTTGGTGATGCATGATATGCTGGGCGCAATGACCGGTTTCTTCCCAAATTCGTGAAAAAATATGTCGACCTGGCAGCCGAGACCCGCAAAGGTGTGGCCGCCTATATCAATGACGTTCAGCAGGGCCGGTTTCCTTCGGATGCCTATGAATACAAATAAACCAGACAAACGATTCTGTATCATCGGGTGCGGCCGGGTGGGAGTGAACCTGGCGGTGTTTCTGACGCAGCAGGGGTATGGCCCGGCCGCATTGGCCAGCCGGACCCTGTGTTCGGCTCGGAATGCGGCATCGGTTGTCCGGGGCGGGGCGGTATTTGCTGATCCTGCGGCGGCGGCCAGAGAGGGAAAAATCGTTTTGATCACCACACCGGATGACCACATCCAACCAGTGTGTGATCAGGTGGCTTCCGCCGGAGGGTTTGATGAACACAGCGTGGTGTTTCATCTATCCGGCGCCTTGTCATCAGATATCTTGTCATCGGCCCGTGAAAAAGGGGCTGGCACCGGATCGATTCATCCGCTTCAGGCGTTTGCTCCGTATGAATCTAAGGCAGTATCTCCGTTTGAAGGAATCAATGTCTCTATTGAAGGCACACCCCAGGCCCGGACCCTGGGAGAGGCCATGGTGATGGCATTGAAGGCCCGGCCTTTTAACATTCCTACAGATGCCAAGACCCTGTATCATGCCGCCGCCGTGATGGCCTCCAATTATCTGGTGACCTTGGAACATGTTGCACTGACGCTTTTGGGATGCGCCGGGCTGGCGCCGGAACAGGCTTTTGAAATTCTGGAGCCTCTGATCCAGGGAACCCTGAGGAATATTGCAACCCGGGGCAGTGTGGACGCGTTGACCGGCCCGGTGGTACGGGGCGATGAAGCCATCATCGCCCGGCACCTGTCAGATATCGACAAAAGATACCTGAAATATCGGCTTTGTATCGACTGCTGGGTCAGCATACACTGGAGATCGCCAGAAAAAGACCGGATTTCCCCAAAGAGGCTGATACGGGTCTGACCAGCCTGTTTTCAAAACAAGGGAAATGATTCTCTAAATCTTATACAGTTTCAACGGTGGTTTCCCCTGTTTTTCCAGGACCTGGTTGGCCTGTTCCAGAGAAGTTCGGCTGGAGATCACCGACACCCCCGCCTGTCGGCCCTTCAGGTCAAAATATTTTTCAGCGATGGCCGTTACCCGGTCTTTGTCCAGTTGGAGCAGCTGATCCTTGAACTGCCGGCGGATGTCGTTGGTGAGCCGGGCGATGTCCCGGTAAAACGCCTTCATGGCAGCCGGTCCCGGGGTCTCGGGCTTGTCGATATCTGAACACACCTGAAGGATCGCCTCTTTGACATCGGTCTGGGTGTACCCACCTTTTATGATGTATTCACAGGCGCTGTCATACACATCCAAGGTCCGTGTGATATGGGGATCCCGGTAGGAGCCAAATGAGAAAATGCCTTCTTCCGTGTTGTAAATGGCAAATCCTCCGTAGGCCCCGCCTTTTTCTCGGATCTCCCGGTGCAGGAACAGAGACCGCAGAATTTTACTGATCACGGCCAGGCCGGGGGCGTCTTCATGGGTGATGCCCACTGTTTTAAACGACTGTCCCACAAACGATACGGCTGTGTTAGTCATCCATCCGTCCCGGGGGATTTCTGTATCTCTGGGGATGTCCGGGGTGAAAAACGCCGGTCTGGCAATGTCTGGAACGGCCGAAACCATCTGTCCGATGGCCTGATCCGCCTGACGGATGGCATCCGGATGGCCGATGACCGCCGGTTTGAAGTTGTCTTCGCGCAGAACAGCTCGTGCCATGGTACCCAGGTCTGCTGCCAGGCGTGTCAGAACTGGATGCGCTGTTTCCGGGGTGGCCAGGTCTTTGGTGAGCTGCTGGATGGTCTGGTACTGGGCGATGCCGTGCCAGAGTTCATTGATGTGGGATGCCATGGACAGGTGCCGGGAGGAGAGAGAAATGGCATACCGGTGACCGGTAGCGACAATGGAGGATTCCATGCCGGCCTGGTACTGAAGCAGCAGGTTTTTCAGGCGGTCCAGGTCGGCATATCCGTATTCCAGTACAAATTCCCGGACAATGTCAAACAGTGCGGACACATTTCTATCCAAAGCCTTGCCCTGAAGTGCCAGAAACACATGGGAGTCGGCTTCCCTGTCAAAATAGGACCCGGAAAAGGGAGACAGGCTGACCCCGCCGGTGAACCGGTCGATTTTCTCTGCCATTCTGGCATAGGACTGGTTCCGGGTGCCGCTGTTGGTAAAGGCCCGGCAGAAAAACGGCACCAGGGGAAACAGGGAAGGTGCCACATGGCCGGCCCCCATAGGGCAGGTGAAGTACAGAATTCCGGAAGTAGCCTTGTCATAACAGGTGGCATGGGTCACCTGATCCATACTGTCCGGGGTGATGATCTCAATTTCCGGGGGCACATCGGCCAGTTCCAGGGTGGGAAGCACGGACAGATCTTCCTGCTGTTCCTGAATTTTTTCAAGTACAAGTGCATCCTGTCTGATTTTTTTCAGATTTTTTTCTGACAAATTCTGACGGATTTTTGTCAGTTCCACCCTGATCTGCTGATCGGTTGTGGATTCCAGATCCGGATCCGGGGCCAGGGTAAACAGGACCCGGTGGGGGTTGTCAATAAAATAGGTTTTCAGCTTTTCTTCCAGAAATCCACCCCTGGCAAGGGCCTGATGGAGCCGCTCCAGATCCGTGTCAATGTTGATGCAGGATACCGGGTCTCCTTCATGGATCAGGGTGCCGGAAAGAGAAAGTACCAACTTGATGCCAAAGGGATACGGGGTATTGGTGATCTCTTTTTGGTTGAATTCAATTTGATGAATGGCAGATTCGACCAGATCCGGATCGATGCCGTTTTTCACCAGGTCTCTAAGGGTGGAGAAAATAATGGATTCCACTTGGGGCACAGCGGCTTTTTCAATGTCTTTGAGCCCCACAGCGAACATGGCATCCCGGTTGTCCGGTTCAAATCCGGAGACATCGGACAGGGCCGATCCCAGGTTGGAATCGATCAAAGCCTTTCTCAGAGGGGATGCGGCATTGCCCATGAGAATCTGTTCAAGAACGGTGAGCACCAGCACTTCAAAGGCATCTTTGGCATCACAGGTGAGCCAGGCCACACATCCCTGATATTTTTTGTCCAGTGTATCTGTGTCGGCATAGGCATAGTAACGGATGTCCTGCCGAGGTGTCTGCCACCGGGGCTGGGCCGGAACCAGGGAGTCCACAGCCAGATAATCAAACGAATGAAGCACCTTGTCGTGGATGAATGCCAGGGTGCTTTCCAGAGGCAGGTTTCCATAAGTGTAGAACTGGGCGTTGGACGGATGATAATACCGGCTGTGAAAGAGTTTAAGATCCTGCCAGGTCAGTTTCGGAATTTCAAGAGGTTCCCCGCCGGAATTGTGGCTGTAAGTGGTGTCCGGATACAGGCTCTGGAGAAGGGCCCGTCCCATGACCTGGCTTGGAGAGGACATGGCTCCTTTCATTTCGTTGTACACCACACCTTTGTATATCAGTTCCGGATTTTGGGAGGGGGCCAGGTCCAGACGGCACCCTTCCTGTTTGAAGCTCAATTCATCGATTTTCGGGAAAAAGGCGGCATCCAGATAGACATCCATGAGGTTGAAATAATCTTTTTCGTTCTGGGTGGCAAATGGATACATGGTCCAGTCGGATGCGGTGAATGCGTTCATGAACGTGGACAGGCTGCGTTTGATCATGGAAAAAACGGATCCCGGACGTTGAAGTTACGAGATCCGCACAATACGGTATGCTCCAAGATGTGAGCGACTCCTGTGGAATCGGTGGGAACGGTCCTGAAAATGACGCTGAAGGTGTTTTCCTTGTCCTGATTGGCGATATGAAAATGACGGGCCCGGGTTTTGTGGTGCACCAGCTGTATCAAAGTTGAATCGATTATGGGCAAAGGGGTGACGGCTTTGATTTCATAATTGTGTATGTACTGGCCAGGAAGATATGTGTATCTGGTCATAAAGTGGCTTTCCGCTTGATTAGAATTGAGTGGTTTTGTAATTGCCGCGTTTGACGCGCTGAATTTTGCCCAAAGAATCCAGCCGGTAAATGATATTTCTCAGCTTTTTGTCTTCAAATCCGGTGATGTCCATGATGGTTTTGAAATCAACTCCATCTGGATATCCGGCAATGATTTCCAGAATGACCGAAGACGCACTTTTTCGCATTTTCGTCTTTTTCCGGGGCTGTGGCTTGGTTCGGGGCTGTTTTTGCTGAATAAGCTGTTCAAGCGTATCCAGCCGGGCATGAAGAAGATGGATGTCCTCTTTGGTCGGCATATCCAGACGTTGCAGCAGCGCTTTGATAACCCGTTCCCAGTCGGCCCCGAGATTCATGTGGTTTGACATGGCGTATCTCCTGATTTTAATAAGGTTGCGTTTTCACGTAATAGACCCTTAATACCGGATGTGCCGGTATTGAATATTACGCCGTCTTAACGTATATTAACATTTTGCGTAACCTAAAATTACTTTTTGAAATAAAGAAAGTCAAGTAGCAATATGATATATCCCGGACAATTGCTCAAAGAAAAACAGATTTATGCCGGAAAAGAGATGGGGCAGAATTTTCTGTCAAGCCCGGAAATGGCCGCTATGATAGTGGAGAAAACCGGCATTGACAGCCATGCAAAGGTGCTGGAAATCGGTCCGGGTTTAGGTGCGTTGACTATCCCTATTGCTCAAAAAACCCGCCATGTCTCGGTGGTCGAAAAGGACCGGCGTTTGATTCCATTGCTGGAACAGGTTCTTGAAAGCCGGGGGATCGACTGGGTCCGGGTGATGAATCAGGATTTTTTAAAAACCGATATCGCCTTTCTGGCCCAGGGACAAAAATTGGTGGTCATGGGAAATTTGCCCTACAACATATCGTCTCAGATTCTGTTCCGGCTCATTCTTTCTCGGGAGTCGATTGACAGGGCTTTTTTGATGTTTCAAAAGGAACTGGCAGACCGGCTACTGGCTGTTCCGGGAAACAAAGCCTATTCACGTTTGTCTGCGGTTGCCCGGTATGCTGCTGATATCCGGCGCGTGATGGATATCGGACCGGGAGATTTTTTCCGAAACCGGCCGTGGATTCCACAGTACTGGCGTTTGAGTTTTTGCTTCCCGGCCCTTTTCGATGGATATGGAACGGCTGTTATTCACCGTGATCAAGGCCGCTTTTTCAAAACGCCGCAAATCCTTAAAAAATGCCCTGGTCGGTCCGGATCTCGGACTGGACAAATCCACAATTGCCAAAGCGCTGAAAAGCGCGAATATCGTACCGGAACGACGGGCGGAAACCTTGAGTACATCAGAATTTGTGGCCTTAACCCGGGCTGTTGACTCATTGTTAGATAAAGATGGGGAAATTGTGTGTCGGTGAATCGAATCAACCCAATTCAGTATAGAAAGGAAAAATAAATGATCAGAGCCAATGAAAACTATCAAAAATTGAAAACGTCCTATCTGTTCTCTGATATCGCCCACCGCGTGGATCAGTTCCAAAAGGATCACCCAGGCACCCGGGTGATTCGTCTGGGAATCGGAGACGTGACCAGGGCATTGCCTCCGGCGGTAATTGCCGCATTTCACAAGGGTGTGGATGACATGTCAGAGGATGCCACATTCCGGGGATACGGCCCGGAGCAGGGCTATGCGTTCTTACGGGAAAAAATCTCGGCCCATGATTTTCAGGCCCGGGGGGCTGAAGTGTCTGCCGATGAAATTTTTGTCAGTGATGGCGCCAAATGCGATACTGGCAATTTTCAGGAACTGTTTGCATCCGATATCAGAATCGCCATACCGGATCCGGTGTATCCGGTATACCTGGATACCAATGTCATGGCCGGTAGGACCGGAGAATTTGCGGAAGGCCGGTATGACAATATTGTCTACATGGACTGTCTTAAGGAAAACCGGTTTCTTCCCCGGCTGCCTGAAACACCGGTGGATTTGATTTATCTGTGTTTTCCAAACAATCCCACCGGCACCTGTGCCACAAAACAGGATCTGGCACAATGGGTGGATTATGCCCGCAAAAACCGGGCATTGATCTTGTTTGATGCGGCCTATGAATCATTTATCCGGGATCCTTCTTTGCCCCGGACCATCTATGAAATTGAAGGGGCTAGGGAGGTGGCGGTGGAATTCAGGAGTTTTTCCAAGACCGCCGGGTTTACCGGGACCCGGTGTGGGTTTACTGTGGTTCCCAGAGACTGCCGGGTGTTTCTGAGCAACGGGGATTCGCTCTCTTTGCATGGGATGTGGAACCGGCGTCAGAGCACCAAGTTCAACGGGGTGTCCTATCCGGTGCAGAAAGCGGCGGAAGCGGTCTATACACCGGAAGGACAGGCCCAGATTCAGGAGCTGGTGGCTGGTTATCTGGAAAATGCTGATCTTATCGGTAGAACCATGGCGGAGCTGGGTTTTGATTATGTGGGTGGAAAAAATTCGCCCTATATCTGGGTGGACGGCCAGGGCCGGGATTCCTGGGACTTTTTTGACCTGCTGCTTCACAAAGCCGGGGTGGTCTGCACCCCTGGCGGCGGTTTCGGCCGATGCGGCAATCCGTATATCCGTATATCCGCTTTTAACAGCCCGGACAATGTCTCCGAAGCCATGGATCGGCTGAGAGAGGCATTGAAATGAGTCATTTTTTCAAAGTAAAAACCCTGGATGATGTGCTGTCCATGACCAGTCAGTTCGGCTCGACGGATTCTGAAACCGTAGAGATCAGCGAAGCTTTCGCCAGGATCCTGGCACTGGATGTGACAGCGCCTGGGGATATGCCGGGGTTCCGGCGGGCTACCATGGACGGATTTGCCGTCAACGCCTCCGCCACGTTCGGGGCATCGGAATCCATCCCTGCATGGCTGGAGATTCAGGGAACGATCCTGATGGGCCAGGTACCGGATTTTGAGCTGGGTCCCGGGAAAGCTGCTCGGATTTCCACCGGCGGAATGCTGCCGATGGGAGCCGATGCCGTGGTCATGGTGGAACATACCCAGACCATTGATGATTCTTCCGTTGAAATCTACAAAAGTGTGGCGCCGCTTCAGCATGTGATCGAAGCCGATGAGGATTTTTCTTCCGGGGAAGTGGTTTTGGCGGCCGGCACATTCATCCGTCCCCAGGAAGCCGGCTTGGCAGCCGGATTGGGGGTCACCACCCTGCCGGTTCACCGGGTGCCGGCAGTGGGCATTATTTCCACTGGAGATGAAATTATTCCCATCAATCAGGAACCGGCCCCGGGCCGGATCCGGGACATCAATTCCTATGCCTGAGCGGGTTTGTTCAAGAGGCCCATGCCGATGTCATTCGGTACGGGATTGTCAAAGATGATCCGGACCGGCTCCGGGCGGTCTGTGAAAAAGCCCTGGATCAGACCGACATGGTGCTCATTTCCGGGGGCAGTTCTGTGGGAACCAGAGATTATACCGTGGAGGTGCTCTCCTCACTGCCGGAGACCCGGATTTTGGTCCATGGCATGTCCGTGAGCCCTGGGAAACCCACTATTTTAGCGCAGAGCGGATTTAAACCGGTATGGGGTCTGCCCGGACAGGTGGTGTCCGCCATGGTAGTGATGAAAATGGTGGTGATCCCGTTTTTGAACCGGATCCAGGGATACAGAAAGCCAAGGCGTTTGGTACGGGTGCCGGCTAAACTGACCCGGAATGTGGCTTCAGCCCAGGGCCGTCGAGATTTTGTCCGGGTGGTGCTGGAAAATGGTCCTGAAGGAGTGATGGCGAAGCCGGTTCTCGGCAAATCCGGTCTGATTCGAACCATGGTTCGGGCAGACGGCCTTCTGGATATCGGAGAAAATCTGGAAGGTCTGGAAAAAGGTAGCATCACCCAGGTGATTCTTCTCTAATGATCCAACATAAGGAAAGCAGTGATGACATATAGACGAAATGTATATCTGGATACCCAGCCCATTGAAACCGCCCGGCAGATACTGACGGATACATTTAAAGACCGGGTCACTGATGTGGAGTCCATTGATGTGACAGCGGCCCGGAACCGGGTGCTGGCCAGTCCGGCAATCGCCAAACTGTCCAGCCCTAATTTTCACGCAGCCGCCATGGACGGCATGGCCGTGGACGCCAAAAACACATTCGGCGCCAGTGAGGATGCCCCAAAAATTCTGGTTCCCGGCGAAACAGGGTTCTGGGTCAATACTGGTCATGCGCTGCCGTCCGGGACCAATGCCGTGATCATGATCGAGCATATCAACATTATTGATAAAGCGACCGTCGAAATCGAAGCCCCGGTGTTCCCATGGCAGCATGTGCGGAAAATGGGAGAAGACATCGTGGCCACCAAGCTGCTGTTTCCCAGAGGACATCAGATCAATGCTTATGCTATGGGCGCGTTGCTGTCCGGAGGGGTGTTTCAGGTTCAGGTGTATCAAAAACCACGGGTACTGATCATTCCCACGGGTTCTGAACTGGTTGAGTGGCATGAGACATCTCCAGAGCAGCTGGTTCCGGGACAGGTGCTCGAATCCAATTCCACGGTACTCAAAGCCTTGTGCCGGGATAACGGGGCTGATGCGGATCGGCATCCCATGCTTAAAGATGATCTGGAAACGATTACCCAGGCGGTGGACCAGGCCGTGAAAGGGGCGTATGACATGGTCTGCATCATCGGTGGTTCTTCGGCCGGGTCTGAAGATTTTGCAAGGCCGGTGATGACGTCCTTAGGCCGGGTGATGGTTCACGGAGTGACCATGATGCCCGGAAAACCGGTATTGATGGGAGAGATATCCGGTAAACCCGTATTCGGTATTCCTGGCTATCCGGTATCGGCCATTGTGGCGTTTGAGCAGTTTGTGGGACCGTTGCTGCGCGCCATGCAGAAACTGCCTCCCCTGGAAGTACGGACCGAAACGGTATCCCTGGCCCGGAAAATTGCCTCCAAACTGGGTCAGGATGAGTTTCTGCGGGTCAAGATCGGGTCGGTGGACGGGCGCCTCATCGCCTCCCAGCTGCCCAGGGGATCGGGCAGCATCACCACGTTGACCGAGGCTGACGGTATTATTCAGATCCCGAGGGATATGGAAGGCATTTCTGAAAACCAGACCCCGACAGCCCGGTTGCTGAAACCGTTGTCTGCCATCAAAAACACCCTGGTGATCACCGGATCCCATGATAATACCCTGGATCTTCTGGCCGACCAGATGCGGCGCCATCATGACGGCATCAATATTTCTTCCAGCCACGTGGGCAGCATGGGAGGGATCATGGCGGTCCGAAACAACGCCTGTCACCTGGCCGGGACCCATCTGCTGGATCCGGAGGACGGTTCCTACAATGTCAGCTATATCAAAAAATATCTCCCCGGTGTGCCGGTGCGCCTGGTGAACCTGGTCATGCGGCAGCAGGGATTTATTGTGCCCAGAAGCAATCCGAAGAATATTGGGTCAGTCGCGGATCTCAAAGAAAAGAAACTACGGTTCATCAACCGCCAGGCCGGGTCAGGGACCCGGATTTTGTTTGACTATAAGCTGGCGGATGCCGGTTTGACCCCGGCGGACATCATCGGATATGAAAACGATGAATATACCCATATGTCGGTGGCCATAGCCGTGCTGTCCGGCCGGGCCGATACGGGCTTGGGAATCATGGCTGCGGCCCGGGCCCTGGACTTGGACTTTGTTCCCATCGTCACCGAATCCTATGATCTGGTGATACCGGAGCGGTTTTTTGATACCCCCAATGTCCGGATTCTGCTGGAGACCATTTCCGGTGATGAATTCAAGGAAAGAATCCTGGCGCTGGGGGGATATGGTGTGGAAAGAACCGGTCAGGAAAGACAGATCTGATAAAAAAACGGCGGGTTCACCCGAGGGGTAAACCCGCCGATCTAAAGCAGAATCAGTCAGTGATCATGCTGATATCGACATAATTGTCTGTAATGCATTTAGGGATGGAGTTCGACACGTCTGTTCAGGGAACGGCCGAATGCAGTGCCATTGAGTGCGACCGGTTTACTGAACCCGAATCCCTTTGTGGTCAGAAGGTCTGCTGATATCCCTTTGCTTTCAAGATAATCCGCCACGGCATTGGCACGTCTCAAAGACAGACCCATGTTGTATTCTGCGGTACCGATATTGTCGGTATGACCCTGAAGTTCCACGTTCATGCCCGGGTTCTTTTTTCATGATTGCGACCACTTCGTCCAGCAGAGGATAGGCTTCTGGTTTAATTACGGCTTTGTCAAAATCAAACAGCACATTTTCCAGAACCCAACAGCCCACGGAGTTCACACGGGCGCCTGTGGGGGTGCCGGGACACTGGTCTTGATCATCATAGACACCGTCGCCGTCAGAATCATTTCTTGTCGGAGCGGCGGCTGGAGCCGGAGCCGGAGCCAGAGCGTCTTTGAGAAAGACTTTAGAGACAAAATCAGCCATCCCGGCGCTGGTCAGAAGGTCATCCGCAGTGCTGAGAAAACCGCATTCCCCGATTTCAGCAAGGTTCTCAAGCAGCTGGCGGCCTTCGGGCGCATTTCCCACCAGCACGGGATAGATGCACAGGGAAGAGCCAAATACGTCTTTAAGTGCCTGGGCTTGCGCCTGCACATCGGTCATGTCTATACCGTCACTGACAACAATGACGGCATTGTAGACACCGGCCTGACCTTCCAGATCGGTTTGTGCCGCTTCCAGTGCTTTATCAAGACGGCTGAGTCCGCCTGGTTTAACAACGCCTGCCAGACCGTCCGCCATGCCGGCGGTAGTATAGGCTTCCATGCCGTAAAACAATTTTGTTTTGTCTTTGCATACAGAGGGATCATGACCAAATGTGCGGAAACCGGCGGTTTGGCCCAGTTCCGGAATGGTCATGTTCAGGCGTTCGACAACGGTTTTGGCGGTCTCAAATTTGTTCTCATGTCTCATGGAGCTGGAGGCATCCATGATGACCAAAAAATTGTCCACCTTGGTTTCCACTTTGTCCAGATCAAACTGGGCCGGAGTGAAAGCACCAAAATTTACAGGTTCCTTAGCGGCACATCCAAACAGAAACAAGAAGGCCACCATGGTTAAAAAAAGTTGAATTCCTCGTTTTGTTTTCATTTTTTTCTCCTTCATGATTGCAGGTTTTTGATTCAAGATGCCATTCATCCTTCAATAGCTATATCGAATACATTGTATCAGACCAGCACGATTTGAGTGAAAATTATACAAAAGATCCAGAATGAAATCAACTGAAATAAAAAATGTGCGTATTTAAGCCATTTTCACTGTCAACTTATCCTTGCATTTTCAGGCGAACAATACTATCTATGATGCTTGATTCTCTAAGCCGCACCCATCAGTAGCCGGTGTCTAACATTCAGGAAATGGTTGATCATATGGAAATATATCAGGCGGTTTTGCTCGGCGTTTTACAGGGATTGACTGAGTTTTTACCGGTAAGCAGTTCCGGTCATCTGGTACTGGGACAGATTTTATTCGGGATTACGGAACCCTCTCTGGCATTCAACATCAGTGTGCATATGGGGACCTTGGGGGCGGTGGTGGCGGTATTTTTTAACGACATCCGGTCCATGCTTCTTTCGGTGCTGTCCTGCCTGTCCTGCCTGGTAAAAAGACATCCCGTCCCCATCGAATCAGATGATCATCTGAGGCTGGCGCTGTTTATTCTGGCCGGTTCGGCCCCTACAGCGCTTATCGGCCTGGGGTTGAAACAGCTTGAAGCGGTTCTGTTTTCTTCTGCGCTGCTGG
>LQAF01000179.1_pt1 | contig 14136 bp, 14 predicted proteins | sample 1535781 | NCBI WGS metagenome assembly LQAF01 (sample SAMN04331583, study PRJNA305678) | bioreactor metagenome | isolation source: bioreactor_2 inoculated with Wadden Sea sediment 2nd replicate of a... | place: Germany:Bremen
TTTTCGATAGTGATCTGTGCCGTACTGGCATCATCAGTAGCGATGGCACGCCCACCTTCAATATAACCTTCGTTAATAATGGTCAACGGCCCGGCGACACGAGCAGCGCCAACAGTCGGCTCGAACAAGGGGTCTACATCGATGCCACCTTTACTTGGATCATTATTCGGCCCAGCAGAAATAATGGCGCCCGTGGCGTAGTTATGCACCAGTCCCTCGTCGAAGTCGATCCCATCATCAGTGGACATAATCAGACCATAGTTATGCACTTCCCCGCTGGCGAATTGCACACCATCCTGATCAGCCGTCGCAATCGCATCATCCTTAGTCCAAGTTCGTGTCACCGCATCCCACTCAAGCCCATGGATGGCGATAGTGCCATGGTTTTCTAGGTAAAAATCCTCACGCGCTTCAATAACTTCTTCACCACCTCGCAGGGTACCGTAATTGAAAACTTTACTGCCGGGACCACGACTCTGGATGGCTCGACCATCTAAACTTTCGATCAAACCGTAATTGGTGATAGTTGCATTCACAAGCTCATCACCATTGTCCAGACGCACGGCCTGATTAACCGCGAATATCCGGCCACTTTCCCGGTTAATCAACGTAAAACCATCAGCGTCATCCTGCAGACGAATACCGCGATCACCACCACGTATGGTGCCGTAATTGTCCACCGTCAGGTTCACGCCCTTGCCCCGGATCGCATCATCATCACCGCTTTCGATTAAGCCTTGATTGGTGATCGATTGGTCTGAACCCTCCAATTGCACCGGGCTGCCACTCGCGCGAACAATCTGGGCATCACTGTCGACATTAACAGAAAGGTTGTCACGGTTGTCATCAATGTTGCCACTGTCAGTTGCCGTGCAGGTCAAGGTAGGATTAGTTGCATCGCCGCCCTCAATGCAGGCTGCACTGGCCGTTGAGGCGAAAGCATGCAGCGCGAAAAAAGCGACCGTCATCGCTGAGGTGGTGAGTTTCGACATGGTTCACAGTCCCCTTGTGAAATAAAGCAAATAAATTCAGGGGGACAAGGGTAAGCCTTGTTCGTGAACAAACAGTGACACTTACATTAAGCCTGCATACTCATGTGAGCCGAATTAAACCCACCTGAGCGGGCTATAACTAAACAGGTTGTATTAAGGGTTGGTGATTATAATTCTTCGCTTTTCTTAATAATTCAAGAACCGCACGTGAAGCTGGTGATAATATGTTTTCACCTTTATGAATTAACCCATAGGGTTCCAGACTATGGCCAAGCTCTCGCTGCAGACGCGCTTCTACCGGCACCTGACCCATCATGCCGTATTTGTTGTAATGACCCATGACTGCTTCCGGCAGCAGCGTGAGCATGCTGTTTTTTTCCAGTAGATTGGTGACTATCAGCAGATTTTCGGCGGTGATTATATGATTGGGCAGGCACATGCCATTGCGTCGGAACATCCCCTCGAACTCTGCTCGCATCACGCTGCCACTGGGCGGTAAAACCCATTCTTTGGTGAGCAGATCAGCCAGCGTCAGACGTTTTCCCGCTGTAATCAGCGGATGAGCATGCCGCGCGCATACTAGTACCGGCTCAGGGAACATCGGCTCTGGATAGACGGGGTCTGGATAAACGGCATCGGCAAAGAAGAGTGAATCTGACGCAGGCCTCTCCGGATAGACGGGTTTCGGATATTGAGGCTGATGGAATAACGGCTTGCGGTACATGGGTTCGTAGTGAAAATTAAGATGCGTATACGCCTGCTGTTGACGGGCAATAACGATGTCCAATGCCCCGTCTCTCAGAGCACTTAGCAAGTCTTCGCTAGAGTCGGTGCGGATTGTGACTTCAAGGTCTGGATGAGAAGCTCGAATTCGATCAATAGTTTCCGGAATAAGATCGGCGCAGGGAGTCAACACAGTCCCTATCCGGACATGGCCGCTAAGACCCTGGCGGATTGCATTCACTTCGTCGAAAGCATTATCCATGGTAATCAGCAAATCGACCGAATAGCGAATTAAGGTTTCACCATAAACCGTGGGCGTAACACCGCGTGCATGGCGCTCAAACAGAGAGACTCCCACGCCTTCCTCCAGTTCCTTCAGCAGTTTGGATACAGCGGGCTGAGATATTCCAAGACCTTCTGCCGCATGATTAAGATTACAGGTTTCTCCCAAGGCCGCCAAAACCAGTAAGTGGCGATGTTTGAGCCGGGCTCGAATAAACCAGTTGGCATTAATGGGACGCACAAAACTCTCCAGATATATCTATTTATATATACTAAATAACAAAATTCATATTTGTTCAATAGTTTCGGGTCTATTAGGCTTTGGGTTCTCGCTGCCAAAAACACAGCCTGTTGCTTAGCAACTGGCTTTGAATAACCCATTTTCTGGCACGATATAACAATAATATTCGGAGAACAGGATGAATAACACTCGCTTTTGTCTGAAATCAGGCGTTGTTGCTATGGCTATTGCAATGACAACCATCGGTGCTGTATCGGCGCATGCCACAGAAACCTGGAAGTTCCAGATTAATGTTAACTCCGGAGACGAGCAGTACCGCATTGCTCAGGAGTGGGCCGACGATGTTGCCGCCAAAACTAACGGCGAAATTAATATTGAATTGCTGCCCAGCTCTTCAATTGTCAATAACAATGAAACCCTGGATGCAGTCGGCGCCGGTATCTTACAGGGCCAAATCACTGACCCTAGCTACTTTGCCGGTAAAACCCAGCCTTTGCTGTTTTTGGCAATATGGTGGGCGCCTGGTCCGACCCTTACCAGTTCCTTGGCTATATGCGTGATGCCGGAGGTGAAGATCGCTACAACCGCTTAATCGAACCCTATAACGTGCACCTGATCCGCGCCGGAGCAATGATTCCTGAAGCGTTGGTCAGCAAGCGAAAAATTGAAACGCTTGAAGACTTTGAGGGTTTGAAAATTCGGGCTCCAGAAGGCATGGTTTCCAACGTTTTCCAACTGGTTGGTGCTGCGCCGGTGAATCTGCCTACGTCAGAGGTATACACCGCCTTGGAAAAAGGTGTTATCGATGCGGCTGATTACACTGTTTTTGCTACTAACTACTCTCAAGGCTACTACAAATACGCTCCCTTTGCGGCCTACCCAGGCTTTCACTCTATGCCGATGATTGACATCTCATTGAATAAAAGTATTTGGGATGGTTTATCTGAAGACACACAACAACTGCTTGAAGACAGTGTTGATGAATTTGTAGATAACCTCTACACACAGCTGACCACAGCAGATCAGGAACAGGTCGCGCTGGCTGAAGCCGATGGCATTACGATTTCTACGCTACCGCCTGAGGAACTGAAAAAATTCCGTGCAGCGGCTCAGGGCGAATGGAATAACTGGCGTGAAAAGTCGCCGGAAGCCAGAGAAGCGGTAGACACAATATCCGCCTATCTAGAGCAGCACGATCTCCTCTGATACCAAGCTGAATAGATCTGCCGCTTGTTTAGCGGCAGATCTCAGACCGGACGCATCCTTATGAGTATAAATCATCCAACTGAAGAAGAGCTGGAACTAACCGGCCTGCACGGTAGTAGCGAGCTTGATGCTTCGTTACCTGATGCTGACAAGGAAATCACTGCATTTGATCGCTTAGTCGAAAAAGCCGGACAGCTATGCGCCTGGCTGGTACTGGTGGCCATGCTGATCAGCGTCTATGAAGTGATTGCTCGCTACCTATTTAATTCGCCAACCATCTGGGCCCATGAAACCACTATATTTCTGGTGGCAGCAATTTTTGCGCTGGGTGGTCCTTATGCACTGGCTCGAAACCGACACATCCAAATCAATATTCTGCATGACATGCTACCGCGCAATATGCAGAAGTGGCTAAGACTTCTTAATTTATTGATTGGTATAGGTTTCTGTATCGCCATCGGCTATGCCGCATGGGTATTGTCCTACAACGCTACCCATACACCAACAGGGGATTGCGTCTGCAAACCTCTGGCTCATCGTGGGACTCCCCGCTTCCGGCATACACCAAAATAATCATCCTGCTATCCATTGTACTGATGGCTGTGCAGCTATTGGTCCGGCTAGGCGCTTTTTTCCGCCGTAAACCCTGAACTTGTCGCTGCAGGAATATTTTCATGACTATTGAAGTTGCAACATATCTAATTGTGTCATCTATTTTCGGGCTACTCCTCCTGGGTCTGCCTTTGGCATTTGTCACCGGGTTGGTTGCCGTAATATTTACACTGGGCTGGTTTGGACCGGATGCGATCCCGCTAGTCGGCACCCGTATTTACGGTTTTATCACCGAATACTCGCTTGTCGCGGTACCCATGTTCGTATTTATGGCCGGTTTACTTGACCGATCAGGGATGGCGCGTGACTTGTTTAATTCGATGCGCGTGTTCTCGGGACGGCTTCCCGGTGGTGTCGCCGTGCAAACACTGGTGGTTGCGTTTTTCCTGGCTGCCATCTCCGGCATTATCGGTGGCGAAATCGTCTTACTCGGCGTATTGGCTCTGCCACAGATGCTCCGCCTTGGTTACGATAAGCGCATAGCTATTGGTGTTGTCTGCGCGGGTGGATCGCTTGGCACCATGGTACCGCCGTCAATTGTATTGATTATCTACGGTCTGATTGGCGGAGTCTCTATCTCCGACCTGTTCAAAGCAGCGTTCGTGCCTGCATTTCTTCTGATGGCAGCCTATATGGCCTATGTCGTCTTTATCTGCTGGCGGACGCCATCCAAGGGCGGCGTAGGCGTATTATCTGATATTGACGAACCAAAACTAACTTTCTTTTCAGCAGCAAAAGGAATCGCCGCACCACTGGCTATTGCGGGGCTGGTACTTGGCAGTATCTATGGCGGTATCGCCTCCGTCACGGAAGCGGCAGCCATGGGCGCTGCGGCCGTACTGTTAGCCGTTAAGCTGCGCGGCGAATTCAGTTTCAAAGTGTTACGCCAAAGCCTGACTCAAACGCTGGAAACCTGCGGCATGATCGTCTGGATCGGTATCGGTGCAGCTTGTCTGGTTGGCGTCTACAACCTGATGGGTGGTAACCGTTTCGTTTCGAACGCCATTATGGGGCTGGATGTCGCACCGATCGTTATTATCCTGGTGATGATGCTGATCTTCCTGCTGCTGGGAATGTTTCTTGATTGGATCGGTATCGCCATGCTCTGTTTACCGATCTTCATCCCAATTGTTGTACAACTGGGCTTTGACCCTGTGTGGTTTGGCATCCTGTTCGCCATCAATATGCAGGTGTCTTACATCAGCCCCCCCTTTGGTCCCGCTGCCTTCTACCTGAAGAGCGTGGCACCACCTGACATCAGCCTTAAAGATATCTTCAGCTCCATGCTGCCGTTCATAGTCATTCAATTGCTGGTATTGGGCCTGATGCTGAAATATCCGCAGATATCGACCTGGGCTCTCTGAGCCATCACAACTCATTATTTACCCCGGTCGACTGCTGTACCGGAAGCACCAGACAAAAAGGAAAACCAGATGAACAAGAATGTAAAACTACGCTCAGCACAATGGTTTGGCAGTATTGACAAGAATGGATTTATGTACCGCTCATGGATGAAAAATACCGGAATTCCTGACCATGAATTTCAAGGTAAACCTATTATTGGTATCTGTAACACCTGGTCAGATCTGACACCCTGCAATGCGCATTTTCGTCGTATTGCAGAACGGGTGAAACAAGGCATACTCGAAGCCGGTGGTTACCCAGTTGAATTTCCGGTGTTTTCCAACAGCGAGTCGAACCTTCGCCCCACGGCCATGTTTACCCGTAACTTAGCCAGCATGGATGTCGAAGAAGCCATACGGGGTAATCCTATGGATGCGGTGGTGTTGCTGGCGGGTTGTGATAAAACCACTCCGGCACTACTCATGGGTGCTGCCAGCTGTGACATTCCAGCGATTATGGTGTCCGGCGGTCCAATGCTGAACGGTAAGCACAAGGGTAAAACCATCGGCTCCGGCACCGCCGTATGGCAGATGCACGAGGATGTTAAAGCAGGCAACATCTCAATTGAAGAGTTTCTCAGTGCAGAGCGTAGCATGTCGCGCTCTGAAGGCACCTGCAACACCATGGGAACGGCGTCTACTATGGCCTGTATGGCCGAAGCACTGGGCGTGACACTGCCTTACAATGCGGCCATTCCTGCGGTTGATGCATCCCGCTACCTGCTGGCCCACTTATCCGGCATGCGCATCGTCGATATGGTGTGGGAAGAACTCAAACTCTCCAAAATTCTGACTCGTGAAGCCTTCGAGAACGCTATTCGCACTAATGCCGCCATCGGCGGTTCAACCAACGCCGTAATCCATCTCAAGGCGATTGCCGGTCGTATTGGCGTTGACCTTGAGCTGGATGACTGGACACGCATCGGCCGGGGAACACCAACACTGGTGGATCTGATGCCATCGGGTCGTTTCCTGATGGAGGATTTCTCTTATGCCGGCGGCTACCCGCTGTATTGCGTACTCTGGGTGATGCTGACCTGTTACCGCATAAAGATGCGCTTACCGCTAATGGCAAGACGCTGTGGGAAAACGTTTCTGATGCGCCTAACTACAACGAAGAGGTGGTCCGTGCACTCGACAATCCGTTAGTCAGTGATGGCGGGATGTGTGTGTTGCGCGGAAACCTTGCACCTCGTGGAGCCGTCCTCAAACCCTCGGCGGCCAGCCTCATCTGATGCAACATCGTGGACAGGCCGTAGTGTTTGAAGACTACGATGACTACAAAGCCCGTATTGCTGACCCTGATCTTGACGTCGATGAAAACTCAATTCTGGTGTTAAAAAATTGTGGCCCCCGGGGTTATCCGGGTATGGCAGAAGTCGGCAACATGGGTCTGCCGCCCAAGCTACTTGAGCAGGTATAACCGATATGGTGCGTATTTCCGATGCACGCATGAGTGGCACGGCGTATGGAACAGTGGTGTTACACACGGCACCGGAAACCGCGGCGAATGGCCCAATTGCCGTTGTGCAGAATGGCGACTGGATCGAGCTGGATTGTAGCCAGGGCCGACTCCATCTGGATATTTCTGAAGATGAGCTTAATGCACGACTCTCTGCACGTGCGGAAAACCTGCCAGTCAATCCTCTTATTGCCGGAGGTGGATATCGCAGCCTTTATATTGATCATGTTCTTCAAGCCGATGAAGGGTGTGATTTTGATTTTCTTGTAGGTTGCCGTGGCGCTGATGTTCCCCGCCACTCCCATTAAGTTGTTACTTTAAGGAGGTTAGCTTCAATGACTCAATTAATACGGTTGATTCAATATATTGATAACGCCGGGCAGCGTCAGGTAGGTCTGGTTAACGTTCAAAATGGCGAACAGATTGAGCGTCTGGAGGGAGCTGGAACGACTTATACACTGGCTCAGAAGGCGATTGCCGCAGGCAGCCCCCTGAAAACACACATTGACAGTTACACCCGCGTTACAGAGCCGGATAGTTTGAGCGACTTGCTGGCACAGCGGCGCGTATTAGTGCCGCTGGATCATCCCGACCCAGCGCACTGTTACATCACCGGAACCGGTCTGACTCATACTGGCAGTGCCAGTACCCGAGACAAAATGCACAGCGCTGATCATGATACTGAGCAGCTGACTGACTCAATGAAAATGTTTCGTATGGGTCTGGAAGGGGGTAAGCCCACCCCTGGAACGGCCGGTGTGCAACCGGAATGGTTCTATAAAGGTGATGGCAGCATCCTGGTTGCACCAGAACACACCTTCCCTATCCCCTCTTTTAGCCTGGACGCCAGCGAAGAGCCGGAACTGGTTGGCTGTTATCTGAATGCTGCTGATGGCACACCGTTTCGGGTTGGCTTTGCCTTAGGCAATGAGCTGTCTGATCACATCACCGAACGACAGAATTACCTGTTCCTGGCACATTCCAAACTGCGAGTCTGCAGCTTTGGCCCCGAACTTCTGGTTGGCGAGCTGCCAAATGATATCCGAGGCACCAGCCGAATCATCCGAAACGGCGAAACGGTCTGGGAGAAACCGTTTCTCAGCGGCGAAGCAACATGTCACACACGATAGCCAACCTCGAACATCACCACTTTAAATATAAATTATTCCGTCGTGGCGGCGATGTGAACCTGCACTATTTTGGCACAGCGACGTTGAGTTTTGCCGATATGCGTACCGCCGAAGGCGATACCTTCGAAATCCAGGCTGATAACTTCGGAAAGCCCCTGAGCAACAGTTGGCAGGTAGTGGCAGAACCGGATTATTTTGGCGTTGAGCAACTTTAACTACTCAGTATATGAGGAGAAATCACATGAATTTTAACGGCAAACATCTGATCAACGGCGAATTCCAGGCTGATAGTGATAAGAGTTTTCAAGCAGTCGATGCCGCAAGCACAGCGCTGCTAGATGGGCAGTTCAGACATGCGACCCTTACCGACATAGACCGTGCCTGCCAATTGGCTGGCGACACATTTCCGGCTTTCTCGTCGGTCGCGATTGAAACCCGGGCGCTGCTGTTGGAGCGCATCGCATTTGAACTGGAAGCGATTGTCGATGAGCTGGTGGTCCGTATTGGCCAGGAAGCCGGATTACCAGAGGCAAGAGTTCGTGGAGAAACGGCACGTACAACCGGTCAGTTGCGTTTATTTGCAACAGTGGTACGCCGCGGTGATTTCCTCCAGGCGCGCATTGATACAGCACTGCCAGAACGCCAACCACTCCCACGCGAAGATATCCGTCAGTGTAATATCCCCCTGGGTCCGGTTGTGGTGTTTGGCGCCAGCAACTTCCCAATGGCCTTTTCGGTAGCTGGAGGCGATACAGCCTCTGCCCTGGCGGCTGGCTGCCCGGTCGTCGTGCGCGCACACGCGGCTCACCCCGGAACGTCAGAATGGGTAGCGAAGGCGATAGCCCGTGCCGTGGATTACTGCAAACTGCCCGCCGGTATATTTTCTTTAATACAGGGTAAAGGGCACGATATCGGTAAAGCGCTGGTGCAACATCCAGCTATTAAAGCGGTGGGGTTCACCGGCTCGCTGGGTGGTGGTCGAGCGCTCTGTAATCTGGCGGCTGCACGACCAGACCCAATCCCGGTGTATGCCGAGATGGGAAGCATAAACCCGGTCTTTTTGCTGCCGCGTGCATTGGATGAACGTGCAGAAGCTCTGGCAGAAGCATTTGTCGCCTCGCTGACTATGGGAACCGGTCAGTTTTGTACCAACCCAGGACTGATAATCGCCGCGGCAGGAGACGGGCTTAACCGCTTCCGCAAACGCGTAGCGGACATTATTACCGCAGCACAACCTGGTGTGATGTTGAATCCAGGTATTCTTAACGGCTATTGCCAGCAGCAAGACAAGTACCGTGCCGAAGCCGAGTTGATCAGTGAAGGCGAACAAGCCGACAATCGTGCCAGCGTTACCCTGTTTGGAACCTCGTTTGCTAAATGGCAAGACTGTGCTGTGCTGCATGAAGAGGTGTTCGGCCCCTGCTCGTTACTGGTTGAAACCGTCAGCTCCGAACAACTGTTGAACGCGGCAGAGCAACTTGAAGGGCAGCTAACTGCCACACTTTGGGCACAAGAGAATGAGTTGCAGGATTATCCGGCACTGATCAGTGAGTTGACCCGTAAAGTGGGCCGGGTTTTGGTGAACGGCTTCCCAACTGGTGTTGAGGTGTGCGATGCCATGACACATGGCGGTCCTTATCCCGCATGCTCTATCACCAACTCCACCTCCGTCGGCAGTCGCGCCATTGAACGTTTTTTACGTCCCGTCAGCTTCCAGAACTTCCCGAACGACTGCTTACCTGCGGTCCTGCAAAATAACAATCCGCTCAGGATTAATCGTTTGGTGAACGGGCAGCAAGATATAGAGCCCATAGGCTGAGTTCATTTGCAGTGGCCTGACTCTATAAACAACGACTCTTTAGAGGAAAAGCGCATGTCGCACAAGCTCAAAGCTATGATTATTGGTCCCGGAAATATAGGAACCGACCTGCTGATGAAGATGCAACGCTCTGAATGGATTGAGCCTGTCTGGATGATAGGTATCGATCCGGAATCTGAAGGCCTGAAGCGTGCCCGTGAGATGGGGATTAAGACCTGTGCTGACGGCGTCGATGGAGTTCTCCAGCAGGTAGTGGAAGATGATATCCGCATCGCTTTTGATGCTACATCGGCCTATGTTCATGCTGAAAACAGCCGCAAACTGAATGCACTGGGAGTCATTATGATCGATCTGACCCCCGCTGCCATCGGTCCTTTTTGCGTACCACCTGTGAATCTGATTGATCATGCGCGCAATCTGGAAATGAATGTCAACATGGTGACTTGCGGAGGCCAGGCAACCATCCCGATGGTCGCCGCCGTCTCTCAGGTACAAGCGGTCAGTTATGCTGAAATTGTCGCTACCGTTTCCTCCCGCTCAGTAGGGCCTGGAACTCGTATCAACATTGATGAATTCACCCGCACAACGGCAGGGGCTGTAGAGAAGGTCGGTGGCGCCAAAAAGGTAAAGCGATCATTATTATCAACCCGGCAGAACCACCGCTGATGATGCGGGATACCGTCCACTGTCTGACCGAGGGTGATCCTGATCAGAAAGCTATCAGCGCATCAGTTGCTGCAATGGTCAAAGAAGTTCAGAAATATGTGCCCGGCTACCGTCTGGTTAATGGACCGGTCTTCGACGGCAATCGTGTGTCCCTGTTCATAGAGGTCGAAGGCTTAGGTGATTTCCTGCCAAAGTATGCAGGCAATCTCGACATTATGACGGCGGCCAGTTTGCATACGGCTGAGATGTTCGCTGAAGAAATCGCGAATGGCATGATTTCATTACCACCCAGGGCTGAATTGACTGAGGAGAATAGATTATGAATCTGAAGGGTAGATCAGTTCGCCTGCACGATATGAGCTTGCGTGATGGCATGCATGCCAAACGTCACCAGATTTCACTGGAGCAGATGGTCAGTATTGCGAGTGCGATGGATGAGGCCGGAATGCCTTTGATTGAAGTCACGCACGGCGACGGCCTTGGCGGCGCATCCGTTAACTACGGTTTCCCGGCACACAGCGATGAAGCCTACCTGACGCCGTTATTCCGCGGATGAAACAAGCCAAAATATCGGCCCTGTTGCTACCCGGTATAGGCACAGTCGATCATCTGAAGATGGCCAGAGACTGCGGTGTGCATACCATCCGAGTTGCCACCCACTGCACTGAGGCGGATGTTTCGCAACAGCATATTGGCATGGCAGCCAAGATGGCAATGGATACTGTCGGTTTCCTGATGATGGCCCACATGGCGAGTGCTGAAAAAATACTCGAACAGGCTCAGCTTATGGTGAGCTACGGCGCTAATTGTATCTATTGCACCGATTCAGCCGGTTATATGCTGCCGGATGAAGTGACACAGAAGATCGGTCTGCTGCGTGCTGAACTACCGAGCCAGATCGAGATAGGTTTTCACGGTCATCACAATATGGCGATGGGTGTGGCTAACTCATTGGCGGCAATTGAAGCTGGGGCAGCGCGTATTGACGGATCGGTCGCGGGTCTTGGTGCTGGAGCAGGCAATACCCCGTTAGAAGTGCTGGTGGCAGTGTTGGAACGTATGGGCTGCAGCAGTGGCGTTGACCTGTACAAAATCATGGATGTAGCCGAGGACCTGATTACGCCGATGATGGATCAGCCAATCCGGGTTGATCGCGATGCACTGACGTTAGGCTATGCAGGGGTATACAGCTCGTTCTTGCTGTTTGCCAAGCGGGCTGAGAAGAAATACGGCATACAGGCACGTGATCTTCTGGTAGAACTGGGACGTCGCGGTACTGTCGGGGGGCAAGAAGATATGATCGAAGATTTGGCAATGACGATGGCAAAACAGCAAGGCCTCCTCTGAAGGTCAGCACATTCCTATGCTGTTAGTTTAGGCAAGCACTCCGGGGATTTATCAGATTGTGGCGTAAAGACACATCCGATTTGAACCGGAGTCTTTGGCGGCATACATGACCTTATCCACCACTTCCAGCAGAACGCCCAGCGGTGACCGCATCTGAGCATATAAGGAGATGCCAACAACACAGTGCCGAATAACCGAGCGTCCATCTCTTTTGCGCTGGCATAGTGCTCCAGCAATTCGGCGATGGTCTGATCTATTTTTTTAGCTCAAAATAGCAACAGCAGAGCCCCCGCCTTAAAGTATAGACATGCGCAATATCATCCAAATCCCCATGCAAACCATAATCAGGTTCTCAGTCAGCGACACAAACCCTAAGGGCACGTTGCTATCCCCGCCGACACAAGCACACTTGAGTTCACGTTTATCAATATAAACAGCCTTAAACACCGAGACAGCGCCCACCGTACCTATGAACAGCGCCAGCGGTGCTGCCAGCCAGATGAACACACCAGCCAGCATCAAAACCCCCGCGATTGTCTCAGCGTAAGGATACACATAGCCATAACGCACATGCCGCTGCGCCAGCAGATCGTAGTTGAGAAACATGGTACTGAAGCTCTCTACATCCTTAAGCTTCTGCAGCCCAAGCAGACACATGGCGATCGCCACAAAATATTCCGGCATCCTGGCACTCAGCAAGCTGCCCGTTGCGGTCCAGCTAACTGCCAATCCCATAAAAAGTGCTGTTGCGAAAAGGGCTATAACAGGTTCGTAGGTAACAGCATCCTCATCCGCCACATCCAGTCCTAAATGCTCTCGCAATTCCTCATAGCCGCCAATGCGTGTCCCGTCGATAAACACCTGGGGTGTCGTCGAGACCTCGTGCTTCTGTTTAAAAGCCTCCGTCTCCTCACTAGAGGTTAAGGATGATCTTCAACCTTGAAGCCCTGACGCTCTAACAGATCTTTGCTTTTCAGGCCAAATGGACAGGTATGTTCGTCCATCACCATCCGGTACAACTCGACTCTGCTGTCCTTTGTAACTGCAGTTTGATTCATATTGATCCTCCGCAACAACTTGTCAATCCAGACACTATGCTTTACCCCCCACTATAGCAGACCACAAGTCTGCTCCCCATGAAGTGGTGTGGTATGCCTAGTGGGGTATCAAACATAGTAGAGACGGCATAAATTAAGCTTAATTTAATCTAGTGGCTCTATAATTGAAGCTTGACGCCCCTATGCCCGGATTAAAAGGAACTATTGTGCCGCAGCCACCACAAAGCCTTCACCCGCACAGCGGGCTGCGCCTGCCGCTATCAATAAAGTTTCTGTTGTTTGCAATTGCCATACTGATTCTGAACGGATTTTTACTGTCACAGCAAACAGATCAGGTTATTGAAAAAGCCTTTCTTGACCAAGCGGATCAGAAAATTCAACTGCTGCTCGATCAGATACGTCGCAATATTGAGCACGAGCATATTGAGCTGAGTGATGATTCCCTTGCTGAAGAAGTAGACTATCTTAACCAGCATCCTGACTTTGGCTGGCAATTACATGTAACCGCTCTGTATGTTTTCGATGCCGAGGGCATAATTCTCGCCCACAGCCAATACAAGGATGGTGCAAAAACCCTTGAACCGGGTTCTGCCTACCATCAGGTTATCCACCTACGGGAAGCTTCTTTGGGTGAGACCCATGAGCGCAAACCTGCTACGAATACGGTTAAAGGCGATTATTTACTCCCCATGACGCTCCATGATGGCAGGGTTGCCGGCATAGAAGCGGAGGTGGACATAACGGGCTTGCAGGAAGCCATCAGCAGCTTTGATGGCCCCTTTGAACAATCGATGTGGAACACCATTCTACTCAGCAGCGCTGTCATGTTGATACTACTGGGTGGACTGACTCACTTTTGGCTTACCGGTCCCGTACAGCGAATGCATCGTGCCATTCTGGATTTATCAGACGGAAAGCTTGATACACGCATCGATACCCACTCAAAAGATGAACTGGGGCAACTGGCAAACGGTATCAACCAACTTGCGCAAAACGTTCAGGACCTGCTTCGTGAACAGGAACGCACCTACATGGCAGCCCTGACCTCTCTGGCTCAAGCCCTGCAAGCCAAAGACCCTTACACAGCGGCCCACTCCGGACGGGTTTCACACTATGCCGTCAAACTGGGAAAAGTACTGGGGTTAAACAGAGGAACTAGCGCTTCTGAAAAAGGGGGCATTAATGCACGACCTCG
>LQAF01000184.1_pt1 | contig 13960 bp, 13 predicted proteins | sample 1535781 | NCBI WGS metagenome assembly LQAF01 (sample SAMN04331583, study PRJNA305678) | bioreactor metagenome | isolation source: bioreactor_2 inoculated with Wadden Sea sediment 2nd replicate of a... | place: Germany:Bremen
TACGCCGTGCTGTCCAGTCTGTCCGGATATCCCATCCGCCAGGGAATCGCTGTCACAGGTTCCGTGAACCAAAAGGGGGAGATTCAGTCCATTGGCGGGGTCAATGAAAAAATCGAGGGGTTTTTTGATGTCTGCACCGGACGGGGTCTGACCGGAGACCAGGGGGTCATGATTCCTTTGGCCAATGTCAACAATTTGATGCTCAGAAAAGACGTGGTGGCGGCCGTGGACCAGGGACGGTTTCACATCTGGCAGGTGTCCACCATCGAACAGGGCATCGAAGTCTTGACCGGGGTGCCGGCTGGTCAGGCAGATGGCCATCGCCAGTTCCCGCCCGATACCGTATTTGGAGCGGTTCAGGCCAAACTCAAAAAATTTCATGACCGGTCGGTTCTGAAAACCGCCCGGTCATGAATAATCGGTTTGCCTGTGCTGAACGATATCGCCTGTTATTCCGCCATGGGCACGGTCAGGCCGCCGTCCATGAGAAACAGGACCGAAGCAGTCTCACCCTTTTGCTCCAGGGCCTTGTCCAGGGCGGTCTGCAGGTCGGAAAACGGGGTGATGAACAATGGTGCGATCTCTTCGGGCGCCACATCGGTTACGGCCCACATCTGTGCCCACAGTCCGATTTCCGCCATCTTGGCGGCCTTGTGATAACCCAGAACATATCCCTGCTCAATTTTTTCCAGGGCCGCTTTCGGCGTGTCGCAGGACCCCAGCAAGTCGGCGAATGCCTTGCCCCCGATGCCGCACCGGCACTTGGCCACCAGAATCAATATGCCGTTTTCCTTTAACGCCAGCTTGGCATTGTCAATGCCTTTCTGGGCCTGGTACAGGTCGATGTCCTGAGGAAATTTCACCACAGATACCACAATGTCCGCCTTTTCTTTCAGGGGGGCGCAAAACACCTCGTTGGCCCGGTCGATGGCCGCATGAAACGAGTCATGGATATGGCCGGCGCAGGTGGCATAGATTTGGTGGTGCTTGTCCAGCACCGTCATAATGGAAAAGATCTCCTGCTTCACGGTTTTGATGGCATCCATCATGTCCTCGTGCACCGGGTTGCCGGAAAGGGCCAGGGCACGGGCCTCGGGCACCAGGGCCAGCTTGTGGTTTTTTTCCACGGTCTTATACCCGGCGATCCCCGGGAGAAACGATTTTCTGCCGCCGGTGTACCCGGCAAAATAATGGGGTTCCACCGATGAGATGATGATGATCCGGTCCGCTTCCACGCCGGCCTTGTTCACGTACATGGGGGTGCCGTTGGTGGAATCCCCCAGGTACACCAGATCTTCATCCTTTTTGCATCATGGACAATGATCCGGTCCTTGATCTGTGGATAGTATTTTCCGAAAATCTGGACAAATTCCTCTTCCGACGGTCCCCGGTGGACCCCTGTAGCGATGATGAACCGAAAATCGGTTTTGGACAGGGGCTCGAAAATCGTGTCCAGCACTTTGGCGGTGGGAGTGGGCCGTGTAGCGTCGTTGACAATGACCAGCACCCGGCCGGCGTCTGCCAGAAATACGTCAAAGGATTGACTGTTGACTGGAAGATGAATCGCGTCGGCGATGACCCGGCTCTGATCCGGGATCACGACGTCGTTGGCTTCTAAAAAACAGGTGTTGACCGTATCGCTCAGCACCGCGGTCATGGCGCTGTCTTTGTCATAGGGCACGGAAATTTTCATGGTATCGGGTGTCCTTGGTATGAGTTAAGGGGGGTGTCACCGGATCGGACCCATGCTATACAGCTGCTCGATGAATGTGTCGATCTGGGCCTGAAACAAGGTCTTATCCCCGGCCGTGGTCTCCACCACCTGCAGCCGTTCCGGGTCGATGTTAATCCGTTTCATGGTGGACCGGAGGCTCTCCACCATTTTTTGGCCCGGGAGTTGCCGGTCTTGTGCTGGCACTCATCTTCGGGACAGGTGGAGATCAGCACACCCCAGGCGTTGTTGAGAAACGGTGACATCAGCAGCTGGGGCTCCAGGCGGCCGGCGCACATGTTCACATAGATCTCATAATCCTTGTCATGGGTTTCCGATTCCGGGAGCCGGGAAGCCTGAAGGTCCGGATAATAAGACCAGTTGCAGGCAAATACCACGGCCTTGGCCGACGAATGTGTGCTCAGGAACTTCGACGATGCCTGAATCAGGTCTTGTCTGCCGGTGCCGAAGGTGTGCTCAATCCTGGCGGCTCCGGCAGGGCACACTTCCACACAAATGCCGCAGGCCTGGCATTTCGTCGGATCGGTCTCGATGCGGTTTTCCTCGTGGAAGTAGCGGGCCTCATGGGGACAGGCCTTGACACACACCAGGCACCTTGCACAGTTCTTATGGGTAACGGATGTGGTGCCCGGACCGCACAATCCAAGCGCTATCAGGTCTTTTTTTGCATCAGTGAAGATTTCGGTAAGCGTGACACCTGAGGAACAGGCTGCTTCGCATCTTTTGCAGTAAAAACAGTTGAAAATTTTGTCCGCAGACAGTTCCGTAGGTTCCAGTTCGCCGGACAACAGCCCGAAGGCGGTGATGAGTTTGGCCCGGGGGGCGTCGGACTCCCATCCGGTGTGCTTGAACAAAGGACAGTGCTCAAAGCAGTATCCGCAGCGGATGCAGGCCGCCAGGGTGGATTCCCATTTTTCAGATGCTTGAACCGGACCGCTTCTTTTGTTTCCATATGTTATATCCTCATTGAGTTGAATTGATTCGGTTTATTCAATTGTTCACCGCATATCTCAGCCCCGTGGCCGTGACCCAGTCATCCGGTGCCTGCATCAGCTTGCCCGGGTTCAGGATGTTGTTGGGATCCAGGGCCTGTTTGATGGTCTGAAGCAGTTTCAGGGAATCGGCTTTTTCCACTTTAAAGGATTCCGCCTTGGACAGGCCGATGCCGTGTTCCGCAGAAGTGGTGCCGTTGACGGACCGGACATATTCGTAAATCTCGGTGATCGCTTTTTTGGCAGAGGCCCACTGATCCGGACGTTTGGTGTCCATGAGGATCTTGGTGTGCATGCACCCGGACCCGCAGTGGCCGTAGGCGGTCATGATAATGTTGTTTTTCTTGGCCACCTCATGGATCTTGCCGGCCATTTCCGCCATTTTGGAATAGGGCACGGCCATGTCGTCGGCCAGTGATGTGGAGGCCAGGCAGTCATCATACTTGGACAGGGCCGGGAACAGTTTTTTGCGGCCCATAAAGATTTTTGCCCGCTCTTTGGGGTCATAACTGGTATTGATGTCGCTGCCCCGGTGTTTCTTGCAGATCTCTTTCATCTTGTTGATTTCATAGTCCACCGCTTCCTTGACCATGCCGTCTGCTTCAAAAATCAGGGAGGCGGCCACCTCCTTGAGGCCTAAGTTCATGGTCTTGTTCACCGCCTTGATGGCCACGGAATCCACCAGTTCCAGCATGGAAGGGATGCGCCCGACGACATGATCGCCCCGATGGCGCCCCCGGCATCGGCCAGCTGGTCGAAATTGGCGATTCCCATGCACCGGTATTCCGGAATGGGCACGAAATTGAGCGTGGCTTCCACCACAATGCCCAAGGTTCCTTCAGATCCCACCATGAGTTTATGCAACTGGTATCCTGTGGCTTCCACCCGGGTGTGGGCCCCCAGGGTCACCAGTTCACCGGTGGGCAGCACCACTTTCATGCCCAAAACCGCGTCTCTTGTGGCACCGTATTTCACGGACCGGACCCCCGAAGCGTTGTTGGCTATCTCCCCGCCGATGGTGGCGATGCGCGAGGAAGCCGGGGTGGGGGGATAGAACATGCCGTGGGGTTTGAGGGCCAGGTTCAGGTCATCGTCCACCACTCCAGGCTCCACCCGGCAGTAGACATCCGGCAGATTGATCTCCAGGATCCGGTTCATGTGTTTCATATCCAGGACGATACCGCCTTTCACCGGCACGGTCTGGCCGCACATGCCCGATCCGCCGCCCCGGGGAATGACCGGAATCAGCGCCTCGTTGGCATAGGTCATCAGTTTCTGAACCTGTTCGGTGCTGTCCGGCCTGACAACCGCCCAAGGCATGGCATGGTGAACCGAGGAATCCGATCCGAAAGCATACAGATCAGATGGATCCGTTTTTATGTTTTCCTCACCAAAGATTTCCCGCAGTTTTGATACATCCACAGTATTCATAGGCTTATCCCCTTTTGATGACCGTTCATTGCCAGTTTTCTATCGTTGCATCATTTCATAAACCGGCCCAAAATTCAATGCCATTTTGGGTTTGTTTCTTGGCAAATGACCGGGTTGCGGGTATAATCAATTCTGATCAGGACCATCCAGCGGTCGGCTTTTCGGCCGCGTGCCATAAGAACGAACGGACAACTATCTAAGGGAGACACCTGTTATGACCCATACCATCGAGTTTTTACCTCATCATATAAAAGCCACTGTGGCAGATAATGAAAGTTTGATCCGGGCCGCCATGGAGGCTGGGGTCCATATCAACGCCTCCTGCGGGGGCGGCGGGGTGTGCGGAAAATGCCGGGTGCTGATCGAATCCGGAGAGGTGGCTGACGGCATTTCGGAAAAACTTACGGATCAGGACCGGGAAAAAGGATACCGCCTGGCCTGTCTGGCCACGGTGACCTCGGACATCACCGTTCGCATCCCCGTGGAATCGGAGGTGGAAACCAGTCGTCTCAACCAGACCATGGACCGTCATACCGCCCAGGCCATGACCGTTGATATGGAGGATCTCAAACAGGACGGGCTGTTCATTCCGCCGGTGGAAAAAATCTATTTGGAAATGGATCCGGCTGCTGAAGGGGATAACCGGGCCGATGTCGCAAGAATCATGCACCATCTTCGGATTCATCATGATGAGCACCGGTTGACCATGGATTTGAGCCTGATCCGCCGGATACCCGATATCATCCGGCAGAATGATTTCAAGGTCACTGCCACCATTTTGAGACCTGTGCGGGCGGACGGTAAGAACGAGATCATCAATATTGAGCCCGGAGACACCACAGACAGAAATTTTGCCATTGCCGTGGATATCGGCACCACCACAGTGTTCGGCCAGGCCCTGGACCTGCACACTGGCGAAGTCCTGGCCCAACAAGGAGAGTTTAACGCCCAGATAAGCTATGGCGAGGATGTGATCTCCCGGATCATGTATGCGGAAAAAGGCGATGGCCTGGAAACGTTGCACAAAGAGTGGTGGAAACCGTCAACAAGATTATCCGGGGAATTATCAAAAAGGCCGGGATCGAAACCCATGAGGTCTCCACCATCACCCTGGCCGGCAACTCCACCATGACCCAGCTGCTGCTCTCTATCAATCCATCCTATATCCGGAGAGACCCCTATGTACCGGCATCCATTCTGTACCCGCCGTTTCATGCTACGGAAATCGGCCTGGACCTGGCAGGCCACACCACGGCCCTGGTGTATCCGGGGGTGTCTTCGTATGTGGGTGGGGATATCATTTCCGGGATCATGGCTTCGGGCATGTACCGGTCCCCGGAACTGACCCTGTTTATGGATATCGGAACCAACGCGGAAATCGCCATCGGGCACCAGGAATGGATTGGTGTGCACGGCTGCCTCAGCGGGACCGGCCTTTGAGGGCGGCGGGGTCAAGTTCGGCATGCGGGCTGCCAAAGGAGCCATTGAGGATGTGTCCATCAATCCGGATACCTACGAACCCATGATCATTACCGTGGGCAATGTCAAAGCCAAGGGGATTTGCGGGTCCGGGCTCATCACTCTGGCTGCAAGACTGCTGGAAACCGGGATCATCGATTCCCGGGGCAAGTTCAACCAGGAACTGGACACCCCCAGAATCCGGCAGATTGATGACATTTGGGAATATGTGCTGGTGTTTGAAAAAGACACTCAAATCGAGCGGGACATCACCATTACCGAGCCGGACCTGGACAACCTGATCCGGGCCAAAGGCGCCATGTATTCCGCTGCATTGACGCTTCTGGACGAAATCGGCCTCAAAGTGAGCGATATCGAGCGGATTATCCTGGCCGGCGGGTTCGGGTCTTACGTGGACCTGGCGTCCGCCATCACCATCGGGCTTCTGCCCGAGATTGAGCCGGAAAAGGTCACGTACCTGGGCAATGGGTCCCTTTTGGGATGCCGCATCAACTGCCTGACCAACTCCCTGCGGCAGCAGGTGACCCAGGTGGTGAACATGATGACCAATTTTGAACTGGCCACCACCCCGTCCTACATGGATCATTACATGGGCGCGCTGTTTTTGCCCCATACGGAACTCAACTATTTTCCCAAGGTCAAGGCTAAGCTGGAAGGACTTCGCAAATGATCAGTGCCGGATACGTCCGAACCATTTCGCTGACCCCGCCGGCTTTGGGCAACAACACCGCCGATGTCCAGCGCCTGGAACAGGCCTTGAAAAAGGAACTGAAAACCCGGTTTGTGCATCTACCCTGGTCCCTGTCAGCATCCCTGCCGGCGCAGTTGCGCGAGTGGGGCTGGAAGGCAAAGGTGTTGCTGTTCAAGGACCGCCGATCTTTCCGGGTGGTGGATCTCCTGGATCCAAAAGATCCCGAACCGGTGCTGGGGGCGGCCGTGGATATCGGCACCACCCGCATGGTGATCTCCTTGATCGACCTGGAAACCGGGAAAAAACTGGCGGAGACCGGGCTGGACAACCCCCAGGCAGAGATCGGCCCGGACGTGCTCACCCGGATTCACCATGCCAGGACCCCGGCAGGCCGCAAGGAACTTCAGCGCCTGGCTGTGGAAGCCATCAACCGGCATCTGGCCCGGCTGTGCCGGGATAACCGGGTCGCACCGGAGCGGGTGTTTCTGTTGGCCGGGGCCGGCAACACCGCCATGACCCATCTGTTTGCCGGCCTGCCGGCTTTCGGGATCATCCAGGAACCCTATATCCCGTGTACCAATATCCCCGACACCCTTGCGGCAGAACGACTGGGACTGGCCATTCATCCCCGGGGCCAGGTGTTTTTGTTTCCCAATATCGGATCCTATTTTGGCGGGGACCTTCTGGCGGGCATACTGGCCGCGGATCTGGACCGGAAGCAAGATCCCTGTATCATGGTGGATGTGGGCACCAATGCGGAAATCGTTCTGGGAAACAGGGACTGGCTCATGGCCTGCGCCGGTGCTGCCGGGCCGGCCCTGGAAAGCGGGGTCAGCCAGATGGGCATGACGGCAAAACCCGGCGTGATCGACCGGGTTTCAGTGGAGCCCTTCACCCGGGATCTGATTATCCACACCATTGACGGTCAACCGCCCGTGGGTATCTGCGGGTCCGGCATGATCGATCTGGCAGCGTCCCTGTTTTCGTCCGGCCGGATCGATATCCGGGGAAAACTGGTGCCTGAGGCCTGCGGCGGCCGACTGACGGAGGTAGACGGGATGACAGCCTTTGTTCTCGTGGATGCCTGCAGTTCCGGAACCGCCGGACCCATCCGGCTGTCTCAGGTGGATCTGAATTCCCTGACCAGTGCTAAGGCCGCCATGTATACCATCCTGGAGGTGATTGTGTCCCAGATGGCCGGGCTGTCTTTTTCCGACCTGGAACGGTTTTATGTGGCCGGGACGTTCGGCTCCTTTATTGACCCCACCTCTGCCATTACCATCGGTATGCTGCCCGATATTCCCATAGACCGGTTTCAGGTGCTGGGCAATACTTCGTTGAAAGGCGCGGAACAGGTGTTGACTGATCCCGATGCCTTTGACCGGGTCATGGCCATTCGGGACACCATCACCTACATCGAACTGAACGTGAATCAGCAGTTCATGAATCTGTTTTCCGGGGCTAAATTTTATCCGCATACCGATACCTCCCGATTTCCGTCGGTGAAGGTCTGATTTGTTTCAGCATGAGCTGATCCTGGGTTTTATCGGGTGTGCAAGGTACAGCCGGAATTGTCTTCGGTCCGCTTGTGGGAGTGTCTTGCCGCCGGCCTGAGAACAAAGTTCTGACAGCTGGGCAGCAGGCACCCCCACGGGCCTGCAAGCCATAAAGTATGGTTTTCAATCCCTGGCTCGCCCTTCTGAATAGCCCGCCATTTTTTTATCAGCGTGTCTTTTTCCTTTCATCCCCCCCTACAACATATTGATCTGGTTTTATTTTTGGGGATATGTGTGAAATAACAAATGATTATAATAGGTTACTTTATATGAGAGGTTGAAGTGGAATTGAAAATAAAAATATGTATACCTGTATATACAACCTTCTTGAATTGTGATACATTTTTCAAAATGAATAAATGATGAAACCCTAAGCAGTCAGGGAATCTCTTAAAATTTAACACAATTAAATTTAAAACGTTTGCAAAAGGAAGCCTGTATCATGAAAAAGATTGTCGAGTGTGTGCCTAATTTTTCCGAGGCCGTAACAAAGAGACCATTGACGCCATTGCCGATGCCATTGAAAAAACGAGCGGGTGCACCCTGCTGGATGTGGATCCTGGGCGGTCCACAAACCGGACCGTGTATACGTTTGTGGGGGAACCGGAGGCCGTGGTGGAGGGTGCTCTGGCAGGCGCCCGGGTGGCCCGTGAAAAAATCGACATGCGAACGCATAAAGGAGAGCATCACCGCATGGGGGCGTTGGATGTGTGCCCGTTTATTCCGGTTGCCAATGTGACCATGGATGATTGTGTGGACCTGTCTAAGGAATTCGGGCAAAGGGCTGCCGATGAACTGGGGATTCCGGTGTACCTGTATGAGGCCTCCGCCAGCCGGGATTACCGCAGCAAACTGCCCCAGATCCGGGAAGGCCAGTATGAGGCGGTCAAGGACCGGATCGTGAAGCCGGAATGGAAACCGGATTTCGGGCCGGCAAAATTCATTCCCGAGTGGGGGGCCACAGTGACGGGGGCCCGGTTTTTCTGATCGCCTACAATGTCAACCTGCTGTCCACCCCGAACCAGGCCCACCGCATCGCACTGAACCTGCGGGAGGCGGGCAGGGGGCCGGAGGAACCCGGGCGGCTCAAGGAGGTCAAGGGCATGGGCTGGTATGTGGATGACTACAACCTGGCCCAGGTCACGGTGAACCTGACCAATTACCGGGTCACCCCGCCGCATATCCTGTATGAAGAAGTGAAAAAGGAGGCGGCACACCTCAACGTGGCCGTGACCGGGTCCGAAATCGTCGGTGTGGTGCCGCTGGAAGCCGTCCTTGCGGCGGCAACGTATTATATTGAAAAAGAGAACCTATTTATTCTGGACGAGGATCAGAAGGTGCGGCTGGCTGTGGAGCGGATGGGGCTCAATTCCGTGGCCCCGTTCAATCCGAAAGAAAAGATCATCGAGTACATTATTGCCGGGGATCCGGACGAGCCCCTGGCCGGCCTGACTACCCGGCAGTTCATCGAGGAGGTGGCATCCCGCAGTTCAGCACCTGGCGGAGGATCGGTGTCCGCGGCTATTGCGGCCATGGGTGCGGGTCTAGGCGCAATGGTGGCCAAGTTGACCCTGGGGGTGCGCAAATTCGAGGCAGTGGATACAAAAATGCGGAAGCTGATCCTGCCCCTGCACCAGGCAGCCCATGCGTTGATTCCCATGATCGATGCTGACACCCATGCGTTTAACGATTATGTGGCAGCACTGGGGCTGCCGAAGGATACGGAAGCGGACCGGGCGTATCGTGCAAAACAGCTGCAGCTGGGGCTGAAAAAAGCGATCGATACCCCTTTGTCCGTGATGACAACCGCGGATGCGGCCTGGGAGGCCCTTGTTGAGGTGGCGAAACACGGGAATATCGCCTCGAAATCTGATGTGGAAGTGGGGGCAAAGGCCCTGGAAACGGGTATCTGGGGGCTTACAAGAATGTCATCATCAACATGACTGATATCACGGATGACACCTATAAAAAAGAGACCCTGGAAAAGGCGGATGCATTAAAGGAGCGGGCTGCAAATATGTGCCGGCAGGTGCTGGAAATCCTTTATTCCCGTTCATAAAGCAGAATCCGGGCCGGCAGCGGAACAGGCCGGCAGCAGGCCGCCCCGGTCGGGGTCGGACGGTTGCCGGCCCGGATTTTTCGGGCGGGCTCCGGCCATCTGTCAGCAATACATTTTTTCCAGCGGGGTGTCGAATCAGTTACGGTGAATTCAATCTGACCGGCGTTCCGTCGGTTTCGTTCTCTCCGGGCCGTTAAATTGGGTTGCCACGAAGTGTGCGAAGGCCGAAAAATAAGGGTTGGTTCGTGACCTTTGTGCGTTTGATGGTATTAAAAAAACAGATGAATGTTGTTTTATCCGATGTCAATGAAGCCGCACAGGCGCCTGGTGCAATTATGGCATTGACAGGAAGGTGTATTTATAATACAGCTATATAGAAGCTATAAAGGGTGTGACAATAAAACCAATTTCCCAGGAGGGTTCAATGAGAGAAGTAGTGATCGCAAGTGCATGCAGAACGGCAATCGGCAGATTCGGCGGGTCTTTGGCCCCGTTAAGTGATATTGATTTCGGCCCCATTCCCATCAGGGAGGTCATTAAGCGGGCCGGGCTGACCGGGGATCAGATCGATGAGGTGATCTATGCGTCGGGTTACCGGACCGGAGACCTGCCCATCAATTCCGCCCGGGTCGTGGCGGTGAAAGCCGGCATTCCCCAGGAAAAACCCCAGTTCACCATTTCCAAGGCATGTGCCGGCAGTATCAAGGCCACAACCCTGGCCGCCCAGGTGATCAAATCCGGAGATGCCGACATTATTGTGGCCGGCGGTATGGAAAGCATGAGCAATGCCACGTTCATGCTCAAAAAAGCTCGGTGGGGATACCGATTAGGCCATGGTCAGCTCCAGGACCAGCTGATCCTGTTTGATCCGTTGAGCGGCAACACCATGGGGGAAACCGCAGAAAACGTGGCGGAGAAATACGATGTTTCCAGGGAAGATCAGGATGAATTCGGGCTCAGAAGCCAGCAGCTGGCGGAAAAAGCCATCAAGGCGGGTAAATTCAAGGAGCAGATCGTGCCTGTGGAGATCCCTCAGCGCAAAGGGGAGCCCAAGATTTTTGACACGGACGAGCATCCCCGGTTCGGTACCACCTTGGAATCGCTGCAAAAACTCAAGCCTGCCTTTAGAAAAGGGGGCACGGTCACGGCGGGCAGCTCCAGTGGTATGAACGACGGGGCATCCGCCCTGGTGGTCATGGCGAAGGAGAAAGCCGATGAACTGGGCATCACCCCAATGGCTTCCATTTTGTCCTATGCATCGGCCGGTGTCGACCCGGCCCTCATGGGCATCGGCCCCATTCCGGCCACCCGAATGGCCCTGGAAAAAGCCGGGCTCACCATGAAGGACATCGATCTGATCGAACTCAATGAAGCCTTTGCCTCCCAGTCCCTGGCCTGTATACGGGAACTGGACATGGATATGGACAAGGTCAACGTCAACGGCGGCGCCATTGCCCTGGGACATCCGGTATCTGCCAGCGGCGGCGCCATTTTAACCAAGCTGCTGTATGAAATGGCTGAACGGGGTGCGAGATACGGCTTGGCCACCCTGTGCATCGGCGGAGGCCAGGGTATGGCCCTGATTGTGGAAAGAAAATAATTTTTTGATACATCCCTGACAGGCAAAAGGCGCCTCCGGATCCATACGATACCGGTGGCGCCTTTTTCAGTTTTGAACTCAGTATCAGACCGGAGTCTTTTTTTGTGTGGGTCAGTTTCCCGGCACCTTGTATTTTCGGGATTTGTTTTTCTCAGGGAACAGGGCATTGGTGATCTTAGGCGCCAGTTCAAAAGCAGGATGCCGATCATGGCAGAGGAGAGGATGAACGCCCCGCTGAGCACCCGGATGGTGCCGGCGGCCATGGTGGCGATGATCACGGAGAACTCCCCTCGCGGGGTAAAGGACAGTCCGGCACGGAGGGACACTTTTTTTGACAGTCCGTAGAACCTGGCACCGTAATATCCGGTGATGATCTTTCCGGCAATGGACCAGATGAGAAGCACAAGCAGAAGCGGTACCATGGGGGCACCGCCGCCGAACGTAATGGTTGTGCCGAAATAAAAAAAGAACAGGGGCAGAAACAGATCTCGGATGGGTAGAATCGCGTGTTCCATATGTTCGGTCCGCTGTGCTTCCGCCAGTATAATGCCGGCCAAAAACGCACCGAGCACCTCGGAAAGATTCAGCATTAACGCCAGGCCTCCGTATGCCAGAGCGATGCCCACCACGAAAAGCACAAACGTGTCATGGCTGATGTACCGGTCCACAAACCTGCCCAAACGGCTGAAGACGAGATGGCCGATGATCACGGCACCAATGATGAGACAAGCGATTTTTCCGATGATCACCCCGAAGGTCATGGCGGTCAGGGCCGATCCGGCTGTGAGTCCGACCAGAACCGCCACAGCCACGGGTGCGGCAATGTCTTCAAATATCAGCAGCCCCAGAATGAATTCCGCTTCAGGATTGGCCATGCGTTTGGAGGTTTCCAGGATTTTGGCGGTAATGGAGGAGGACGTGGCATACACCACGCTGCCCATGAGAAAGGATGTGATCCAGTCCAGGCCGAAACCCAGACAGATCCCCATGGTCAGAACCAGATTGAGAAACAGGTCCAGGGAGCCGGCCGGCGCGACTTTTTTGGCGATACCGGCCAGGCGGCGTATTGGAAATTCCATGCCCAGCATGAAGAACAGCAGAACGATTCCCACCTCTCCGGCCAGATACAGCAGGTGGCTGTCGGAAAAGTGGCCGCCCAGTCCGATGCCCAGCAGGATATACAGTACCACCCCGGGAATCCGAATTTTCATACCGATGAACCCCACGACAAACAACAGGATGAAAATGATTCCGGCAATGAGCAGAACCGGGAAATAAACGTCCCCCATCATGTGATTCCCTGGTCGGTTCTTCCGGTAGCCAGTCCTTCAAATCGTCGGATCTGATCTCTTTTTCCCGCTGCCATTACCGTGTCGCCGGCCTTGAGCACAAAATCGATGTCCGGACTTACGGTCATGTCTTCTCCGTGCATCACCGCGATAATGGAGGCTCCGGTGTGAGTCCGGATCCGGGATTCCTCGATCGGTTTGTCCACGAACGGAGATTCCGGGGTCAGCTTGATCCATTCCATGACCAGCTGCTTCTGGAATATTTCCATTTTTTCATCATCCACCGGCTGATATGTGGCTCCCAGCAGCTGAGCTCCCATTTCCCGGGTTTCTTCTGCGGTCAACGTGAGAAAGAAATCCGCCTCATCTTCGTCCGATTCCTGGAAAAAGTACAGGTCTCTTTTGCCGGAATGATGAACAATGACTACGATTTTGTTTTCTTCTACGGTCTGAAAAGAAATTTTCTTGCCCACACCGGGCAGATCAGCCATTTTGACTTCCATGGTCTCACCTCTTTGCTAATTTGATATGAATTTTCGGATTAGGCAGTTGTGCACCGCTGCTTAATTTTTTCCACATAGGCGGCAATATCGCATTTTCGTTCCAGGCCCGAAGCCGCCATATAACGGACCTTGCCGAAGACGGGACGCTCGGCCCATCCCCGGTCATGGGTTCCATACAGCCAGGCCACCCCTGTGTAGGAGTTGGGGTCTCGGCCGTCCAGAAAATACCGGTTGTTCAACGCCAGTGTGGTTTTAAAAGCCTGTTTCGGGGTGGGGGACCATTCCAGAATTTTCTTGCCCCAGTACATGCGCATGTAATTGTGCATGAAACCGGTGCAGGTCATTTCTGTCATGGCTGCGTTCCAGTAAGGGTCATGGGTAGCCGCGTCCGTCAGTTCCTTTTCGGAATAGACATGTTCCCGGAGGTCGGATTCATGATCGGCCAGGGATTTTCGGGCCCAACCGGGAATCACGTCAAAGGAATCATAATCAGGCGTGTAGTATACAAAATTAAACGCAAGCTCCCGCCGGATGATCAGCTGCTCAATAAACGCATCCCTGGCATCTGACAGGGATTGGCCTGCGTTCATGACTGCCAGGGCCAGGTACAGGGGAGAGATCTGGCCGA
>LQAF01000185.1_pt1 | contig 13860 bp, 15 predicted proteins | sample 1535781 | NCBI WGS metagenome assembly LQAF01 (sample SAMN04331583, study PRJNA305678) | bioreactor metagenome | isolation source: bioreactor_2 inoculated with Wadden Sea sediment 2nd replicate of a... | place: Germany:Bremen
GTCGGAGGTGATAGCATGCAGGTGAGGATTGAAATTGAGAAAATCACTGTAAGTTTGTACCGCAATGCTGGCACCGGGAACAGCATCAGTGTCGGAAACAACAGATTTTAGATATGCATTCATCACCTTCCAGGCGCAGATCGACAATTTTGCCAACCGTTTCCGGTCATAAAGATAATAGATCCGAAGCCGTTTAGGAATACTGAAAACCCACTATATCTGTAAATCACCGTCATGACGTATGTCCGCTAGAAGCCGTACCGGGATGCATACATGTCGTCCCAGGCCCGCTCCAACTCTTTAAAATGATTTTCGACACACCGATAATATGCGCTTGCCTCAGGATTGCGCGGCTGATAGACATTATAGTTGTATGTTGTCGACAGGTGCGGCTTTGGCATAACTGCTCAAAAGCTCCCTGACTTCTGCGGCATTGTCATAGCCATGTCCCTTAAAGGTTTTTACAAATTCGTCTATGGTCAGGTAAGAAATCCCTCCCGCCTGTTTTCAGGATTGGCAGGGATATAATCGTGGTTGCCGGCAATGACAAAGTAGGGATACTCCAGCGTATCCAGAATCGATTTCATCTGTGTTGCATTTTCCACCTCGCCGTCGAGCAGAAGATCCCCTGTCACAAGGACAAATCACAGGTCCTCTTCCATGTTCAGTCCCTGAAACGTCTTCCTGACGCAATTCACACTTTTCGCACTCATTTTCATCCCCTTGATATCCAGGTGGGGATCCGAGATAACACCGAATTTAACAGCGCCGAAATCCCGGGCAGCCGACTTTTTTTGAACCAATCCCTTATAAGGCATTGCGCTGTTGAATTGGGGGTATGATTTTTATTACAGAAAAATAGTATTGACACCATATCGAACGATTGATATGTAATCAGAAACTTGACATGAATGGGAGATAATTTGTGAGTGAGCATCAGAAAAATAAAGAAATGCTGATACAGGTTGCGATTGAACTTTTTTCCACCAAAGGGTTTAGCGGAACATCCATCCGGGACATAGCCAGGGCCATGAACATGAGTATTTCCAATATTTATCATTATTTTGGAAATAAAGAGGGCCTGCTTTTGGCGGTGATGGAATTTGCCTCCACAGGGCTTATGGACAAACTGTACAAGGTTGTACAGACAGACATGCCGCCGTTGGAACGGTTTAAAAAGCTTGTCAGAACCCATATTGAATCATCTGATTACTATAAAAAGGAAGTTAAGATTTTTTTTCTGGATGAAGAACATCTTTCGGAAAAGGGAGATGAAATCAATTACCGGATTCAACAAAAGATTTTGCAAATATACCGCAAAGAACTCGGCATATTAAAGGCATCAGGCCTTCTGAATTCCGGAAACATCACCATCGCAGCCTTTAATATTCTGGGGACTATCAACTGGTATCTTCGCTGGTATCGGCCTGAAGGCCCCCTGTCCATGGAAGCGGTGGCCGATGAGATTGTCTCCTTTATATTGCATGGCATTCTGGCTGGCAAAGGATCTGATTCCGAGTTTAAAGAAACACCGGACTGAATAAAAATTCCTGATTTACCAACTGAACCAAAAATAGTTAAGGAGGTAAGAAGTCATGGGTTACACGATTGATATTGATACAGGCGGCACGTTTACCGACGGCTTTTTCGTATTCAATGATCAGGTGGAAACGGTTAAGGTTCCCACAACGCCTCACGATCTCACAGTCTGCTTTCTGGAATGCATTAAGGCAGGGGCGGTACGCTTTGGGGTGAAGACTGAGGATCTTCTTTATGAAACCGATATCATCCGGTTTCCAACACAATCGGCACGAATACGATCATTCAGAGAGACGGCAGTATTGTCGGGCTGCTGGTAAGTTCAGGAAGTGAGGATCTTGCCCCGACAGACAGCACAGACCATAAATCCGCCCTGATTCTGCCGGGAATGGTGGCTGCCCTGGGTGAGGAGGTGGACCGGTCAGGAAAAATTCATAAGACACCGGATGAAAGGTCTGTCATGGTTGCGGCACAGAATTTGATAGACCGGGGCGCCCGCTGCATTGTGGTTGCTTTTACAAATTCAGAATGCAATCCAGGGAATGAGAGATTCGTACGCAAAACCATTAAAAACGAATATCCCCGGGACTTCCTGGGTTCCGTACCCGTCTTTTTATCTTCCGATATTTCCCAGCGGTCCGGCAACAGGGAAAGAATCAACGCAGCCGTTCTCAATGCATATATCCATGACAAACTGGCCAGGCTTTTGTATAAGGCCAGCGAAAATCTCCGTCAGCATTCCTATCATAACAACCTGTTCATCGTACACAACAACGGCGCGGTTGCACGAGTTGCCAAAACAAGGGCGATCAATACCTATAATTCAGGCCCTGTTGCCGGGCTTTCAGGCGCCCGCCTCATCGGCAGGCTTTACAATGCAGAGAGCCTTATTTCCGCGGACATGGGCGGCACATCCTGCGATGTCGGCTTTGTCAACAACAACCAGGAAAGCTATACTCTTCTTCCCGACGTGGAGGGGTTTACCATAAATGTCCCCATGATGATCATCCGTGCCATTGGTGCGGGCGGCGGCTCCATTGCCAGTGTGAAAGACGGCCGGCTCCGGGTGGGACCGCAATCCGCAGGGGCCTTGCCAGGACCGGTATGTTTTGACCTTGGCGGGTATGAACCGACCGTGACCGATGCCGATCTGGTGCTGGGTATTTTAGATCCCGGATTTTTTCTGGGCGGCACTATGGCACTCAATATTGGGAAGGCAAGAGAAGTCATTGCCCAAAAAGTGGCAGGCCCTCTGGGGATTTCTGTAGAAGAAGCCGCTCTCCGGATCAGGGCCAGAATTGATCAGACAATGGGTATGGAAGTCCGGGAGATCAAGAAAAAGCTCAATAACGATCAAGACCCCTTGCTGGTTGTGTACGGCGGTGCCGGGGCGTCCCACTGTTGTGACATCGCGCACATCGCCGGCCTGAAAAGAATCGTTATCACACCTTTCTCAGCAGTCTTTTCTGCATTTTCCTCATCAAGCATGGATGTGGGGCATTTGTATTCCAGCAGAACAGATATGCCTTTTTCGGAAAACAGCGATTTTAATCCCACGAAGGATATTCTGGCCGCCATGGAAAAGGAGGCCAGGAGGGATATGCGCGGAGAAGGGTTTTCCATGGAAAATACTGATCTTTTCCTGGATCTGTTCATAAAAAACAAGGATCACGACCGTGAAATCAAGATGGAACTGGCTTATGATTTTTTTAATAGTCCGGATGAGCTTAAAAAGGCCGTCCAGACTGCACGGGAAATTCTAGAAAAAGAAACCGGGAGCAGCTCTGATGAATTGATTGTCACCATGATCAGCCTTACTGCCAAGGCAGCCGTCCCCCATTATGAGATTAAAGAGATTCCCAGGGCTTCCTGGAGCGTCGATACGGCCCAAAAAGGCGGCAGGAGTATTTTTTCCAGCCAAGGGTTGCGTGAGATGCCGGTTTACGACAGATCCCTTCTGACGAACGGACACAGTCTCACCGGTCCGGTGCTGGTGGAATCCGAACAGACCAGTCTCTTTGTTCCCGAGGGTTGGGAATTAGATGTGGATCAGTATAATAATATGATTTTAGAGGAGGTACTTTGACATGAAAATCCGAATCACTGAATCCCTGGAAATTGATCTGAAAAATGAAAACTGGCTTTGTCAGCGTTGTGGCCGGGTTCTGATAAATGCCCGCCAGAACTATAAAGAGGGCTGCCTTGTGGCGGAAAAACCCCTGGAACAGGTGCATCCGCCGATGGTGAACGGCTCTGTTTACAGTTTCTGCCCGGATAAGAACTATTGCAGGCTTCTGGAATTTTACTGCCCTCAATGCGGTGTGATGATTGAAAACGAGTACCTTCCCCCTGGCCATCCCATCACCCACGATATCCAGATCGATATTGACGAATTGAAGAAGCGCCAAGGGGCATAACATGAAAACAGGCAGGGAGTTATTTAATGAGCTTTTAGATCGGTCACCGCTTTCCCGCCCTGTTTTTCTGCCCCATATCCGGGGGTTGCTGTCCCGGGTTGAAAACAGATCCATGGAAATTTTAACTTCCGACCCGGGATTGTGGACGAACAGCCTTTTAAAGACCACCCGCCTATTTGGTTTTGACGGTGTTGTGGCAGGATTTGAAGCAAGCGTCATTGCCCAGGCATGCGGCTGCGGCATGTCCTGGGAGGCAGACAGGCCGGTGGGAATAATGCTTCAGGGAGATCTGACCGCATCACCCGGACAAAGCCCTTTCCTGGAGCTGGGATTGGAAATGGGCCGGAGGCTGTTTGAAGTCAGCCGGCAGAATTCTGCCTGCGTTGCCCTGTTGCCCGGTCCTTATACCCTGGCCGATCAGGTTTTCGGTATTGGCAAGGGGGAGGATCACATGGCCGACATAAAGCCGGTAATGGTTGAAATCACCGAAGCTTTCTGCAAAATATCTCCGGACATATTGATATTCTCAGAGGGGAAATCATTGCCCCTGAATGATATCGGGGCTTCCCACCGCAGGGTGTTTAATACATTAAGAAACATTGCAGCCTATTATAATATCCCGGTCGGGCTTTTCCTTCAGGATTACCAGGCAGCGCATGTCGTCAATTGTGTCAAGCTCGGCCTGGATATCTATATTCCGGGGCCTGATTCAAACGGGTTTCTCCCCCTTCCCTCCAAGGTATGGGATCTGGGCAAAAATGCATTGGGCCTGGGGCTGAGCCTTCCACTGCATGATCTTGATGCATCCAGGAAGATTATTATTGAGGCAATGGCTCTCTACAGGAATAAGCCGGATCATGGGATATTCTTTACCGGTCAGGGGCCTGTCACCCGTGAGATTGCCATGGATAACCTTCATATATTGGTTAATGAAATTTCTAATTTATAATTAACTCATTTTCAAAAAAGGAGATGCTTTATGAGTATGACTGTGAATGTTGATATTGGCGGCACCTTTACGGATTTTTTTGTCAGCCGGGATACAGGAAACACGCATTTCACCAAATCTCCAACAACCCATTATGATCTGTCCGTCGGCTTTTTAAAGGGGATTAAAGATCTGGCTCAAATGAATCGCCTTTCTCTCAGGGAGTTTTTGAACAATACAGATGCAATCCGTTACAGCACAACCATTGGAACCAATGCGCTCATAGAGAGATCCGGACCCAAGCTGGGCATGATCACCACAGCCGGGTTCGAAGACACTATTTTACTGGGCAGGGCCCGAAGCTGGGCAGATGGTGTTTCCTCAAAAGAAAACAAGGACATGTCCCGTATCTGCAAACCAGATCCCCTGATATCCAGGGATATGATCGTCGGCGTCCGGGAACGGGTTGACTCTTTGGGCAATGTTATCTGCCCCCTCAACCGGGAGGAAATCCTTGAGAAACTTCAAATTCTGGTGGACCGGGGGGCCATGGGATTTGTGGTCTGCCTTCTGTGGTCCTTTATGAATCCCGTTCATGAACAAATGATCAAGGACATTATTGAAGAAGAATACCCCGAAGATTTTCTGGGGTCCATGCCCGTGAACCTGTCAAGCGATATTTCTCCCAAATCCGCTGAGTACACCAGGTTCATGACCACCATTGTCAATGCCTATATTCATGGCGTTATGGCGGACGAACTCAATAAACTCATGGTTGAACTCAGGGAAAACGGTTACAGAAAACCACTGATTCTGGTGCATAACACCGGCGGCATGAAAAAGGTATCCCGCACGCGTGCGGTACTGACCCACAATGCCGGTCCTGTGGCCGGGCTTCACGGCGCACTCACCATCGGGTCACATTACAAGGCCGGCAATGTCATTTTTCAGATATGGGGGGCACCTCTTTTGATATCGGCGTAATCACGGGTGGCCGGTTGAAAACCTATGATTTTATACCGGTTATTGACCGATGGCGAACCAATATCCCTGCCATAGAAGTCAAATCCATCGGTGCCGGGGGCGGTTCCATTGCCTGGGTCAACAAACTCATGGGCAACAGCCTGGATATCGGGCCCCAGTCCGCAGGATCCATGCCCGGGCCGGCCTGTTACGACCAGGGGGGAAAACAGCCCACAGTAACGGACGCAGACCTGGTGCTGGGTTATTTGAACCCGGACAATTACCTCGGGGGTAAAATACTGCTGGACCCGGACCTGAGCCATCGGGCCATTAAAGAATATATTGCCGACCCACTGGGGATTGATACGATTGAGGCCGCCTTTGGCATCCGCAGGATTGTCGATGCCAAAATGGGCCAGGAAGTCTTTAATGAAGTCGCCCTCAAAGGGCACGATCTCAGGGATTTTGTCCTGTTTGCCTGTGGCGGGGCAGGAGCCACCCATGCCTGCGGATTTGCTCCCTACCTGCAGGTGGACAGGGTTATCGTATCAACCTATTCGCCAATATTCGGTGCTTTTGGCGCTTCCACGGTGAACTGTCAGCAGGTCTGGGAAAAATCACGGACCCTTAAAATATTCCAATGGCATAATCAGTCCTATTCCGAGGATATCGCCGGTTTCAATGAAGTGGTTGATTCCCTTAAGGATCTGGCTGTCAGGGATTTGATCTTGGAAGGCTTTGAGAAGAACCAGGTCCGGTTCCGGCTGGAGCTGGACATGCGGTATGGGATGCAGTACAACTTGACAAGGATTCTGTCTCCACATCTAAATGTCACGCATAGCCACGAGTTTAAAGACATTTGCGATACATTCACAGACCAGTATTCCAGGATATACACACCTGAAGCCACTTTTCCCATGGGCGGCATCAATGTTGAATGCTTTTTTCTGACCGCGTATGTGGAAATGCCGGTTCCGCCCATACAGAAATTTGAACTTCATGATGAAGCACCTGCTGAATCTGCCCGCCTCCCATTCCGCAAGGCATACTGGAAAGACAGATCCGAGGTTGAAGAAACACCTGTTTTTGAATTCAATGAACTTAAAGCCGGGAACGTCATCATCGGGCCGGCGCTGATTGAGTCAAAGGAAACAACCTATGTGATCGAACCGGGCTGGAAGTTTACACTGGATGCTTATCACAACTCCATTCTGGAAAAGTATCAGGGTTAATCTGTCTTTAGAAACAAGGAGAATAACAATGACTGGAATAATGTATGGTAGAGATGAAGAGGTTGTTCAGCGGCTTAAACCGGAACCCATGACATCTGAAGAAGCAGGCGCGCAGGACGACATCAGCGACTTGGAGTTCAAAATTTTTCAACATAAAATGAATATGATTGCCCAGGAAGGCAAGGAAACCACCATGAAACTCGGGGCATCCTCGGGCATGCGATGGGGGGATGTGGCGTTCGGAATTTACACCGGCCTTGGCGATCTGTCCGTGGTGGCCACCGGCATATGGTTCCACGCGGTTCTCGGTCAGATCCCGGTAAAATACATTACAAAACACTGGATTGACGACCCTTCCGTGGGGGTTCGGGAAGGGGACTCATTTTTCTGGAATGACCCGTTTTACGGCGGGGTACACGGTGCTGACATGGGATTGTGCGTCCCTGTGTTTTACAAAGGGAAACTGGTCTGTTTTACCGGGGCTGTTGTCCATACCGGCGAAAGCGGGGGCAGTGAACCCGGCGGAATGGTGGGCAGCGCAAAATCCAAATATGACGAGGGCCTGTTGGCCCCTCCCATTAAAATCGGGGAAAATTATATATTAAAGGAAGATCTGCTGAACATGTTTTCCTCCATGAACCGGGACCCGAGAACAATGATCCTTGATATCAAGGCAAGACTGGCGGCCTGCAGGATAGCACAGCGCAGAATCGTTGAGCTGATTGATCAAAAAGGGGTTGCCTTTTTTTGGGAGGGTTGAGGCGGATATTGACGGTCACGGGTGAGGCAGCCAAGAAGAAGGTCAGTGCTCTAAACGACGGCATCTACCGCCAGCCCAGGTTCATGGACACTGTGGGGCCTGAAACCGCCCTGACAAAAATCAATATTGTCATGACCAAAAAGCAGGACAAGATCAAACTCAGCTTTGAAGGCACAAGCCCCATGCTTCCGGACAAACCCCTGAATACATTTTTTCAGGGCATCATCGGGCTTTCAATGGTTTATTTCTGTGGATGGTTTTTCTATGACCTCCCAGCCAACAACGGTCTTCTGGAGGTGCTGGAATGGGATTTTCCGGAAAATACCCTTGTCAATGCCAAAGGAGATGTGCCCACTTCCATATCCCCTTTTACCCAGACCTGTTTTGCCCACGGCATGTTCCTGGCCGGGGCCCGCATGTCATACAGCCTGGATCCTCTGAGGGCTGTCGCTGCCTGGTACCAGGGTTTTGGCGTACCCATATACGGCGGGGTAAATCAGTGGAATGAGCCTATTGCCGATATCACACCGGAAATTAATGCCACCGGTGCCGGCGCCAGGCCTGATATGGACGGAGTGGACGGAGCCGGTGCCTATTTTGCAACCATGAGTGACTGCTCTGATGTTGAAACAACCGAATCTGACCGGCCCCTTCTGTATCTGTTCAGAAATTATTTTAAAAATTCCCACGGGTACGGCAAATTCCGGGGTGGCGCCGGCGTTGGTTTCGGCTTGATGATTCATCATGTTCCCTGGCTTGCCATGGGATCGTTTGGTTATGGATCCAAATTTCCGTCCACCATGGGCATTTTCGGCGGATATGCTGTGCCGCCGGTATTCATCAGGACCGTTGGCAACAGCAATATCAAAACACTTTTGGCTGAAAGCAACACATCGCTTCCCCATGCCATGGATAAAGTTTATGAAGACGGCAATCCGGAAACGGGTGCGGATTCACACCATCACGTCACCATGACCATCCGGCCGATGATGAATGGGGACACTTTTTATCTGCCGGTCGGCGGAGGGGCCGGATATGGAGACTGTCTTGAACGTGATCCAGAAAATGTGCTCAGGGATGTAAATGACAATATCACCAGTCACTGGGTTGCCCGGAATATTTATAAAGTCTCCTATGATGAACAGACCTTACGTCTGGATATTGAAAAGACCGAAGAGCTCAGGTTGGCGGCGAGGCAGGCGCGGCTGAAAAATGCAAGGCCGTTTGACGAATTTGAAATGGATTGGTTAAAACTCAGGCCATTGGAAGAAGCCCTGAAATATTATGGCGCCTATCCAGATCCGGCCATGGGAAAAACCGTGCTTCCTCCCGGAATGTAAGGCATTTGCATGGATTGTGCCGGTTTGCACCCAAGCCGGTGTCTGAAACTGTATTATATGAAGGATATACTCATGACATCTCAGCAATCTGCCCATAAAATGAATATTCACAGCATGTTGAAAGAAAAGGTAAGAACATGCGGAGAGCGGGAATTCTTTTATTTTGAAGAACAGTCCTTTACCTATGGCGACCTTGACCGGGAATCGGACAAAGTCGCTTCAGGCCTGCAGTCCCTGGGCATTGGCAAAGGTGATAAGGTGGCCATTCTCATGGATAACCGGCCTGAATTTCTTTTCTCTGGTTCGGGCTGAGTAAATTAGGGGCTGTGGAGGTTCCGGTAAACACAGCCCACAAAGGGGATCTGCTCATCCACATGATGACGCTGGCCGACTGCCGGTGGCTGGTATCTGAATCCGGATACCTCGACAGGATAATACCGGTGTTGGAAAATCTCCCCGGGCTGGAAGGCATTCTGGTCCTTCCCGGCCCGGACGGCACCATTCCGGAGATGGGAAGACCTGCCCTGGATTATACGGAAATAGTTAAAAACAAGGGGGTGTATCAAACCGGTGACGTATATCTGTCCGATCCCTTTGCGATTATCTTTACTTCCGGGACAACAGGCCCTTCCAAAGGGTCTTTGATGCCCCAAAACTATGCCTTGTTTATGGGTAAGGTCTGCATGGAATGTTGCGAGTATACTGAAAAAGACTGTCTTTACAATGCATTGCCGCTTTTCCACGGGAATGCCCAGATTTTGTCAACCATGCCGGCACTGATGAGCGGTGCTAAAATGGTCCTCTCCAAAAGGTTCTCAGCCAGTCGCTTCTGGCCGAACATCAGGAAATACGGGTGTACTGAATTCAACTATATCGGGGGCATCCTGCCGATCCTGCTTAAGGCAGAACCAAAAGCAGACGATGCGGATAATCCCCTGCGCATTATGTTTGGCGGAGGATGTCCGCCAGACCTTTTTGATGAAGTGGAGAAACGTTTCGGTGTCACCCTGCTCGAAGGGTACGGCATGAGTGAAATCGGGCTGCCGCTGCTTAATACCATGAAGTCGCGGAAAAAAGGGACTTGCGGCAGACCAGTGTATGGCTGTCAGGTTAAGCTGGTGGACGATTATGGAGGGGAAGTGGCCCAGGGGATACCCGGAGAACTGGTCCTGCGAAACCAGGAACCCTACACCATGCTTCTGGAGTATTATAAAATGCCGGAAAAAACGGTCGAGGCCTGGAAGGATCTCTGGTTTCATACCGGGGACTATCTGGTGAAGGACAAGGACGGGTATTTTAATTTTGTGGACCGGAAAAAAGACGCCCTTCGCAGGAGGGGGGAGAACATCAGTTCCCATGAGGTGGAAAAGGTGGTCAACTCCCACCCGGCAGTGCTTGAATCTGCCGCCATTGGTGTAAAAAGCGATCTGGCAGAGGATGAAGTCATGGTCTGTCTGTCTCTGAAAGAAGGGAAACATCTGACACCTGAGGCCCTTCTGGATTATTGCCAGGATCGCATGGCCTATTTTATGGTGCCCCGTTATATCCGGGTTATGGATACGTTGCCGAAAACCCGGACACAGAAAATCATAAAGGCGGAGTTGCGCAGGGAAGGGGCAACAGACACAACCTGGGACAGGGAAGCACAGGGTTACAAACTCAAGCGGTAGCACGGCCGGTGATCCTGGTTTTGTATTTTTCAATCCAATTATTTTACAAACGGAGCGTTATCATAAAATGAATGCTGAAGCCAATATAAACATGATGCCTTTTCCACCGGATATTTTCACCGGGCCCTCTTGTGATGATCCACCGGTTTTGCTGGGAGGATTCTGTTCAGAGTGCAATGACTACTTTTTTCCTGTGCCCCGGTATTGTCCCGGATGTCTCGGCAGGGTTCAAAAAACCAGGATCGGTTCAAAGGGAAGCATCTACAGCTTCACAGTAGTGAGAACTCCCCCGCTTTTCGGCCTGCCCAGCCCTTACAGCATTGGGTATGTGGATCTTTTTAAAACAGGACTGCGGGTCATCGGGCTTTTAGACCCTGAGAACATTGAAAAACTCACCATCGGGGCCAGGGTCGTCTTATCTGTTTCGCCTCTGGGCCATGACGGAAACGGCATACCGTGTCTCCGGCCCAGTTTTGTCCTTGAAAAAACACATATAGAGGAATTTTGATATGGCGTTAGCATCTGTTGCGGGTGTGGGGATCATCCCCTTTGGCAAACATCCCGATAAAAACCTGATAACCATGGGAGCCCAAGCCGGATACCTGGCTTTAAAGGATGCCGGTATAAACCCTTTGAAAATCAATGCTGCTTTTTTTGCAAACGGCCTGGCAGCCAGACTTTTTGGAGATTCAACCATTGGCCAGAATGTCTTTTGGGAGCTTGGTATCAATAAAATACCGGTTGTCAATGTGGAGAATGCCTGCACATCCGGATCCACAGCATTTTTTCTTGCATATAACATGGTGGCGGCCGGTCAGGCCGACACCGTAATGGTGATCGGTGCGGAAAAAATGTGCGTACCCGGCTTCGGGTTAATCAATTCTGGAGAAACGGAACTGGACACCCAACTGGGTCTTATAGCCCCGGCCGGGTTTGCCATGCGGGCAAATCGGTATATGGAAGAATACAACGCCACTCCTGAACAACTGGCACAGGTGGCGGTTAAAAACCGGATGCATGCGGGGTTGAACCCGAATGCCCAGTTCCGGGAGGCCATCACTGTGGAAGAGGTCATGGCCTCTCCCATGATTGTGGATCCGTTAACCCGCTTCCAGTGTTGTCCCATTGCGGATGGCGCGGCAGCCGTTATCATCTGTTCTTCTGAATCAGCCAAGCCGCTGGCCCGGTCCGTTAATATAGAGTCAGCTATTTTATGTACCGGCAGCTATGGGAATCACCAGGATATGGTGGTGTGGGAAACAGATGCCAGGGGGTGCAGTCTTGCTTATGAAGCGGCCGGGATCGGTCCCGCAGATATTGATGTGGTCGAATGTCATGATGCATTCACCATTTCAGAGATTCTTCATTATGAGGCGCTGGGGCTTTGCGGACCGGGAGAAGGCGTGCGTATGGTTGAGCAAGGCCATACCCGCCTGGGCGGAAAGACTCCGGTAAATGTTTCAGGCGGTCTGTTGAGCCGGGGTCATCCGGTGGGTGCCACAGGGGTTGCACAAATTGTTGAGATTGTAACACAGCTCCGCAGAGAAAGCGGACCCCGGCAGGTGGAAAGTGCTAAAACAGGCCTGGCTCACTGTATGGGCGGCGATAAGTCCGGTGATACCAAATCCTGTACAGTTGCAATTTTTACCGTCTGATTTTTTAGATTAGGAGACCCATTATCATGGAAATTCATCATATCTCAATTTTTGTAGCGGACATGAACCGGGCTCTTTACCTGTTTAATAATATCCTGGGATTTGAACTGGCCTGGCATATTGAAGAAGCAAAAGGAAAAACATTATCAGATTTGTTGGGGATAAAAAACATGGTGGCGGAAATAGCTTACCTGTCAAGCAAAACGAACCGGGTATCCATTGAGCTATCCCGAATGATTCATCCGGTTCTGGAGACTTCAAACAGCGGTTTCGGCCACCCCGGCACTGTGGGGTTAAGCGTTTCGGTCCATGATCTGGACAGCCTTCATGACGCCTGGGACTGGAAGGCTGGACCCCGTTGAGCCGATGCCTGGATCTTAAGCCGCCGGGCGGCCCTGAAAGCAGGGGCTTTTGTATTAAGATTGAAGACAGCCTTCTACTTGAATTTATCGAAAAAATAAGCAGAGACGGCATTGCGGTGCTTCATTGGTGCAGGAAAACAGTGCGCCATAAAATATTTCTTGATGGGATCTTACGACACCCCGAAGGCCTTGAGGGAGTGTAATCGTTAACAGGGGGTAAAATGGGTCGGAAGCAGTTTTTTCATCTGCTGATTAAGCCATTGATCCGCTTTACTCTGCTGACAGTTGGGACAATGGCGGTTACCACAGAAACGGTGAATAAGATGCAGGCTATGACAGTCACCGCACTCATGACAACACCCCCTGCATGACTTTGGAAACTTTGTCATTGGAATCAACTTGAGCCTGTGTGGTCACATGCAGGTAAATCATAGTGCTCTGAAGCGTTTTATGCCCTGATATCTTTTGAACTCACATTTCACACCCCATAAGATGAAAATGAGACTATTTTCAAAAGTAAGTTATCGATCATGAAATTCGATAGTTACCATGATGGGGAATTTTTGAATTAAATTCATTAATTGAATTATGTTTAGCCAAAATTTTTCTAGCATATTGCACTATGATCCACTCTCAATGAAAATTTATTGAGGTGAGCATGAAAAAGAAATTGACGGATTTACGGTGCAGCATTTACCGATCATCACTGCATATGCGAAAAAATTGGCGTTAAAGAAATCATCAACACCTTGATCCCACCCAGATGGCAATCGAACCAGGGGCAGTTATTCTCGGAATGATACTTGATACTTTAACCGGCTGAATCCCCTTATATAGGCTGAATGAGTTTTTGAGAATCAAGATACAGAGCTTTTGCTTGGCAAAGAAACAGATCCGTCTTTGTTTTCTGATTATACTGTAGGCCGTGTGTCGGATCGGATCTATGACTTTGGCTCAATGAAAATTTTCTCAGAGATTGCGGGACGAGCTTTAT
>LQAF01000186.1_pt1 | contig 13822 bp, 8 predicted proteins | sample 1535781 | NCBI WGS metagenome assembly LQAF01 (sample SAMN04331583, study PRJNA305678) | bioreactor metagenome | isolation source: bioreactor_2 inoculated with Wadden Sea sediment 2nd replicate of a... | place: Germany:Bremen
ATATATTAAAATTCAACTGAATCAATGTAACTCATCGATTGAATTACATGTGTTTTAATTACAATACCAAGTCCAAATTATATCAAAGAACAATGCACATATTGATACAACAAGAGCTGCAGTAGCATACCGTGTAGCAGTCAATGAAGATGCTCTTGCCTCTTGAAGCTCTCTATATTCTAGTAACTGAAAGCATTCATCTTTTGAGAGCTGGTAATATTTATAGACTCCAGCTGGTTCCCCATTATTTGATAAATGTTCACCATGATGCTGCTGAAACATCACATTCAAATCTGCTTTCTTCATTATTATTTCTTTGAATACAGTATCAAGATGAAGATCCTTTGCCATCTGATTTATCGTGAACACCGTATGACTATCGGCATACTCGAGAATCTCGATATATCTAGATGTTAGCGTTGGGAGAGTGGGCTGCTTTTTCGCCATGTAATAATCCTTTACTTATTCATATAGGAGAGGAGACTCATTCAAAAAAGAATACTTCCCTTATTTTCATCAATATACTCTAAATCTACGTTTAATTATTATCCCATCGGGATCAGCCAGAAATTCCAACTGCTCTGTGTAGTTCCAAGTCCCTGGAGAAGTTTCTCTATAAGTAAGATTCATATCTTTATCAAAAGAGGGTAAAGATATGCTGGGAGGGATATAAGAGGTGCTATAGTAGAATTGATAGATTGTCTCACCCGAAGATAATGTTTCTTTACCGGTTGGGATTCCGAATTCCAGAATTGCTATATCAATGTGCTTGCCAATAAACCCTCCAAAGTATTCCACGACATCTTCAGGACAATCAAAATGCCCTCCAAAATGTAGATTAACTGAGGGATTAGGAGTAGTGCACCCCAATAAAAAAGTTGATATTAGAATTAGCACTATAGTATTTTTCTGAGTTTTTTTCATTTTCATACTCTCTTTATAATTTTTCGTTATTTCCATTACTTATAGATAATCCGAAGAGTTATATTAATCATCAATTGCCTTTAAAAGCGCATCCCTTGCATCTGAATAGAACTGGATATCAACCTTGGTAGCCATGTCATCGGACAGATCATATAGCTGCTTTCTGCAGGAGACGGGGACTAGCAAAGCTGTCGCACCTTTTTCGACTGCCAGTTCAGCGATCGTGACCATGTTATAGATGGGTTCGATGGATCCTCCGAGATTGATATCGCCGACAACGATCAGTCCACCTCGTACACTCTTCTTCAATAAAGCAGTTGCTAAAGCAAGAAGAGAACCTACCCCGATCTTCGCTCCTGATTTTGCTGCATCAAAGGCTCGAAGCTGAACGGTGAACTCATGATGTCTTGGGTCTTTATCTCCTAGGAGCTGAGTCGATCTGGAGTACAGATTCTGCTCTGCATACCCCACACACTCCTTGAAAGCAGGGGGGACCGGTTTGTTGAGTATCTTCACTCCATTTCCCGGTCCTTCGTTCGTCTCGATACGATAGAGACCAGGATAATCATCATTACCACCAGGGCTAATACTCCAGACCTGACCCGGTTCCAAGGGGTCTGAACCAATACTGTTCTCACTTTGGAGTTCAGGAGTAGATACGAACTTCTCTACCCCCTCTTCGCCGAGAGTATAACTAAAATGGGTATTCCTGAACTCTGCAGCGCCAATTCGCTTCTGCTGCTCCTTCACACGCCTTCTTGCTTCCAGAGCTAATCGAACCGCCCACTCGATATCCTCATCAGGAATTATCCCATCAACTACTGGATATATGAGCTTCAGTAAGCCGCTCACCGTCTTATTGACAGCGTTGGTATCTCGACCAGAAAGAGCACCTCCATACAGTAATCGATTCTGCAGCAGGTTTACTCGAGTCTGAAACCGAAGCTGACTCCAGCACTCAGTGAGGAAGTCACTTACCAATCCGAAATGGTCAGTAAGGAGGTCAGTATTGATCTTGGGAACATCCCAACCTGGTAAGTAGGAATGGATTCTATCCATGAATGCAGTATCATCCCGCATCTCGGGGGGCAGGGGTCCAAACAGGTGTCCGATTCTCTGCTGCTGCTCGACATCCACATCAAAGTTTCCTACCAGGACCACAGACCCATCAGCCCTGATACTCTCTTTCCCTCGACTGAATTCCCCTGACTCCATATACCCTTTCATGATATTGATCCCGTCTTTCTGATCAAATGATACTCCTGAGACCTCATCGAAGCAGACTACATCATACTGACAGACAAGACCTTTCTGTCCGGTGCTGTTATTCACGAACATTTTCGCGACCGTAGTCTTCCCTCCTGAGACCAGATGTGCATAAGGGGAAATCTGCTGGTAGAGATGACTCTTACCGGTACCTCGGGGACCGAGCTCTACCAGGTTGTAGTTTCTCTCAACGAACGGGACCATCCTCAAGAGCAGAGCATTCTGTTGCCGGACTTCAAGCTTCTCAGGTTCAAAACCTACAGATCGAAGGATAAACTGCTTCCATTCGTCAGTGTTGAATGCCTTGCGGGCATCTCCAAGTTGCTGCAGGACATCACTCTTCGATAACTGGATCTCTCGTAGGAGTTCCACCCCGAACGGACGCCCTTGCTGCTCTTGGGCTATAGCGGCATCATAAGTGAGCGTGATCTCTGCATAGAACCCACCGGTGAGCATCCGCTCATGGGTATTCACCAGTTCATCAGGGATTCGCACATCATGTAGTCTCAGACTGGGCAGTGACGCAACATAGGTATCATGTTTTGCATCTAAACGAGCTGAGATGATATCGATGAGTTTGATCTCTCCGAGTTCTTTGGCTCTCATTTTGAACAACTCTTCCTGACCTGCTCTCACGGTTCTTGATTCAAGCTGTCTCTGAACGATCTCAAGTCCCTCCTGGATCTCTTCAGGGTCCACGCTCGCACAATATCGCCCTAAGAGAAATTCCACCACGTAGGTTGGAACAGGGAACTGCCGGCTGTACTTTCTTACGAGATCTTTTTTCACCAGGAACCCGTCAAGTGCCTGTGCTGCTTTGGTATCAATTGTATCGAGTTCGATCATCTGATTATTCTCCTATGATAGTTTGCTGCTGAGACAACACAGTCCCTGCAGAATCAAGGACGACGATATAAGCGGATACCCCTTCTTGTGATTCATCATCAACGACAAGAGAGGCAACACCTTGAGATTTCAGTTTCTTGCTATTGAGGGCTACACTAGTTTCAGGAATATTTGCCTTGAGCCTGATATCGACAACAAGATCAGAGTCGATCGCATCTGTCTCGATATTACACCTGAGCCCTTTCCAGATGATATCAAGGATCCTTACCTGCTCAGTCGGGGTATCACCTTGAGTCACCGAGATATCAAGTACCCGTGATTCCTGGAGACTTATACCTCCATGAACGAATTCCTCACCTTTCTTGAAAGCATGGATCCCTGGAGCATATGCGATCTCCATATAGTGATTCCAATACCAGGCAGCCCTTTCTACATCGGTGAGAGCTCCTTCCTTGATCTGAGCGCACCGTCCATACAGGTTCTCTGTCAATGACGTTGGCAGATCTGTCTTCGGTAATCCCCCAGGGAGTAACAACCAGCCATGGTCTGTGACGATCTCCACGTTCTTCCATCCTGCAGCGAACAGATCTTTGATCCTCATGAGGATCGTCTGCAGGACTGAATCGATATGAGAAGAGAGTTTCCAGCCCAAGGCATGTCCTTCATGGTCTAGATCACTGATCTCTGTCCATCCTAATCGAGTATCAGCAGAAATCTCCTGTCCTGATAGCACCGACCAACCACCATCAATAAGTAACTTCTTCAAGTGGTACCCACCTTCAATACTTTTACCTGTCTCGGTAACGATCGGATAAAAGTCACTGTCAGGATCATCTGTGCCTTTCAGCTTATCAGATACCGGCGTGATCGCAGGCTTCCCAGTTGACGTGAGAGTGGGGAATGCTGCCCATCTAGCATGTGTTTCCACCTCATATCCAGATTCACTCAGCTGAGTAGAAAGCTTCTGTGCTATATCGTAACGAAGTCCATCAATGAACAGGATACAAGTCCCTTCACTGATCGGTTCCTGGTAGATAATTGGAGTCTCTATAGGATAGATCCCTGCTTGTACCAGTTCCTGAAGTCTTTTAGCCGTCGCTTCAGCCCATGGTTCATACAGGACTCGAGCAATATCTAATACGACCTGTTGAATCTCAGTCCTGGAACTGGTAGCCAGAACCGTAAGGAAGGCATCATCGGCATTACAACCTTGTGTTTCATAATCTGCTGCAAGCTCTGAAAGAGAGGCGCCTGTAAGTACATGAGTTATTTCTTCAGCGAGTCTGTGCAGATCAATAAGAGCCTTGAGCACCGGAGACATCCCCAGATCATACCATATGAAATCCTTTCGAAGTAAGTGCTGCTGATGAAGAGAGCCAAGATGATCACGGACTATTTGGTCTGAATCCCCAACCAACGCCGACAACGCCTGCTGCAATGATGTTTCTTCCTGGTCATTATACTGGGGCCAACCAGAAAAAGAGGAGAGATCAGTCCCCGTCTTGTTATCTTGAAGGGGACAGGCTCGTATGGCATCCGGGATATTGGGATACAACCCGGGAGCTTCACGGTACCGATCCCATATCGGTTTCCAGGAGCCTGTATGCTCAGCAAGTTTCTGAGCTCCTCCCAAATATCCATCGGCATGAGGATTGAACAATAGAAGGCTCTCAGACATCTTGCAGAAAGAAGCCCACTGTGCGGCTGTCTGTTTTGTTATATAGGTCTCTCCCTCATTGATATAGGAGAGGACTGCCTTTGGAAAATCTCCAACTCCTAAGGAATAGATATACTTAGCATCAAGATAATCACCTTTCAGATCTGAAACATCTTGGTCCAAGAGGATCGGCAGACACAACTGTATCGCATCCTTAGTATTTTTATCTTTGCCAACATCAAGACTGAGTCCACCGTGATCAGATACGAGAAAGGCTAATGGTGTCCAGTCCTTTGAGCTGAGTTGACTCCAATACTTTCCACGATACTGTAACTCGATAAGTAGCTTCACCTCTTCTGGGCAGCTTTGTACGATCCTGAGTTCCTGTCGACTTATCCCGGGAAGATATATGATAGGGATCACATCATCTGGGAGATCCTGGGCAGGCTTGATGAGCTTTGCTACCTGGCAACGGATCCAAAGAGAGGTCCCAGATCTCAAGTCAGGTTGATATTCACCGAATATGAAGAGTTCTTCCATCGATTTCTGTAGCGCAGGGACTACTCCTTCCCATAATCGTTCTCTATCAGGCCAGAGGATGCACACAGGAGGGACTTCTGTATCAGGGTTATAGGTATAGGCAGATCTTATTGATTTCTTCAGATGTTCTCTAATCGTCATACGCATCCCCTCTTCATGACAGTCCTCTTATTAAGTTCTTCACGTCTCTTAGCTGATTTATCGTTTTGCATAACGTTTCTCTTCTAGACTCAGATGGTGATCATTGATACGATCTCCTCCGAATAAGTGATACCAGGGTGCAGTTTTCACATCCTTACCCCGGTCCTTACCCCATTTGATATTAGGCTTATCCCGTAGGATACCTGCACCTTTTTTCCGAATATCTGGTACATTCATGAAGGGCCGGATGTTCATTCTTATCCCATCGTTGAGGTCAGGATCCCAACCAATCGATTGCTCAGATAATGATTTCCACCGGACAAAAATATCATAAGGAGCTTCTCCTTCCAGAATGAGTTCCAGTCGTTCTTTCAGAATCAGAGCTGCTTCATACTTACCCTGAGCACCATCGACATCCGCTTCCATATCTTTCTTCTGCTGTGATATCCAATCTCCAAGATAGACGTAAATTAATGTCTCCAAGAGTTTCCTGTCGAGTTTGTGATAATTAACCAGCACGGAGAACCCGTCTTTCAGCCCGTCCCAAATCTGCCAGATAAATGGTCTATTTTGAAAAAGTTTACAATGTTGAGAGAAAAACCCATCTCGTAGCCAGTTTTCAAGCGACTTACCTGAGTATCCAGAAACTGATAACAACTCTTCAAGGATTGAGTACTTCCACTCTTCTCCATAAGAAGCAACTATCAGAGCTAATATCCTGTCAGAAGCTTTCGTCTCACCATGCACTGAAGGGATACAAACAATCCCATCGGTATCTGCAAAGGGTACCAGTGATTCACATCTTTTAACCCACTCCCGCTGCTCTTCTGCAAGTTCCATTTCAAGATCAAGCTCTGCAGGCCACTGATATCCCAATAACCTTGCAACAGCAGTCTGGAGAACGGTATCATCGATTCGTTTGGCACTAAAAGCCGTCCACTTTTTATCCTCGTCCCAAATAACTGAGCCACAGGGATGTCCGTGGAATATCCACTGGGTGGGATCATTGGTGAATGGTTCAGGAAGTCCGTGAGGATATTTCTCTTCAGCAATCTTAGTCCAACGATCACTATCAAAGGGAACCTTAATTAGAGTAGCATTTGTTACATTAAGTTTTTGATCAATTCTTCTTACGATAGAATTGTATTCAAAAGAAGAGCAAAAACCCATAATGGTAATAAGTACTTTCTATTCACGGGAAAAATGACACTGACATTTCCATCGTATTTTTCACCATTATAATGAGTTGCTTTCAGATTTCTCATTTGATTTATTGCAACACCCTTTTCCCCCCATGATTTATTACCAGATTCATGCATATCATGTAATACTGCACGTCTTTCAGAAGCATAAGCATGTAATCTTCCATTCCCATTCTCCCAAAGAACTACTTCATGCATACCACCAAAAGAACTAGTTGAGTTATTACTATTCCTAAAATATTCCCAAACACCAAAATTATTAAAAATCTCCCAAAACTTGACTATAAATCGGTTCTTTTCTCCAGTCCTCATCCCTTGATAACATTCAGTATATACATTCAAAAGTTGGAAGTTCTGATTCTGCACTTCAAGAAGTAACCTTGCATCAGGATTCCCCAACTGCTTCACCTGCTCGACTTCTTTTATATCCCCCCGGACCAGCTCTACAGCCTTGTCTGCAGGCTTCTTCTGTTCTGAGACATCCAGTCCTCGTAGTAGGTGATATCCCCCCTGATCTTCACCAAAGAGCATCTCCTGCTTATCTTCCTTCGCTGAATCAGTACCCCCTCCTGATGAGATAGTTATCAAGATGGCTTTAACGACCTCTCCTGTGATCGTTTGGAAAGCTCCTGGTCCCATCCTGGCCAACATATTCCAGGTATCACGTTTTAAGAGCTTTTCTCTGAACTTCTTATAGCTGGTCAGAAACAACCAGTTCTGAGGAAGTACGATACTCGTAGATCCTCCCTCATGGCAGAGATCAAGACAGCGGTCTAGGAAGACGGTGGCAATATCATTCTTTGCCTCAGGGTAGTGTTTGGCGCAGTATGTTGCTAATACTTCGTCCTGTTTTCCTCTCGAGAGATACGGGACATTCGTCGCTATCAGGTGGTACTTCTGTGAAAGTAGATCAGCAGCCTTTGCCAGACCTTTCGCTGCTACTGCAGCTTCCTGCTCTTCATCTGACTGCTCTGAACTCAATGCCTGGTTTAAGACCGATGAGAGTTCCTCCCAACCTGCGAGCTTCGCAGCTTTTTCGTGGGTAGGATCTATGAGTGATCCGAGAACTGGGGCGTCCTTGAACACATCATACATCCAGTCCATGGCGATCCTGACATTCTGCCTGTTCGGAGCTAAGGCCGTCCAGGTCCTCTTCTCTGCTGCTACCGACAACCCAGAACAGGCCAGATGCAGTTCGGGAAGTTGTCTGTACCCTTCATACTTCCAAGCCGCCAGAGCAACAGCAAAAGCAGCAAGCTCAACGCATCGTTTATCGAGTTCCAATCCATAGAGGTTCTCTTTCAAGATACTATCGATTGCCTCAGTCTCCGAGATCTGTTCTAGCTCCAAACGCATGGGAATAAGCATGGTGAGGATCGAAACCAAGAAGTGCCCTGATCCACAGCATGGGTCAAGAATCTTCAACCCTGAGATATCATCAGGCCATTTCTCGAACGTCCCGGCTGCAGGAGTCCATATATCATCCTGCTGGACAAAACGGAGATACGATAGGGGAAGTCCATCACGAGAAGCCTTCTCTCGTAATTCTTCTTCTGCTGTTGCTGTTCTAAGATCTTCAGCGGTGAGAATCTTATCGGCCCACCATGCTCCGAGAGAGTTATCAAGGAGGAAGGAGACCATATACGGTTCGGTGAACAACTGGGTCACCGCAGAGATCTCACGTTCACCGATCTTCACCTCGTTTGCATTGACTTCATCCTTTCTCTTCGCCTGCCAGTACTGATAGACCCATCCAAGACCGTCTGATGAAGCGAAGACTTCTTGTGCGAGACTTGAGACCAGGTCTTCCAGCTTGATCTGGTAGTTCGCTGCGAACTTCAGTTCGAAGACAGGACTCTCTAATCTGAAGATCTGGGGAAGCATCTTTGCTGCCAGATGTGCAGCAAACTCCCACACACTCGAATAATCTTCTTCTCCATCATCAAGAAGCTCCTGACACATATCAAGATCGATATCTACCGGGTCTTCATCTCCGTACATGAGCAGACTGTTTTCTGCGAGGAACCTGGCAAAGAGCATTCGATGCCAGTGCTCATATGCGATCTCTTCGATCAGACGCCCAAGCTGCTGCGTATCATCACCTGCTTTCTCATCACCGAGCTGTCGCCCATGAGCCCGCAGCCGCCGTCTCAGATCTCTCTCTTCATCACTGAGATGCCTATAGGCATTTGAGGTTTCTACTCCCAGATGCTCCAGTGATGCTGATGCTGCCTGCTCTGCAATCTCTCGAGCCTGTTGTATCGTTCGCTCAAGGTGCCCCCTGAGATTCTTATCTAGTGTGTTCATCTTATTACCTATCCTATGATGACCGGTCCGTTCACCAGTTCTACGAGAAGCTTCTCTTTTGTCTCTTTGATCCAGTGGTCTACCTCATCAGGGGAACTCACCGTCTTCTTCTGTACGATAACTCTATGAGCCTTCGGTTCCAGCAGCTGAGCAGTCTTATGTTGAGCACTATCAAGACGTGAAGGTAATGCATCTAGTCGATCCCGTAAAGTTGAGAGATCCGTCTTTTGAAGACTCTCAAGCAAGCTGTCAGTAGAAGAGAGATCAAACTTCGGTTGCTGGTCTTCCCTAAGCATGAATTCCGTGAGAATAGCATACCGTTGAGGTTGTTCCAGTTTGCCCCATTGCTGTTCAGCACAGAGATATTCCAGTCCTTTCGCATATCGTTCCTGATACTTCTCCTGGATCTTATTCACCTGTTCCCGTAGGATCTGAGTAAGACTGGTGATCAGTGTCTGGATTGTCTCCTTCTCCTCAAGAGCCTTTCGTTTTTCTTTTATATACTCTACCTGCTTCAGGATCAGATCAGCATCCTCGAGACCTTCTGTCTGGGCACACAGTTCCGTTAAACGATACCAGAGTGGTCTGACTGCTTTGATCTCTTTCTGCAACTTCTTCCATGATCCAATGAGTTCAGAGAGTTCTTTGCTCTGATCAGCGATTGCCTTCAACTGTGAGTTACCGTGTTTTCTTCTGATCGCTTCGATGATCTCTGTATCCGGGTTATCCGGGAAGGGAGGCTGATCGCCGGCGAATGCCGCCAGCCCCATCATGGCATGGAGGAACTCATCCACATGAACGCCGAGATCATTATTATGTGTTTTGACCTGTACTTTCTGATACACCTTCTTGATCGCGATCTTCTCTTTGCTTGTGATCCGTACAGTCTCTATCGTATAAGAAGCTCTCCCTATATCTTTTCTGGCTAACCCTTTTGGATCATGTACTATGTCACTACCAAGTTTCGCTGTGATCTTTCCTGAGACGAGAAGCACCTGAAGAGCCCCGTCTACGGCATCCCGCGGCCAACCATAGGGTTTCTCATCGAAGAACTTTCTGATCTCTGAACCACTGGTATTCGTTGAGATCCTGCTGAGTAAGAGTTTACAGACAGGATGTTTGTCATCTTCTCCATCATAGCCAATCTTCTTCAAAGCATCGGGAGCTCCTTTATGAGCTTCGTTATAGACCTTATCCCATCCCTGATCATCTGCGATAGAGAACTTACTGTACAGTCTATCCAGAGAGATACCACCGGCCTCTTTCAACATAGAGACAAGATTCTCTCCGACTACCTCGGTACCTCCACCGCTATAGACTTTGGCTTGGGAGATCATCTCCTGAAGCAGTTCATTAATATCATTACGTGCCTGCTGATGCATCGTATCCATCGCCGATCGAGCTTCTACAGCATCATTTCCAGTAGGTATCCCACGGGTATCAAGGACATTCCCAGAAGCAATATAATCTCTCAGGTGTTTGGTGAAGTTCGTCTGAGACTCATTCGGAAGATAGACGAAGATTCCAGGAGACTCCTGTCCGGCACTTCGAGCATCTGATCTGACCGAATTCTCATCGATTCTCCATCCATCACGAACCCAGACCGTGAGCCTGGTATGCAAGTTCTCCGGTTCCTTGATCCCATACTGTAGAGAGAGGTCACGGGGGACCTTGTTCCTTCCCTGAAGCAGGGATACTTTCTTCACGGCCCTGCTAACCACTTCTTTGATCAACGTATTACGACGCTCTTCTTCATAGGTGGGATCATTGGCAAGCAGATGTATCTGATTCTGAAAGTCATCATTCCATGCAGCGCTCTCTTCAGTCTGCAGTCTGTAGGTATCATTGATCTTCATAACAAGCTTCGATCGGTCAAGAAGCTGTGGGAGCCTTGCACGCAGAGTACTGCTGCCTGACTGCAGATCTTCTATGAGGAGGTCTGCAAGTGTATCGATATCAGCTGTCAGCCCAAGATCTTGTTTTGTATGGTTGATCTTATTGATCAGAAAGATCAGCGCACAGGTACGCGCGAGCAACCTCTGATCTTCATTGCCATTGATACCGGTCTGAATCGCATTATAGATATTCGCAGGCACGATCCTTGCCTGGAGTAATCGCTCTGCGGTATCAAAGTAGAGGAAGTCTGCAGGGACCACATACCCAAGAGGTCGGTCTGCATACTTCTGGACTACTTTGTGGATCATGGAGAGCTGGTTTCTCAACTGACTATCGGTACCGGTCTGGTCGAGGACTCTGAGAGCAATCTCCCAGAACCTCTTTCTTACCGGTAGGATCGGATAATCAGCCACCAACGTCTCTTCATCCTGCTTTGTCGCAGCAAATGCCGTACCGGAGAGATGTCTGGAGATCTCACCCAGATTCTTCTGCATGACTGTATCGATCGTATCCTTCACTTCAGGCTTCTTTGCAAGGATCACTTTTCTGATAACAGAATCCACATCGTTCTCAGAGAGTTCTACCCGTACCGTAAACCTTCCTTCAAGCTTCTTCAGATTTGACATCCCCGTGATAGCGGTCTGCCCGGTACCGATGAATAGGATCTTACCTCCCATCTGCTTCGAGATCGTCTCAACCACTTCCTGCAGGATGTTTGATCGGTCTTGATCGTTCCCCACGAACTGCTGGACCTCATCGAGGACGATGAGTGTTAGCGGTAGTGTCCCATCGTGCATCAAGGCTTCTCTCACCGTCTGGACCATCTCATCATTTGAGATATCATGTACATTCGGGTAGAGATTATTCAGCGCTGCCGCACATAACTCGGTAGATACATACTCTTGAGGCTTAACAGCTACCAAAGCCTTATGAAGGTCCTCTGAAGCATAGAGATACGCAAACTCTTCATCTGGGTCGCAATTATGATCATTGAGGTATTCAACTACCTGATCATACACTCCTTCACGCTTCAGACGCATAATGAATCGCGCCACAGGATACGAGGAAGGCAAACCCATGGATTTGAAGATGATCTGGAGAAGAGCGATACGCACACTCAGACTGGACCCGGAACCAAGTGTTCCTGAAACTGCATAGAGACCACCATTCCGTTTCCCTGCTGCAGATAAGTCCTTGAACTGATCTTGGATGTCCCGGGGGAGATCTGCGATACCGCGAGCGGTTGCTCCATCAGGAAAGACGGTATCCATCCACAAAGCCCTGAGCATCTTGACGAGATGAGACTTACCAGAACCGAAGAAACCACTGACCCAGACTCCCGGTTGCTGAGTATGATTCATCCGGGAAAGATACTGATCAAGGATGAGTTTCATACCTTTTGCATATTCTCCATCACATACAAAGGTCTCAAGCTCATATCTGAGGACCTGTAAGTCTTGGAGACTTGTATTATCATTGACATTAGCAACACCATTGTTGGGCAGCTGCAAGACCACAGGGTCTTTCTGAAATACATCTCTGTTTATCATCTTAATACCTCTAGGTTTGATTTATTACATATCGAGTATCGGTATGGCTCTATAGCTCCATCCGTCATATCCATCTAACAGGCGATAATTGTTATCACTGAATCGGCCCGGAAAGAACACGACAAGCTTACCGGAGTACAGTGGAGCTATCTTGTCTACCAGGAGCTTTACCCTTATGACACTGTAAAGGGTTCCAGAGCCTATGATCGCAATAACTCCCTCTGGGTCATCAGGGATCGTCTTGAGAAAGGCTGTATAGTCATCAATGAGTGCCGGGAGAAATCTTAAAAGTTTTGCTGGATTACCTAAAGAAGGATCCTTGAGGATTTTCTCTGCATGTTTTTCTTTGAGGACCCATTTGGGGTAAAAATCAGTGACATCATACAGATTCCAGCTATGCTTGGCTTGTTTGGTCGCAATCTCGAATTCTCCGATCCTCGCTCGGATCCTATTCTCGTCGGCCTCGTTATATACACAGAAGACAATACGCTGCTCGGGGTCGATGTCATGGCTCCAGGGAATAGAAATGAATTCTGTGTAGGATTCAAGAAGTTTCTTCAGTTTACTCATGAGAGCCTTCCTTTATCGGTGGGTACAGATATGAGGGGAACTTGATATCGATGACATCCCCGATATGATTCATCGTGATATACCCTTTGAAGGCTGCTGCTCGTGCAAGATCGAGTAGTTCACTCTTCGGGGCATCAAGGAGTCTGATGATCTCATGACCGAAAAGAAGTTCTCCATGGTTTCCGAACAGATAACTGACAAATAATGCGAATGCCACCACCTCTGGGGTAATAACCGGTTTGATCCGTTCTTTCTCATATCTACCCTTCAAATAGCCCGATTTCGTCCAGGTGGACATAATGTTTCGAGAAATCGACTGACGCACTTTCTCACTGTATTTATCTCCATACTGATCTTTGAGGAGATCTACAACGGCCCACTTATCAGCAGTCGATCCCGATTCAATATCCCGGATATATTCCCAAGAACTACGGATAAGATAATCACGCATAAATACAGGAATGAAAGCCAGCATCGGCCTAGCTGCGGGATTCTTGTCCCAGAAGAATCTCATCACATGAAAGAGCAGATCTGTGTGTTCGAAGGAATAGAGTCCAGTAAGATAGGTTGCCGTATAGCGTCTGTTCGAAGCTGATTTCTTCTTGGTGACATTATCTTCTATGATTGCTCTCTCATAGTCTTCAAAGACGGCATCTGCATCAACAGAGTCAATAACATCGCTTAATTCATTAAGCATCATGGTCCTTCGGGTATGGATAGAACTCTTCCTGTCAGAAAAACCATATTCGATAAGTTTTAAGCTCAGGTCTTCTTGTCTCATAGTGCTTCCTTTGATGAAAAAGCATTATTGTGTTGTATAACGTAAGATCTCCATGAGATGGAGGACGAACTACTACTCGAATCTGGTGACGAACAAGCAGCCCTAGACGTAATCAGGGCTATCTTGATGAAAGGTGTTTGCG
>LQAF01000192.1_pt1 | contig 13514 bp, 8 predicted proteins | sample 1535781 | NCBI WGS metagenome assembly LQAF01 (sample SAMN04331583, study PRJNA305678) | bioreactor metagenome | isolation source: bioreactor_2 inoculated with Wadden Sea sediment 2nd replicate of a... | place: Germany:Bremen
CACCGAATCGGTTCTTGATGTACTCTGAGGTACCGCCAAGAAGCCCTCCGGCATAGGTGATCGTGTCCTCGAAGAGGAAACCGCTGGTGGTGTTCTCCACCAGGTCTCTCCCGTCCCAGGAGAAGTTGAGATTCATCTTGTTGGAGAATTTCCAGTTGTCAAGATTGTTCCTGATGATCGGATTGTACGGTCTGTAGAGATCAGGATCGTAGACCGCCCGGGTCAGCCCGACAAAGAGCCCACCGCCGACACCGATACGTCCGGCATCAGTATGGAAGGTATACCCGGTGTTCAGACCGAGTGAGAGTTTGTACTGTTCATAATCCATGAGATATTCAGAGCCGATCGACTCCCCGTTCTCTACGGCCGTAAGATATTCGGCATAGGAGTTATAGGGATCAGGTGCTGCGGTACCTTCATAGTACTGTTCATCGTCGAAGAAGGTCCCTGATCTGTCCTGAAGAATATTGGTATAGTTGCTGTGACTCATGGAGAAACTCAGTCCTCCGCTCCAGCGCTGCTGGGCGAGCCACGCATCCTGATATGAGAAATCAAGGCTCTGGGTCGAAGATGCGATATTGGTGGAAATGGAGAAGTCCTGCCCGCGTCCGGTGAAGTTCTTGTCGGTCCAGGAGAGAAATCCCGAGACCGGGAAATCATCGGTACCGCCGAAGGTGGCACCGAACTGGAGATCGACCTTGTTTGACTCCTCGACGATGAACTCAAGGACGATCAGACCGTCAGAGCTACCGAAGAGCACATCATAATCGACACTTGCGATGATACCGGTATTATAGAGGTTCTGTACACTCTTGATGAACTTCTCCTTACTGAAGATATCACCGATCTCGATCGTCAACTCACGATACAGTACGTAGTCTTTGGTACGTGCAGCGCCCTTGATGACGATATCTTCGATATAGGCCTGCTGCTTCTCTGTGATCGACAATGCATAGGAGATCGTACGATCACGTTCGTTCCTCTGTTCGTTCGGGATGATATCATTATAGATGTACCCCTCATTCCAGTAGAGGTCTGCGATCTTGGAGATATCCTGCTGCATTCGGGTGATATTGATAGGATCCCCGACCTGCAGCGTGATGGCTGCCTGCAGGGTCTCATCGTCGAATATGGTATTGCCCTCGACGGTAAGACCACCGAACTTCCACTGCAGTCCCTCATCGATGACGAAGGTCATGGTGACCAGGTCCTTTGAGGCATCGGTAGAATCCACATCGATGGTCACATCGGTGATCACCGCATCCACATATCCTCTCTCACGATAGTAGGTGAGGATCGCGTTCCTGTCGAGTTGGATATTGGCCTCTGAGTACTCCCCCTTATTGAACAGTGACTGCTCTTTTGAGGTGAGTACACGTTTGAGAGAGCTGGAAGAATAGGTATCGTTCCCCGCGAAATCGATCACATCTATCTTGGACTGTTTCCCTTCGGTGATCATGAAGGTCACATCCACGGTACTCTCTTCGGTATTCTGGTCTATGACCGTCTCTACCGTGCTGTTGATGAAGCCCTTACTGACATACGCCTCTTTCAGGATCTTCACATCACCTGATACCAGCGCATTGTTGAAGAACCCCCTCTCAGCCGTATTGATCTTCTCGTTCAGTTCCTGTCTGTCAAAGAAGGAGTTCCCCTTGAAGGTGACGCTCGTCACAAAGGGGAGTTCTTTGACACTGAAGGTCAGGGTGAGCTGTTCATTGTCCTGCCCGGTCCTGCCTGCATAGGCATAGAAATAGGAGAAATACTGCAGTGCATAGAGTTCTGCCTGCAGGCTGTTGAACACCTCATCGGTATACAGCTTGCCGATATACCGACTGGTGACAGCATCGAGCACCTTGGCATCGGCATGTATGAGATTCTCGAACTCGATGAGTTCGATATGTTTCCCGTATACATCTTCATCATCTGCCTGCTGGGCATATATCATAGACAGCGAAAGGATACTTATCATTATCACGGTCAAACATTTCTTCATGAACAAAACTCCAATAGCACATTATAGTGTAAAATTCCAGGATACACCGATCTTCAGGCTGTTCAGCAGATCGGTGAAGGCAAAGGATTCAGGCTGCATGGAAAGTGTAAGATAATACAGGGGGTTATCCCACTCGTAACTCACTTCCACATCGAGTCCTATATCATCGGTGATGAACAGCCCCCCGGTGCTGACCTCATCGGTTATCGACAACTGGATGATCGCCTGGATGAACATATCATCAGTGATATACTTTCCCAGAAAAATCGTCGTATTGTCAAGATATCGGGCGATCGGATTCCTGGTAAAACTACTGCTGAAATCCCCGGGTATGGTATCAAGCAGTATATTCTGAATCACCTGAGTACGAATAGAGAACAAATCAAGTTTCAAAGCGTTACGTATGGATATCTCAAGATTGTCGATCGGGTCGATCTGAATCAACCCAACCTGCTGGATCACATCCGTAGCGATGGTCGCGACAGCCAGGGCGGTGGAGAAATCACTGTTCCCGGATATGTTCGATGGGATGATATTCCCTCCGAGAATCTGTGAGATCTCTGCCAGCGTCTTGTTCGGGATCGAGCTGAAGGTCGGAGAGAGATCGAACAGGGAGTTGTTGTCGACAGTGAGGAAGATGTCCACCTTCTGTCCCTTGCTGTCGAAATCCTTGATCTTCGCCGTCACCGATATGTTCGGGTCGATCAGATTCTCTGAGATGTTCAGGTCTACTCCCCCGTCGATGATATAGAAGTTTCTCTGGAAGTAGACGATCTCACCACCTCTCAAGCCGATATTCCCTGTCGCATTATAGGAATTCTTGACCAGATCCGCCTTGATGCTGATCTTCTCTCCCTCTTTTGCGATCGCGGAGATGATCGGCAGGTCAGGATTGGGGAACACCAGTCTGAGGTTCTTACCGGTAGTGAGACCGATGGAGATCTGGGAGAACGAACTGGGAGTCCTGACGAATTCACCGGGGTCGAACATGGAGATGAGACCATCGTTGAGATAGATATCCCCATCGAGGCTGATCTCCTTGAAGAACCCGTACAGCTGCAGATCCCCTGATACCTTACCGGTATACTGCATCTTGAAACCATTGAACCCATGAGAGAACGTGACCGGCCTGGAGTTCGGGATATCGATACTGAAATCCAGACTCGTCGGGATGATGTCATCGATGTACAGTGTCAGCTGTGATTGTGCGAGGGTCTCTTTGTTTCGTACAGAGAACGGTGCCAGAATGATCTCTTTACCGATCAGGGAGAGGTACAGGTCATCGATCAGCAGGTCGTTGGGAGTGAAGGCTATTCCGGCAGTGTAGAATGGGCGAACAATTCTCCATAATACTCCAGATCGGTAAGGGTCCCGGTGATGAAGACACTGCCGGAGGCAGTCCCTCCGGTAAAATCGATGAATCCCAGATTGAGTTCGTTCAGCAGCTGTATATCGAAGGTCAGATCATCACTGGAAGCGTTGATCCTTCCCTTCTTGAACGTGCCGGCAAAGGTGAAGGAGGCTGCAAGATCTGGCTCAAGCACTGCAGAGAACGAGCCGTCTGCAATCGCATAGTCTAGGGAAAGACCTGAATAGGTCTCACTGGTCACACGGAAGACCCCGTTCTCATAGAGGATCTGGGCTGTGATATCCGATAACGGCTCATCATTGATGAGGATCTGGTGGAACAGGGCATCCACAGAGAACCGATGTTCGACGATCTGCTCGAAGGAGAGATCTTTCGTGAAGTAGAGTCCTGGAGATGTGGAGGAGAGATTGACAGAAAGATCGACAGTCCGCTGATCGAGTTCCAGAGCGAATGAACCGTCTGCAGAAAGTTCCCCGCTCTCACCCTGATACCTCAATGTGAGCTGATCATAGATCAGGTCCCCATAGGCTCCTGATGGGCTGGTGAACTGCAGTGACGCCGGGGTGAGCTCGAGCGTGAACTCCCCGGCGATCGAGGTGTCATACAGATTCCCGTTCTCTATGGAAAGGTCGGCTGTCAATCGATAGTCATCGATCGTACCGTCTGCGGTGATGCTGCCTGAGACCTGCCCGCGGGCAGAGAGACTCGGTATCCGATCGAGCTCTCCGTTGAGCAGGCTGAGTTCGGCCTGAACGGCAGACTGATCATAGAAAGCTCTCAGAGAATAGACTTCAGCACTGCTGGTCAACTCCAGGAAGAGACTGGCAGAGATCTGGTCGAGATCAGACAGGTCGTAGGACAGACTCCCTCTTCCCTGCAGGTCTCCTGCCTCCTGATCGATGGTGATCGTGTTCAGATAGGCACGTTCCTGATCAGCACTTCCGGTCAGTTCGATGGCTGCTGTACCATCGCCGTAGCGAAGCTGCTCGAGAGCAAGCCGATCGACCAGGAGTTCCCACTGTGTGCGGTCGCTGTACGATCCGCTGATCTGTGCAGACAGATTCGGCACGAGCGGCATATCCAGGTTGGGTAACGCAAACGAATCAGCGGTGAGATCGAACACCAGAGGTCTCTGGCTGAAATCGATGGAAGCCCGGATCACTTCATCTCCGATCGTCAGCACTGCCTGACGCTGCTCGAACAGAATGGATGTATCAAGTGGATACTCGATACCTGTGTATTCGATCATACCGGTCAATCGCACCTGATCGGGTTCGAACTTCGGCATCACATCGATGAAGAGATTCGGGAGCAGAGGACTCTGCATGCGTGCCGAGTAGTGATCCTGTACTCCGGTCGTACGGAGCGAGAACAGCTGCCGGTCAGCCTGCAGATCGAACAGTCCCAGAGTGCCCACCGGATGCAGCGGGTCATCGATTCGTACGATCATATCGGCAGTGAACCGCGTATCCGCGTAGTCGAATCGCAGCTCTTCCAGATGCACAGTATCAGCATCCCCGCTGAACACGACAGAGGGACTGATCGGCTCGATCCCCTGCACCCCCTCCAGATCAGAGAGCTCAAGTGAGCCTGCGTAGGAGATCGTCCGATCTGTAAGATCCAGGGCTGCAGAGACGGACCCGCTGATACGAAAGCCTTCGGTGATGAACCCGGGGTCCAGATCGAATGACGAGATCAGGGAACGGTAGGTATAGGGGTGCAGGTCCTTCAGTCGGCTCTCTGCCTGCACTTCAGCGGTCTCCCAGTCATAGGAGATCACTGCATCGAACGTCTCAGAGAGTCTCAGTGAAACGGCAGCCGACGACTGTTCGATGGAAGCAGAAGCTGTCAGAGGAGCGAACACCTGTCCGTTGTAGCTGACCGAGCCCATCGGCAGATCGAGCATTCCTGTTCCTGAGGAGAGGTCGTATACGAGCTCCAGCGTCCCTTCTGCTGAGATATCCTGTGCAGCCTGTGCATCACGATATCTGAAGGTCGCAGGTTCTGAGGCAGCAGCTTCTACCATGAGATTACCGGAGACGATGGATAATTCGGGTACGAAGGTCTCGGTCCTGCCGCCAGATGCATCGCTGGTAAGGATTGAGACCTGAGAGAGTCCGAGATGGATGAGCATCCCCTCCTGCATCGGATAGGTCTCGGTGATGAACGTGAGACCCTGCTGAAGGGCTTCCAGCATGGGCGGGTTCACGGTGATCAGGATCTTCTGAAGATCGATGTACAGATGTCTGTCATGTTCTTTCTCGAACAGCAGACTCATAAGACTGTAGGTGAGTTTCAGCTCTTCGATGAACATGAATGACGTATCACTTGCCCTGTGATAGATCCTGATATCATTGATGCGCACACGGTTGAACAACGATACGAACACCGATCCATACTCGATAGAGAATCCGGTACCATCCTCAAGCTGTGTGATGCTGTCGAGTACCTGTGAAGTGATCAGCTGGTCGATGTTCTGGGAGAAAACCACGACCATGATGCTCACTACGGTAAGCAGCAGCAGCGCTATGGAGATGATCAGTATGTAATTTCTTACCGGATGCGCATTCATATCCACAATCATAATACATATCTACCCTATAGAGAACAGGTGAACGGGCGAAATACCACAGCTCATCAGATGGAGTGCCTACCGATTAAACAGCTGCATCATCATAAGATTACATAGGTCTTCCCGTACCCACCGTCTTCGGGGCGGGCAAAGTGGAACTCCTTCACTGCCGGATTCCCTGCAAGTTCATCATGGATGCCCCGTTGCAGGATACCCTCTCCTTTCCCATGGATGATCGAGATCTCATGCATATCGGAGATGACAGCCTTGTCAATATGTATGAGGATCCTCTCGATAGCCTCCTGCAGCGAGCAGCCCCGTACATCCACCGTTGGAGAACTCATACTCTCACTCTGTTCGACATAGACGTGGACCTTCGCAGTTTTCGAATCGTCCTGTCTCTTCGTACGGGAAGGCAGCGGAGCGATCCGCTGCTCTGCCAGAGAGAGACGCATCCCGTTATCCAATTCTACCAGCCACTGGTCTTTCTTCACCCACTGCAGGATGGTCCCTTCTCTCCCTGTCTGTTTCACTGAGACTCTCATGCCGGCTGACAGCGGCCCGCTCGTTCCTGCTGGAGCTGAGGTGTCGGGAGGAGTGAGCTCTCTCTGCTCCTGCTCCAGTTCTCCTTTGCTGTGTTCTGCTGTCTGTTCTATAGCCTTCAGCTGTGCCTGGACCTGCTTGATGCGTTCTTTTGTCAGTTCCTGCTCCCGAAGTTCCCTGATCAGGTTCTCCACGGTGCTTCTGCTCTCACGAATGAACTTCTGCAGCTGTGTGGTATCATCTCGCTTCTGCAGCAGTTCCTTCTGACGCAGTTTGAGTCTGTACAGATCGGTCTCTCTGATGCTCTGCCGCAACTGCTGTTCCCGATTAGCAATGGACTGCTCATGTCTCTTCATGTCCTGTTCCCGTTTCTTGAGTTCTTTCATAAAGGCCGTGAGTTCCATCCTGTCACTGCCGAGCAGTTCGATCGAACGATCGATGATATGCCGGGGCATCTGCATGCGCATGGCCGTATCCAGGGCATGGCTCTCTCCCGGTTCTCCGAGGATCACTCGATAGGTGGGAGCCTTATCCTGTTCATTGAACTCCATGGAGGCATTGATGATACCCGCCCGGGCATAGGCGAACTGTTTGAGCACGGCATGGTGGCTGGTGACCAGCGTCATCCCGGCATTGGTGCTGCAGTACTCCAGGATCGATTGAGCCAGTGCGGCTCCCTCGACAGGATCGGTACCGGACCCGAGTTCATCGAGGATGATCAGACTGCTGTCATCCCCCTGCTGCAGGATACTGCTGATACGCTTGATATGGCCTGAGAAGGTTGAGAGTTCCCGTTCGATCGACTGCTCATCCCCGATATCCGTATAGATCGAAGAGAACACCGGCAGTTCACACCCATCTGATGCCGGCAGGTACATGCCGATCTGGTTCATGAGTGCAGCAAACCCGATGGTCTTGAGCGTGACGGTCTTGCCCCCTGCATTCGGTCCGGACATGACCAGGACTGAGGTCTGGGGATCTATGGTGATATCTATCGGGATGGCCTTGTCCTGCAGGATCGGATGACGGACCGCTTTCAGGGTCAAGCCCCGATCACAGGTCATCGGTCTGGTATAGGCATGCTGACGTGAATAGACGGCCATCGTGAAATAGCGGTCGAACTCACCGGTGATCTGCTGGATCTGCGCGATAGACTCCAGCTCTTCTGCTATCAGGGCACTGAGTTCCCGGTAGATCCTCTCGATCTCGATCAGGAGTTCCTGTTCCGCAGATGCTACGTCGTTGTTCTTCTCCATCAGCCGGAACGGTTCGATGAAGAGGGTGTTCCCTGATTGGGAACTTGCATGGAGTATCCCCGGATACCGCTGTTTGTCTTTTGATTTCACCGGCAGAACCAGTCTGCTCTCACGAAAGACCGGATTGCTGGACTGCAGCGTGTCCGAGGCGTTCTGTACGAACTCAGAGACCACTGAAGAGCGGGCGTGCTTCGCTGCGGAGACCTTCTGCATCTTCGCTCGGATACGGGGATGGTCCTCGCGAACCACTCCCGGTTCGATCAGATAGGAAGAGATCTCTTTGATCAGCGTCGAAGTATCGGGCATCAGCTCAGTCAGCTGTGCAGACAGCGGGGTCGGGTGCTGGTCATCCCGGCAGAATGCTCGTATGGCCATCCCGCATTCGCAGTAGTCCCTGATATGCCAGATCTCCTCACCACTGATCCCCGAACCCTTCTTCTGCAGTACGGCAAGGGACGAGGAGATCTCCGGCAGGACCGGCATATGAGCCGGAGCACCGTGTGCAAATTGATCGAGCAGTTCAGAGAGCAGATCCCTGGTATATTCGATCCGTTTCGCGTCAGTCATGAATTCAGGATCAGAAGGATCTTCTTCCCCTCCGGTGAGAAGGCAAGGGATGAGAGCCTGTCAGTGAGAAATGAGAACTGCAGATTGCACAGGGTTTCGCTGTCTATCGTGTTCATGGGGTTATACACCGTAGTAGAGTTTTTTTCTTCGTTCGATCATGGAGAGGGCTATCTTCAGATAGCTCTCATACCGCTCATAGGTGATACGACCATCTTCTACCGCCTCGAGCACTGCACATCCGGGTTCTTCGATATGCATGCACGGGGAGAATCTGCACTGGTGGGAGGCCTGCTCGATCTCGGGGAAGTGAGAAGCTATCTCATACGGATCCATGATCGGCACTTCGATCTCTCTGACCCCCGGGGTATCGATGATGGAGAACGTATCACTCTCTATCCATTTCGCAAAATTGGTCGTATGCCTGCCTCTGTCGTATTTGTCTGATATCTCACCGGTCTTCTGGTTCGCCTCCGGGATCAATGCATTGATCAGTGTCGATTTCCCGACACCGGATTGTCCGAAGAAGACACTCCGGGTCCCCTTCAGTCGATCCCCGAGGTCTCTGATCTGTGCCTGATCGAAGGATGAGAGATGCAGGACATCGTATCCGATACTCCTGTAGAGCTCGATATACTCCCGGGTCTCTTCATCACAGCCGAGATCCCACTTGTTCACGATGATCGTCACTGGAACATGCTGTGCACAGACACAGACGCGGTCGATGAACTTCGCCCTGAACTTCGGGAGCTGTGTGGAGGTGACGCACCAGAGCATGTCGATGTTCGCTGCGATCGTCTGAGGCAGGTCCTTTTTCATGTTCCAGCGAACGAACGAGTTCGTTCGTTCGTTTCTCGATACCACCATACCTTCGGTCCGTGAGTGCTGCTGGATCATGACAGCATCACCGGGAGCCAGCGGGTTGTAGGCTCGTTCGGTCTCAGTGAGCGTCTTACCTTTGATCCTGCACTGAAGCACTTCTCCATCATCAGTACGTACACGATAGATATTATTGATGCCCTGGAGCACGATCGCTGTTAACAACTTCATACTCGTAATGTATACCGTTACTGGGGTATTGACAACTACTTGGATTCTGATACCCTCTATTCATGTTTGATTTTATTTTTTGTAAAGAGCCGGACTGTCATGAGTTTGTGGTCACCGGTCAGAAGACCTGCCTCTTTCACGCTCCCGACCGGGAGAAACTCTCACAGCAGATGCTCGACCGGCTGCTGAACAAGGGACCTATAGGATCTCTGTCTTTCAGCGGTATGGAATATAACGGGGTTGATCTCACCAGGAGCAGGCTGTATGCCTGTAATCTGGCGAACAGCATCTTCGTGGATACCGATTTCAGTAACTCGTATCTGCAACTCTGCTTCTTCGAGTATTCCACCTTCATTCGCTGTAAGTTCTCTCATATCGTAAGCAAGTACTCGGTATTTTCAGGATCGAAGTTCATAGATTGTGATTTCTCTGAATCGGATCTGCTGCATTCCAACTTCGTCGGAGTAGATGCCAGACACTGTTCGTTCGATGATTCTGATCTCTACTATTCTGACTTCGTCAATGCAGTGCTTGATGATGTGACCTTCAGGGACTGCAATCTGAAAAAGACTGATTTCTACAGCAGCACCAGGACGCAGGTCATCTTCAAGTTCTCGAACTTCGAAGAGGCGATCTTCTCAAGGGAGTACTGACCGTGAAGATATTCTTTCATTTCTCAGTCATCGGCTTTTCGAACACCTATCTCATCGGCAACGATCATGGTGATGCGATCCTCATAGATCCGGGTCATATGGATATCCAGCTGCTTGATCTGATAGAGAGCAATCACTACTACATCCGACATATCCTGATCACTCACCGCCATGAGTCGCATACCAAGGGCATCGGTACGCTGCTCAAGATCTATGATGCGGATATCTATGCCTATTCTGCGTTCGGATTCTCTGATTTCTCGATCCATCCCATCCCGCTCAATCAACCGCTGCTGCTTTCGGGGATCCCCGTGGAGTGTAGGTTGGTCCCCGGTCATTCGAACGACTCGATCGTCTTCATCATCGATAAGGCCATGTTCACCGGTGATGTGCTGCTTTCAGGGAGAATAGGCAAGACTGATTCAAAGCTGTCACACTCTCTGCTGCTGCGTTCGATCAAGGAACAGCTGCTGCCCCTTGATGATCGGATGCTGATCTTCCCTGGACATGGGGCACCTTCCACCCTGAAGATCGAGAAGATGTTCAATGAGGATATCATCGAGGATATGAAGCATATCAGGACTTGAGAGGCTTCAGATATTCGCGAAATCGCTTCGGCAGCGGGGCGATGAACTTTCTTTTCACCCTGCCCTCACCTTCGGGGATATCGATCTGCAGCGAGAGGGCATGCAGCATGAGGGTCGCATCAGGAGTACCCTGCTGCTTTCTGGCATAGATCGGATCTCCGACGATGGGGTTGCCTATATACGCATGTGTACCCGCAGCTGGTGAGTCCTTCCGGTCTTGAGTGTCAGACGTACAAGAGAACAGTGTTCGAAGGTCCTCAGCACCGTATAGCTGGTCTGAGCATATTTACCGACAGACTGCACATCAGTGGCAACGAACCGTTTCCGGTCATGGCGGTCTCGAACGATCTGTGTCTCGATCGTGTCACGCTTCTTCTTCGGGATCCCCTGAACGATAGCGATATAGACTTTCTGTGCACTGCGGGTCGAGAACTGTTTCGAGAGCACGGCGATCGTCGGAGCATCCTTTGCGACGATCATCACTCCTGAAGTGTCCTTATCGAGTCTGTGCACGATACCGGGACGCTGGGTATCCAAGGTCTTCATCTGCTGATACCGGTAGAGCAGTCCGTGGACCAGGGTCCCGTGCCAGTTACCCGCAGCCGGATGTACCACGAGCCCCTGAGGTTTGTTGACCACGACCACGTGCTCATTCTCATAGAGCACCGGGAAGTCGACATCTTCAGGCTCCGCAGGCATCTCCTGTCTCTGGACAGCTATCTCTATATGCATGCCCCCGCAGATCTTCCGGCTCTTCTTGACAGGTTTCCCATCGATCAGGATCACCGTCGAATCAAGCGCGATACGGCTTCGTGAGAGTTCAGAGACTGCTGATGCGATATAGGAATCTACCCGCATAGTGACCGGAGCATCTTCGGGTACGGTGATGCTGTAGTGTTCGATGGTCTGATCCGTAGACATGTCAATCTTCCTCGATGATACCAAGAATATAGTCAGCGACTGTGATGGAGAGGGACAGCCCGGCAGTGATCCCGAGGGTGAGTGGTACTGAATCCAACTCCTGACCCGTGAACTGTCTGATCACCAGCAGTGACAGTGATGCTGCGGCAAAGGTGATCGGCAGAGAGCCGAAGAACAGGGTCTCTGCACGTCTCAGGTCATGGAGCGCAGCAGAGAACTCTGCATCTGCATACGGCTTGTACAGCAGGGATTCTCCCTGCTCGGTACCGGACAGCGGTGCTGCAGCAGTGAAGAGCAGGAATAGGATCAGCAGTGATCCAAGGCCCCTAGTCATAGGTACGCGTACCGAAGATCGCAGTACCTACTCTCACCAGGGTGGATCCCTCTTCGATGGCTATCTCGAAATCAGAGCTCATCCCCATCGACAGGGTATCGAACGGTATCTCAGGGAACTGTTTGATGCTGGCAAGATAGAGTTCCTTCAGCTGTCTGAAGGCAGCACGTACGACATCTGTATCATCGGTCAATGGCCCGATGGTCATCAAGCCCTTCAACACGAGATGCTTGCAGCCGATTCCTGCTTCTATGGCTTGGAACAGCTCTTCAGGGGTATTGAACCCTGTCTTGGCTGTTTCTCCGCTCGTGTTGTATTCCAGAAGGATGTTCACGGTCTTATCGTATCCCGCTGCTGCCTGTTCGATCTTCTCCAGCAGTTTCAGAGAATCCACGGAGTCGATATGATCTGAGATCTCAACGGCTTTCTTCACTTTGTTGGTCTGCAGGTGACCTATGATATGCAGTTCATCAGGGATCTGCAGTCCTGAGAACTTCTGCTGGGCCTCCTGCACACGGTTCTCTCCAAAACAGTGCACATCGCAGATGTCTCTGGCATAGACGACCTTATCGACCGAATGGTTCTTCGAGACCGCCATGAGCGTTATCTCAGACGGCTCACGCCCGAGTCGCTCGGCACAGCTTCTGATGGTATGTCTGATCGTTTCGATCTGTTCTCTGATATAATCCATGACTGCTCCTGTTCGTATCATACATGATACATGCAGGCAGGAAGTGTTACAAGCATCTGTATACAAAAACTGCCATAGTATATGATCATATATACTATGGCAGTGATGGGCAATGACGGGCTCGAACCGCCGACATCCTGCTTGTAAGGCAGGCGCTCTCCCAACTGAGCTAATCACCCTTGCAACGAGGTCAAAATTATCATAGTGGTTTTCTTTTGTCAACCGGGTTTTTAGCCTTTTATGAATTTAATCTTTATGGTATTATCCGCCCCGTAACATGATACAGAGAGGTAACAGATGGCGTCGATACAGCGAACAAGGAACATAGGCATCATGGCTCATATAGATGCCGGCAAGACCACGACCACAGAACGTATCCTGTTCTACTCGGGAGAGAATCACCGCATCGGAGAAGTCGATAACGGTGAGGCTACCATGGACTGGATGGAACAGGAGCAGGATAGAGGGATCACCATCACCTCAGCTGCTACGACCTGTTACTGGAAGGATACCAAGATCAATATCATCGATACTCCCGGTCATGTCGACTTCACCGCTGAGGTCGAGAGAGCTCTGCGTATCCTCGATAGCGCTGTCGCTGTCTTCTGTGCCGTCGGCGGGGTCGAACCGCAGTCTGAGACAGTCTGGAGACAGGCAGACAAATATCATATTCCCCGGATCGCATTCATCAACAAGATGGACCGACTCGGTGCTGATTTCTTCTCGGCGGTACATGAGATCAGAGATAAACTCGGTGCGAACCCGATCCCGCTGTTCATCCCCCACGGGGCTGAATCTGCCTTCTCTGGTATCATAGACCTGATCGGTATGCGAAAGATCTCCTTCGAACCTACGAGCTACGGTTCTCAGATGTCCTTCGAGGAGATCCCTCAGGAGATGCAGGGACTAGCCGAGACCTGGAGAGAGCATCTGATCGATGCGATCTCCATCCATTCGGATCAGATCATGGAACTGTAT
>LQAF01000193.1_pt1 | contig 13447 bp, 12 predicted proteins | sample 1535781 | NCBI WGS metagenome assembly LQAF01 (sample SAMN04331583, study PRJNA305678) | bioreactor metagenome | isolation source: bioreactor_2 inoculated with Wadden Sea sediment 2nd replicate of a... | place: Germany:Bremen
GGCATCACCGCTTCCTTGACACAATAGTAGGGCGGGATGACCTGGTCGGTGAATCCCAGTTCTTTGAGGGTTTTGCCCAGCATCACCTGGGTGGCCAGTTTGGCCAGGGGCACGCCGATGGCCTTGGACACAAACGGGATGGTCCGGGAGGCCCGGGGATTGACCTCAATGACATAGACCGTGTCATTCATGATGCCGAACTGGATGTTCATCAGCCCTTTGACCTGGAGTTCCCTGGCAATGGCCCTGGCCGCTTCCGCCATCTCTTTGATGTGGTGTGGCGCAATCGAGTATGGGGGCAGCACACAGGCAGAATCCCCCGAGTGGATTCCGGCTTCCTCGATATGTTCCATCATGCCTCCGATGACCGTGGTTTCGCCGTCGGAGATGGCATCCACATCCAGCTCGAACGCTTCTTCCAGAAATTTGTCGATGAGCACGGGTTTGTCCGGTGACGCCTGGATGGCCAGCTCGAAAAACGCTTCCAAGTCGGCTTCATCATAGACGATTTTCATGGCCCGGCCGCCCAACACAAAAGAGGGCCTCACCATGACGGGATACCCGATGTCCCTGGCCACGGCCAGGGCCTCTTCATAGGAGTGGGCAATGCCGTTTTCCGGCTGGCGCAGACCCAGCTTATTCATCATGGCCTGGAACAGGTCCCGGTCTTCAGCCCGGTCAATGCTTTCGGGTGAGGTGCCGATAATGGGGACCCCGGCTTTCTGAGGCCGGTGGCCAGGTTCAGCGGAGTCTGTCCGCCGAACTGGACGATCACGCCGAACGGTTTTTCCTTTTCCACGATGTGCAGCACATCCTCGTGGGTCAGCGGTTCAAAATACAGCTTGTCTGAGGTGTCATAATCCGTGGAAACGTTTCCGGGTTGGAGTTGACCATGATGGATTCCACCCCTTCCTTTCTGAGGGCGAACGAGGCATGCACACAGCAGTAGTCAAACTCGATGCCTTGGCCGATACGGTTGGGGCCGCCTCCCAGAATGATCACTTTTTTCTTGTCACTCACCCGGGCTCGCACTCGGTTTCATAGGTAGAGTAATAATAGGGTGTAGCGGCCCGGAATTCCGCAGCACAGGTGTCCACCAGCTTGTACACCGGCACCAATCCCAGCATTTTTCTTTCCTGTTCCATCTGTTTTTCGGTGAAGCGGGTGAGATGGGCCAGCTGCCGATCGGAAAATCCGTATTTTTTGGCTTTTTCCAGCAGGTCTTTTGGCAGGTTCTTGCCGGCCAGTTTGATCTGGTTTTCCAGTTCCACGATCTGTTTCATCTGGTGCAGAAACCAGGGATCGATATGGGTCAGTTCATGGAGCATGGTGATGGGCATGTTGTGTTTCAAAGCGTACTTGATGTGGAACAGGCGCTGGGAATTGGGGGTGGACAGGTGATATTCCAGGTCCGTACCGGCCACGGAATCGGGCAGCATATCCTTGCCGTCGGCTCCGAACCCGGCCCGGCCGATTTCCAGAGATCTGAGGCCTTTTTGAAACGCTTCTTTAAATGTCCGGCCGATGGCCATGGTCTCCCCCACGGATTTCATGGCAGTGGTGAGTATATCCTGGGCCTCGGGAAATTTTTCAAAGGTCCATCGGGGAATTTTGACCACGCAGTAGTCGATGGACGGCTCAAAACAGGCCATGGTCTCACCGGTGATGTCATTGGGAATTTCATCCAGGGTGTATCCAACGGCCAGCTTGGCTGCGATCTTGGCAATGGGGAATCCTGTGGCTTTGGAGGCCAGGGCCGAGCTTCTGGAAACTCTTGGGTTCATCTCCACCACAATCACATCCCCGTTTTCCGGGTTGACCGCAAACTGGACGTTAGACCCACCCGTGTCCACCCCGATCTCCCGGATGATGGCGATGGATGCATCCCTCAGGACCTGGTACTCCTTGTCCGACAGGGTCTGGGCCGGGGCCACGGTAATGGAATCCCCAGTATGGACCCCCATGGCATCCACGTTTTCGATGGAGCAGATAATCACCACGTTGTCGGCATGGTCCCGCATCACCTCCAGTTCATACTCTTTCCAGCCCAACACGGATTCTTCCAGCTGGATCTGGTTGATAAGGGAGGCGTCCAGGCCTGCCATGGCCACCCGGTTCAGCTCTTCCATGTTGTAAGCCACACCGCCGCCGGTGCCGCCCAGGGTGAAGCTGGGGCGGACAATCAATGGAAACCCGATGCGCTGGGCGATATCCTCGACTTCCGCGAAATTGTGGGCAAACCCGCTTTTGGGAATGCGCAGCCCGATTTTGTTCATGGCGTTTCTGAACAGTTCCCTGTCTTCCGCCTTGTGGATCGCCTCGATGGAAGCACCGATCAGTTCCACGTTGCATTCCTCGAATATGCCGGTTTTGGCGGCTTCGATGGCGGTGTTCAGCGCGGTCTGACCACCCAGGGTGGGCAGCACCGCATCGGGCCGTTCCGCCCGGATCACCTTGCACAGGGTGTCCGAAGTCACGGGTTCGATATACACACGGTCAGCGGTTTCCGGATCGGTCATGATGGTGGCGGGATTCGAGTTGATGAGCACTACCTCGAACCCCTCCTCTTTCAAGGCCTTGCAGGCCTGGGTTCCGGAATAGTCAAATTCGCAGGCCTGGCTGATGATAATAGGACCGGCACCGATGATCAGGATTTTTTGATATCATTACGCTTTGGCATGGGTCATCACTTTGGCAAACTGGTTGAAAAGATAGGCAGCGTCATGGGGACCTGGAGAGGCTTCCGGATGGTACTGCACGGCAAAAGCCTTGAGCGTGTCATCCTGAATTCCTTCCAGGGAAGCTTCGTTCAGGTTGATGTGGGACAGGGCTGAGGAGTTGTCTTTCAGGCTGTCCAGATCCACGGCGAATCCATGGTTCTGGGAGGTGATTTCCACCTTGCCCGTGGCCATGTTTTTCACCGGCTGGTTGGCTCCCCGGTGTCCGAATTTGATTTTATGGGTCTTTCCACCCATGGCCAGCCCTAAGAGCTGCATGCCCAAGCAGATCCCGAAACCGGCACCAATCCCAGGAACTGCCGGATGGTGTTCACGGCATAGGTCAAAGGCTCCGGATCTCCCGGACCGTTGGACAGAAAGATCCCGTTAGGCTGGAGGGCCTTTATGACATCGGCAGATGTTTTTGCCGGCACGGTGAGCACCTCGCAGCCAGCATTTTCCAGACACCGGATGATATTGTACTTGATGCCGAAATCCAGGGCTACCACCGAGTGTTTTTTCCCCCGGTGCCGCCAGATAAACGAATTGGAAAGCGTCTCCGTGGGCACGTAATCGGGTTGGTTGTATTTCCAGAAATAGGGCTTTTTCGTGGTCACATACTGCACCAGGTCGCTGCCTGCCATGGACGGGATCAGCCGTGCTTTTGCCACCAGAGATTCCGGATTCAGGTCTGAGGTGGAGATCACGGCCCGCATGGCGCCAGATTTTCGGATATGCCGGGTCAGAGCCCGGGTGTCCAGGTCTTCCACGCCCAGGACATGATTTTTGATCAGGTAATCCGCAAGCGTCCCCCGGGATCTGAAATTGGATGGAAAATCCTGGTATTCCTTGACGATGAGCGCCGCCACCTGAATCCGGGCGGATTCCACATCTTCCGGGCTGATCCCGTAATTGCCGATGAGGGGGTAGGTCATGGTCACCATCTGGCCGTAATAGGACGGATCAGTGAGGATTTCTTGGTACCCGGTCATGCTGGTGTTGAACACTGCTTCACCGCCTGCCTCTCCGGGTCCTGTGAAACTTTTGCAGGCAAAGGTTCTGCCGTCTTCCAGGGCTAATATAGCTTTCATTTTTTTGTATACCTGTTGATTGCCTGGTGTTATCATCTAAAAGATCCGAAAGCCGGTTCGGATCGTTGTTATTGGTCAATTGCCCCCTGTTGAAGCTCCCATAAATATCATAAAACACAGCGATTTAGCAAGGCAGTATTGACGAATCTGACACCGGGGGGGCGGAAAAAGATCCCGGGTTTTCAAAGGCGGGCTTTTAGAGGATGTCTTTTCTTATTTTGCAACTCTGCAGGAATGAAGGGATTCAGATCGGAGGCACCGGCCTCTTGCCTGTGCACAGCCAGAGTCCGGTCTACAGTTTTTTGGTTGATGGTAACGGCTGGAAATTCGACATCCAGTTTGGCATCGGAGGGAATCAGCCGTTCCTCTCTTTGAAACCTTTCCCTGACAGTGGTGTCATGAATCGTAATATGCCCGGGTAACCCCAGTTTTTCATGCGATGTTATGACCTTTTTTATTGCATTGATGTCTGGAAAGGCACGACATATCTGAATGCCATACCTGTGTCATTGATTATTAAACCACTTCGGCCAGAAACACGTTGGTTTTTCGAACCTTTTCGGCAAACTGGGACAGTTCCGAATTGACCGGTTTGAGCGAATACACATCCGCTTTTGTCAGCACGCCGGCCCTGTTCCGGCAGCGTAATCCGGATCCGTTTTACCCGTTCTATAGCATCCTTGTGTTCATGCATCTCCGCCAGCTTTAATTCCGCCTGGGTGAGTACATTTTTGCGTCAGCACCATGTCTCAACAATATAGGTCTTGATCTCAAGAGGATTCCCGGCCCATATATTCTTTTTCAAATTTGATCACGGCTTCGCTTATTTCTGATTCCATCCGGCCTTTGGTCTTTTGTTTCATAATGCAATCCCAAGACCTTTGGTCGTTGAAGTTAAATCCATGTGACAGTGGCATTCTTTGTAAAAGATGCCTCACTCGCGTTGAAGTGATATGGGGCGGCCTGTCAAACATCGGCCCGCCTGTCCCAGCGCGCCTTTCCTGACCCATTCCCATTTTTCTTGAAACAGCCGGTCGCTCAGGTAACTGCTGCCGGTCTGGGTGCGGCGGTGAACATATTTTTCAAGATGACCCGGGCCGCCACTGTACATGGCATAGAGCATTCCGGCCAGAAAGCCATCATCCCAATCCCGGTCCGGCTGCCGGTTCATCCACGGCATGGCATACCGGTTGAAATACAGCTCAAGAATCTCGCATCCGGTCATGGCGTTATAGGCTATATCCCATCGGAGTTTTTGCAGGTCGTAAATGCCGCGCCAAACCCGTTCATTGATCTGCATGATACCTACTGAGGTCTGGTTGTAGGACCGCAGGTATGTGATATCATCATTTCCTAAAACAAACTGACGAAAGCAGCTTTCCTGCCAGGCCGTTGTCAGGACCATCCGACGATACATAGTATGGCGGGCTTTGGGAATCCGGGTTTCCCGCAGCCGTTTTTCTGCCTGCAATGTCAAAAGGGATGTGGTTTTTTCAAGAAACCGGGCCGCAGGCCCGCCTTGCAGGATCCATTCCCAGGGGCTGCCCGGCGGGTCATCCTGGGTGTCAGCCCAGGCCTTTGAAACCGTGCCCATCCGTCGCAACTGAGACCAGCCCTGTTTCAGATGAAGCCTTACACCTGTTTCCCGGCCGGATGTTTTTCCAATTCCCAGAGTTTTTATCAGTGCCGGCGAAATGTCCGGATCATAAGTCAAAGGGGGAATGGAGCCTTCTGACAGGAGAGTTGCCAGCTGTTGCAGACCCTGCCGGCTGATATCCAGGCCCAGAAGCGGGCCGAGCCTGTCCAGGGCCACCAGGGTGTCAGCGGCTGAAAAAAAGCCAGATACCCGAGAATGGAGGCAGTTTTTGCTTCTTTGAGGTGTTTACGAAACACAGGGGACAATCTCTCCCAGCTCAGAATGAACTGGGTTCTGACAAAATCTTCTCTATCGGGATTCGGGTTGTCCAGTTCTCGGGAAAAAGCATGCCGAAGACGCAGGAGTAAATCCAGCAGAATTTTCCGATCATCATCGTCGAGGGGGCGGAGTGCCAGGGAGGAGATCATTTGGACCATAAATGCGTCCCAGGTTTCCCAGTGGTCAACAAAGGCCTGTTTTTGTTTCTGGGAAAAAACCGGCGGAGGGGTTGGGGCCGCTTTTTTATAAATGGTTTCAGGAATATCCATCTGCTGTAAAAACGAAAGGTGGGTTTTTCGGATTTCAATGGGGCCCGGGCGCAGGCTTTGTATCACTTCGAGTACTTCTTCGGGTTTGTCTTTTGGCAAGATAGCATTCAGGAACATGCCAAGATCTTTTTGAGGAACGCTCAGATCAATGACAATGGGCGCTAAAAGTTCCGGCAGAAGTTTCTGGACCTGCTGCCATATGAAATCCGCTAGTCTGGCCGGCCGGCGGGACCGGGTTTCCAGATGGGAAGATACTGTGATAAACTGTAACTGCCAAGTTTCCGGGTCCAGAAGCGGCTGCTGCCGGGCCGTGAGATAGCCGTCAAAGGAAACGGGAAACAGGCAGCGGTGGCCTGGGGAAAATCCGTACCGGACATGAACGAGCAGATCGATGAAAAGGGCTCCGTCTGCTTCACGGAAACAAGGGTCCGACACCATGACGACCTGGCATCCGTCTTTTTTTCCCAGCAGGATGACCTGTTTTCCGGTCCTGTAAACACGGCGTCGGCTGCCAGTGCATTCATCAGCTCATAGTCCAGAGTCAGGGGCACATCAATGGTTTCAATATCGGCCTGACCGGTCATCGGCAAAAATATTATCAGAAAAATAAAGATACCGGTCATCCGGAAGATACTGTCAGATGGTCTGATGGCAAATATGCCCTGGAAATGGATTCTCCAAAGCGGCAGTGACGGAGTCAGCCAGGGTTTCATCGGTTTGTTCTGTTCCTTGATGTTGGTAAACAAATGTACGGTATCATATCGTGATCACACAAGAAAAAAAATGATAATTCAATAGACAATGCATTTTCAGTTGCGCCTGACCTAATCTTTCCTAAGGCTTGATAAATTTTTTGCCGGATATTATGTATGGCGGAGACAAATCACGATTCAAGACAGGACAACCCATAACTTTTTGGCGGTGCCATGGATGACAAACCTGATGCCCTGACGATCGACACCGTATTTCCCGGCATTTCCCCTTCCTTGAAATCCCTTTTGATGACCCGGCTGGACCGGCTTTATGACCACCTTGAAAAATCCGGTCAGAAACAGGTCCTGAGCCTTGTCAATCAAGAAGAACTCTTCCGGATATTTCTGTTCAGCGACTTTGTGGCGGACAACCTGGCAAAACAACCAGACTTGCTGCAGGACTTGGCGGAGTCCGGGGACCTGGAACAATTGCGGAACCCGGGATGGTATCAGAATCAGGCCATACAAAAGACGGCAGAAGCGGGTGCAGACCAGGCCAAGGCCGTGCTTAAGGCGTTCAAATGCCGGGAAACTGTCCGCATTGCCTGGCGCGATCTAACCGGGAAAGCCGGTCTGACCGAAACTCTGTCCGATCTGTCGGAACTGGCCGTTGCCTGTGTCAGTCAGGCATTGGATGTGCTTCATGAAAAAGTATGCGCAACCCATGGCACGCCCATGGACCCGTATGGTCACCCACAGAAGATGGTGATTTTGGGCATGGGAAAGCTTGGGGCCAAAGAGCTGAACTTTTCCTCGGACATTGATCTGATCTTTGTGTACCCCAAAGAAGGCAACACCTATCTGGACGGCCAAACCAAGACGTCGAACCTGGATTTTTTCACCCGGTTGTGCAAGCAGTTTCTCAAATTTTTGCATCGGACTGCGGACAGCATTTTTATCGGGTGGACACCCGGCTGCGGCCCTTCGGGGCCAGCGGGCCTCTGGTGATGAGTGCGGATGCGTTTGTGGAGTATTTCCAGACCCAGGGCCGGGAATGGGAGCGGTATGCCATGATCAAGGCCGCGCCCGTGGCCGGGGATCTGGCTGCAGGACGTCTATTGCTTCACCATCTCAACGGATTCATTTTCCGCCGGTATTTTGATTACGGCTCGTTTGATTCGTTTAGGGACATGAAGCAGCGCATTGCGTTGCAGGTGAAAAATGCCCGTTTGAAAGACAATATCAAGCTGGGGGCCGGGGGTATCCGGGAGATCGAGTTTTTCGGCCAGCTGTTCCAGCTCATACGGGGCGGGGTGGAACCCGCCCTGCAGGCCCCGGGGATTTTACAGGTTCTGCACCTGCTGGCCGATCACGACTGTATCGATATGAACACCCGGGATGACCTGATCCTGTCCTACCGGTTCCTGCGGATGGTGGAGAATCGGCTTCAGGAATATCAGGATCTGCAAACCCATGATATTCCGGAAAATCCGGATCAGCGGGCAATCCTGGCCCTTTCCACGGGGTTTGGCTTCTTTGGCGGGTTCAAGGAAAAACTGGACCAGGTCATGACCTGTGTGCACGGCCATTTTTCCCAGCTTCTGGTGACAGATGCCGATGATGCTAGGGATCCGGCGGCCAGGGAACTCAAGGAGATGTGGCTCAACATCAATGATCCCCAATTTTCCCAGGAAGCCATCCAGGTGGCCGGGTTTGAAGATCCCGGCCGGGTCCTGTCGGTGCTCCGTTCCCTGGCCGGCCACCCCAACACGCAGCGCCTGACCCCGGCCGGCCGTAAGAAACTGGCCCGGCTGGTACCGGTCCTGCTCAGAAAAGCGGGCCGGGCCAAAGATAGTGACGACTTGCTGGTCCGGCTGGTGGATCTGATCATCACCATTGAGCGCCGAACCACCTATCTGTCTCTGCTTATCGAGAATACCCGGGCCCTGGACACCCTGATCACCCTGGCGGAAAAAAGTCCCTGGATCATCTCTTTTCTGGCCAGTCATCCTGTGCTGCTGGATGAACTGCTGCATCCGGCCACTCTGTATGCCCTGCCCAAAAAACCGGCCCTGGAAAAGGAGATGGCGGTCCGGATGACCAAGATCGATCCCCATGACCTGGAATACCTGCTGGAGGAGCTCAATATTTTCCGCCAGGTTAATACCCTGCGGGTGGCAGCTGCGGATGTGAGCGGAAACTATCCCCTGATGAAGGTCAGCGATCATCTTACCTATATCGCGGAAACCGTTCTGGCCCGGGTTATGCGTATCGCCTGGTACATTGTCTCCACCAGATACGGGGTCCCGCCTGATCTGACGGGCGACGATATCGATCATTGCGGGTTTGCTATCGTGCCTACGGCAAGGTGGGGGGGCTGGAGATGGGGTACAAGTCCGATCTGGACCTGGTGTTTTTATACCAAGGGGAAAATGGCGAAACCACAGGCGGGGAACGGTCCATTGAAACGGTCCGGTTTTATGGCAATCTGGGACAGCGGATCATCCACGCCCTGACCATGCACACGCCGGCCGGTACCCTTTACGGGGCAGACATGCGCCTACGGCCGGGGGGGGATGCCGGCATGATCGTTTCCCATATCGAAGCGTTTGAAGATTATATGGACAATCAGGCCTGGACCTGGGAACATCAGGCCCTGATCCGGGCCCGGCCCATCATCGGAGACAGAACCCTAATGGACCGGTTCGAAGATATCCGGCTGAAAGTCTTGTGCCGGCCCCGGCCGGCCGAAGAACTGAAACTGGCGGTCAGAGAGATGCGGGAGCGCATGCGCAGCCAGAAACTCAAATCCGAAACCGGGATGTTCGATCTCAAGCAGGGGTATGGCGGCATCGTGGATATCGAATTTCTGGTACAGTATCTGATCTTGAAGCATGGGGCCGACCATCCGGATGTCACCGTTTGGACCGACAATGTCCGGCTCTTGGAAGGATTGAGCTGTGAAGGGCTGATCTCCGGTGAGGAAAGCGGCACCATTCAGAAAGCATACATCTCCCTGCGGCAGGTGGTCCACCGGCTGACGCTTCAGGAAAAAGAACCCCTGGTGCCGGACGGCCGGTTCAAGGAACTGACCGAAGCGGTCAGGGGGATTTATGGCCGTCGACTGGGCTTTCCCGGCGCTTTGGACTGATGCGGCAGGCATCCTCTTTCATGAACCGAACCAGCACGTCTCCGGCATCCACGGTATCTCCTGTTTTCACCCGAACCTCGGCGATCATGCCGTCCACAGGAGAGGCCACACCGCTTTCCATTTTCATGGATTCCAGAGTGACCAGGTTTTGGCCCCGGGTGACGCAGTCTCCTGTTTTCACCGGCACATCCACCACCAGGCCGGGCATGGGGCACGGCAGTTCATCAGACGGCAGCACTTCTTTTGCGGCGGGCATGTGCACGATCAGGTCCCATTCTTCGGGGCGGTAGACCTCGTAAAGCCGGTTGAGGCCGCAGAAGGCGATCCAGAAAAAGGAACGGTCGTAGCGCAGCCGGAACCGGTGAACCCGGTCGTCGATGGTCAGCTTGAGGCGGCGGCGGTAGAATTCAAAGTCCGGGGGCACCACGGTCATCTGTTCCTGGTTGACCCAAACCGTCCACTGCTTTCCATCCTCCCCTTTTTCCATCTGTACCTCAAAGATTTCAGATTCAGATCTGACCACATAGTGATGGACACCGGTAATGCCCTGTTCCCCACCGATGAGGGTCACCATGGGTTTGACCGATTCCCGGACCAGGATATCGCGGACATGGTACACCAGGGCCGCGGTTAAAGCGGACAGCTTCAGATGCCGGTCGTCCGGGGAGGACAATGGAAGATGACCGTCAAAATACCGGTCGATGAACCCGGTGTCCAGCCGGCCTTCGGCAAAAGCCGGCTGGCACAGTACGCTGTTGGCAAAATCGATGTTGGTGACCACTCCTTCGATGTGATATCCGTTAAGCGCCTCGATCAGGGCGATGCGGGCAGTTTCCCGGTCTTTTCCGTGGCAGATCACCTTGGCCAGCATGGAATCGTAGTGGACCCCGATCTTGCTGCCGGTATCCACTCCGCTGTCCACCCGCACGCAGTCGCCCCGGGGTTCGGCATACCGGGTGATCATGCCGGCGGCCGGGGTGAATCGCCGGGCCGGATCTTCGGCACAGATCCTGGCTTCCATGGCCCAGCCGGTAAACGTTATCCCGGTTTGGCCGAACGGCAGCGGCTCTCCGGCGGCGATACGCAGCTGAAGTTCCACCAGGTCCAGGCCGGTGACCAGTTCCGTGACCGGATGCTCCACCTGGAGCCGGGTGTTCATCTCCAGAAAAAAGAAATCACCGTCAGGCCCCAGCACAAACTCCACCGTGCCGGCATTGACATACCCGGCCTGGCGGGCCAGGCCGCAGGCCGCCTGTCCCATTCGCTGCCGCAGGTCCGGGTCCACTCCGGGAGACGGTGATTCCTCAATGATTTTCTGGTACCGCCGCTGGATGGAGCACTCCCGTTCCCCCAGAAACACGACATTGCCGAAGGCATCCGCCAGCACCTGGATCTCTACGTGCCGGGGCTGTTCGATATACCGCTCCATGAAGATCCGGGTGTCGCCGAATGCCTTGCGGGTTTCCTGGCGGCTGGCAGCCAGGGCGTCTGCCATCTGGTCCGGGGAGGCCACGATGCGCATGCCCTTTCCGCCGCCGCCGGCCGCCGGTTTCAGCAGGACCGGGTATCCGATGTGTTGGGCTTTGGCCAGTGCTTCGTCTGTGTCTTTGAGGTCCCGGCCGTACCCCGGGATGACCGGGACCCCGGCCCTGGCGGCCAGGTCCTTGGAGGCGATCTTGTCACCCATCAAAGCGATGGCTTCGGAGGACGGGCCGATGAATGTCAGCCCTGTCGCCCGGACTGATTCGGCGAACCCGGTGTTTTCAGACAAAAAGCCGTATCCGGGATGAACCGCCCGGCAACCGGTATCCCGGGCCGCGGACAGGATTTTTTCCTGGTTCAGGTAAGATTCCGAAGCCGGGGCCCTGCCGATATGCACAGCCTCATCTGCCAGGTGCCGGTGTAGGCTTCGGGTGTCTGCATCGGAATAGACGGCAACGGTCCGGATGCCCAAGCGTTTGCAGGTGCGGATGATCCGCACGGCAATCTCTCCCCGGTTGGCGATTAAAATGGTATCGAACATGGCGCACCTCACAAAGGGATATTTCCGTGTTTCCGGTCAGGTCCTTTGGCGGTTTTTCCCTCAAGGACCTGAAGGGTTCTTATCAGCCGGTGGCGGGTGTCTCTGGGAAAAATTACGTCATCGATATAGCCTCTCTGGGCCGCCAGAAACGGATTGGCAAATGTGCGGCGGTACTGGTCCATTTTGTCGTGGAGCACGGCTTCCGGATCAGCGGATGTCTGGATCTCTTTACGGTGAATCAGTTCCACCGCCCCTTTGGGGCCCATCACCGCAATTTCGGCTGTGGGCCAGGCATAGTTCACATCACAGTGGATATGCTTGGAGTTCATCACCAGATAGGCACCGCCGTAAGCCTTGCGCACAATCACCGAAATGCGCGGCACCGTGGCTTCTGTGAATGCGTAGAGCAGTTTGGCGCCGTGGCGGATGATGCCCCCATGCTCCTGGTGCGGGCCGGGCATGAACCCCGGCACATCCACCAGGGCGATCAACGGGATGTTGAAGGCATCGCAGAAACGGACGAACCGCCCGGCCTTGAACGAGGCATCCGTGTCCAGAACCCCGGCCAGAACGGCGGGCTGGTTGGCCACCAGGCCCACGGTTTGGCCCCCCATCCGGCCGAATCCGCAAATGATGTTCCGGGCGAAATCCGGCTGAACCTCCATGAACTCGGCCCCGTCCAGGATGCTGTGGATCAGCACGTTCATGTCATAGGCCTGGCTGGGATTTTCCGGCACCAGAAAATCCAGGGCCGGGTCGGTGCGGTCGGTCGGATCCCGCAGGTTCAGAATGGGGGGGTGTGCCGGCTGTTGGAGGGCAGATAGCTGATCAGGCGGCGGATCTCCCGTAAGCAAAGGATATCGTTGGGGGCCGTGAAATGGGCCACCCCGCTCTTTTTCGCATGGATTCCGGCACCGCCCAGGTCTTCGGAGGAGATGTCCTGGTGGGTCACGGTTTTCACCACGTTGGGGCCGGTGACAAACATGTAGGAAGAATCCTGGACCATGAACACGAAATCGGTGATGGACGGGCTGTAGACAGCCCCGCCGGCACAGGGCCCCATGATGCAGGAAATCTGGGGCACCACGCCGCTGGCCCGGACATTGCGGTGGAAAATTTCGCCGTAGGCAGCCAGGGAATCCACCCCTTCCTGAATCCGGGCCCCGCCGGAATCGTTGAGCCCGATGATGGGGGCGCCTACCTTCACGGCCATGTCCATGACCTTGCAGATTTTCTGGGAATGGGCTTCTCCCAGAGACCCGCCGATCACGGTGAAATCCTGGCTGAACACGAACACTTCCCGGCCGTCGATGTTACCGTGGCCAGTGATCACCCCGTCTCCCAGATAGGTGCGGTCCTCCCCCAGGGCGCTGCCCCGGCCTGTTTTGAGGACATCGAATTCCTCGAAACTGCCCTTGTCCAGAAGCAGCAGGATCCGTTCTCTGGCCGTGAGCTTGCCCTGGGCGTGCTGGCGGCTGATTTTGTCAGGTCCCCCGGCAGCGGTGGATTCGGCTCTTAACCGTTCCAGGGTCTGGATCGTCCGGTTGTACTGTACATCCATGATATCACCTGTTTTCTCATTTTTTGAA
>LQAF01000195.1_pt1 | contig 13385 bp, 15 predicted proteins | sample 1535781 | NCBI WGS metagenome assembly LQAF01 (sample SAMN04331583, study PRJNA305678) | bioreactor metagenome | isolation source: bioreactor_2 inoculated with Wadden Sea sediment 2nd replicate of a... | place: Germany:Bremen
ACGCCGGAGGCCATCGTCTGCGCTGTACCTTATTTACGCGATAAGGATATCCGCACGGTCGAGCCGGGAGAAACCATCGACGATAAAAATGCCAAGCTCGTTGAAGGATTGAAAAACCACTACGCGGATGTTTGCGGTATTGCAGAACAGAAACGAGCCGAATTCAAAAGCGCCGGAGATGATGACATTCCCATCGTTGCCATGGGGCACCTCTTCACGGCAGGCGGGAAAACCGTTGACGGTGATGGTGTCCGGGAACTTTACGTGGGATTGCTGGCGTATGTCGGCGAAGAGGTTTCCCCTCGTCAATCGATTACCTCGCCCTTGGCCATCTGCATGTTCCTCAGGCGGTCGGCAGTGCGGAGCACATCCGTTACTGTGGCTCGCCTATTCCGATGGGCTATGGCGAGGCGACTCAGGAAAAGAAGGTCGTGCTCATAGAGTTCAGCAGTACCATGCCAGATATTCAGGAACTCCCTGTACCGTGTTTTCAGGAGCTGGTTCGCATTGTCGGATCGCTGGATGATATCCATGCAAAGCTGGAGGAACTCAAAAAGGAAAAAAGCTCTGCATGGCTTGAGATCGAATATACCGGCAGTGACATCATCGGTAACCTGCGGGAAATGCTTGATGAAGCAATTGCCGACTCCTCCATGCAAATCAGGCGGATAAAAAACAGGCGAGTCCTGGACCTGGTAATGAGTACGATTGCCGAAGATGAAACCCTCGATGATCTGGATGCCGGAGATATTTTTACCCGCTGTCTGGATGCCTTTGAGGTACCGGATGAAGACCGGGTGGAACTGACGGTCTCTTATAACGAAATAATCAGGGATTTGATGGAGATAGATATACATGCCGAATAAATCAAAGAAAGAACTACCTTTAAATCCTGAAGACCACGGATTGGAACCGGCTAAAGGGCAGTTTCTGATTTATCAGGCAGAAGATGGCAAACTGAAGCTGGATGTGCGGTTTGAGGATGAATCGGTGTGGCTGACCCAGCAGTTGATGGCTGACCTGTTTCAGACGACAAAACAGAACATAAGTCTCCATATTCAAAACATTTATGAGGAAGGCGAGCTTGTGCCGGAGGCAACTGTCAAGAAATACTTGACAGTTCGATCCGAGGGAAATCGCCAGGTCAAACGCCTGCTGGATTACTACAACCTGGACATGATTATTTCTGTTGGATATCGGATAAAAAGCCATGTTGCCACCCGTTTCCGCATCTGGGCTACCCAAAAGTTGACCGAGTTTATCAAAAAAGGCTTTGTGCTGGACGACGAGCGACTGAAAAACCCGGATCTGCCTTTTGATTACTTTGAGGAACTGGAGCGGCGGATTCAGGACATCCGTACCTCTGAGCGCCGTTTTTATCAGAAAATTACCGATATTTACGTCACCAGCATCGAATACGACCCAACGCTGGATATCAGCATTGAGTTCTTCAAGACCGTGCAGAATAAAATGCACTGGGCGATCACCGGGCAGACGGCGGCGGAAATCATTCATTCCAGAGCAGATGCTGACAAACCGAACATGGGGCTCACCAATTATCGTGGTGCCAAGGTTCGCAAACAGGATGTGACAATTGCCAAAAATTACGGATCTGAAATTTTCTCCGTGTAACGAGTAGCGAAAAGAGTGGAATCTCCTATGATGTGTAATCGCACAACAACAGATCAAGAAGCACCGCTCATGAGTAACGATACCACATATCTGCTGGATGAGTCCACATTCTGGATAGTAGACTGGAATCATCCAAGACACGAGATCTGCTGTGACGAAAGAAGCGGTACCCAAGGCGGTCAGATTCTGCAAGTATGTAAAGGCTGACATGTGGTGTATACAACCTGAACATCTTGATACGAAACGGTTCCATCAGCCTCTGCTATAGCATCTCGATTCCAGAGAGGCTGCATATCTCAGGGATCACCAGCCAGAAGAATAAGGCCCTAATAAGAAAAGACCCGTCGTTCCGGGGGTTATACCGAAACGACGGGTCTCTCTGGAGGTGGCGGGAATCGAACCCGCGTCCTACTGGGCCGTTACATGACGTCTACAAGCTTATTCCCATGTGTTGTTTCACGATACCTTAGCCACAGGACCAACTGCAGTATCGCTACGCCGAAATGGTGTCCCTTTCATAACGTCGGTATATATGAAGGTGAGTCCTGGAAGTGTTACAGATGACGTTGAATTCAGGACTGCGTCCAACGTATCCGTTACAGCGTTACTACGCTGCTAAAGCAAAAGATGCTTCGTTGTTTTCTTCAGCAATTAAATAAATGCCCTGTTTAAGGAGTTTGACGACTCCGCTGCAACCATGTAACCAACAATCCAATAGTCGAAACCAGTGCACCCCCCGGGTGCATCATCATAATACTCACATTCGTGGAAAAAGGAAAGAGGGAATGATCGCTAATCGTGCTTAATCTGCCTCTGAGCATCACGTTTTTGATCACGCTCACGTATCGTGTTGCGCTTATCATGCAGCTTCTTCCCACGACCGAGTGAGATCTCTATCTTGATCAGACTGTTCTTGAAATAGATCTTCGTCGGGACGAGCGTGAAGCCCTTCTCATCGATCTTTCGTTTCAGACGTTTGATCTCCTGCTTCGAGGCAAGCAGGATACGATCCCGATCGGTTCATGATTGTTGATGCTGCCGAATATATAGGGTGATATATGCAGACTCTTCAGGACCAGCTGCCCGTTGATGATACGCACATACGAATCACCGAACGAGAACTTCCCGTTCCTGATGGACTTCACTTCGGTCCCTTCGAGGACGATACCGCATTCAAGAGATTCTACGATCTCATAATTGAAATAGGCCTTCTTGTTCTTCTGTATGATCTTTATCGCATTACTCATCAGTAGTGTTATCTCTCCTGCAGGATGGTCCTGAAACCGATATACGGAGAGCAGCTCTCCGCACCTATGGAACCTCGTGTGTACGTATGGATGCCGGAATTCTCATAGCTCCCTCCCTTGACAGTCATCTGGACCGGGGAAGGGGGGATCGACAGCTGGTGTGCAGACAGCCCATCATAGGTGAACAGATGACCATTGGGCACATACGGGGTGGCCGTCAGCTCCCAGAGACTGCCGAAGAGCCCGGTCAGGTGACTCACCGGTTCTGAGAGCATCAGCAGACGATTACTATAGGAATTCTCTGCCAGAGAGAGAACTGCTGCGCTTTCCCACTGTGCATCTGAGGGCAGGGTGCATACCAGATCATAGCCCTGTTCCTGCAGAACAGAGGAGTACCAGCTGCAGTAGGCTGCAGCCGCATGGTAGGAGATGCCACGAACCGACCGGTCAGTGGGGTTCTCAAGATCCACACCCTGGAGGTACATCTGATCTACCAGTCCCTCATCGATCAATGACTCCAGGTTATCTGCAGCCCAAAGAGGATCCTGTTTGGTGAACGAAGCAAACTGCTTCTCTGTGATCTCGTTATGGGCCATGTAGTAGGCAGGAACAGCTGCAGTGTACGGCAGTTCTGTGAATACTGCAGACCCGTCTGCATCACCGAGAAGCATCTGGTCGATCTGCGGGAAGTAGGTATACATGCGACCGTCCAGCTCAAAACTCTCGTTCGGGAGCGCCATAGTGGTTCCCGGGACCTCTCCCAGCAGTCTCCCGATATCGGAGATCTGATCCCCCTCCATGAACGAAGAGACCAGATTGAATGCATGGGTGTTCCGTATGGGGGCTGTGACGGTAGGATCAAGCAGCTCAAGAGCTGCGAGGAAGTCATCGTACATCTCTTCTGAGACGATATAGCCCAGAGCAGCATACATGAACTGTTCAGAGAGCTGATGGTCATCGTTTCCCGTGCCGACGAGATCCAACGCAGTTCTCTGCAGGTTCTCAGGATAGAAATAGGTCTCACTGTACTGTCGCACAGGTGACCAGGCGGCAACCGAAGCAAGACGCCATGAGAGATACGAGTTCAGGTCTGTCAGAGAGAGCTCTGCCTCATAGCTCACCTTTCGTGCTGAGAACAGGGAACCGAAGATTCTGCCCGGTACTGAGACGGTGCCGAGGGAACGATCCTCGAAGTAGGGCTTGGTCACTACCAGCGTATGATCCCCCTTGGGAACGAAGACCGGCTGTGAGGAATCCCCTGCATAGATCCCATCTACCCAGAGAGCTCCCTGGGGTACGTTGGTCTCCACGGTGATGAGTGCACCATTGTGCAGGATGCCCGGGAGGATCAGGATGGCAAACAGGAGGAGCATAACGGCAAGGATATAGAGAACGGGAATATAGCGCACAGGCTGTATACCGAAGATCGGCTTGAGGATGACCCGGTCTTCGGTGGTGATATCTGGTTTCTTCATAAGTGGTAGATTATCGCTGTGGTATTAACTTGTCAACCGAAAGCTATTATGATAGGTTTTATTCAATGAAAATCACAAGCGAAAGACTGGTACTGTGGACCGAAGCAGGTCTCACACGACGAAAGGCGAAGAAACGGATCGTCCAAGAGAAGAATAGACAGAAAGGGCCGATACGTGAATGGATCGAAGCTATCCTCTGGGCCGTGATGATCGTGTTCCTGATCAATCAGTTCATCTTCCAGCTCTATCAGATACCCTCATCCTCCATGGAGGATACCCTGCTGATCAAGGACCGGGTCTTTGTCAACAAGGCGATCTTCGGTCCCGAACTCTATCCTGGAGGACCGAAGATCTTCGATGCGGTCCGGCCCTCCCGCGATGATATCATCATCTTCCAGAATCCCGAGTATGTCTCGAGGGGACCGGTGTTCGATGTGATGAACCGGGTGATCTATATGATCACCCTCTCTCTGGTGAACATCGACAAGGATGAACAGGGGAATCCCCGGGCCCAGCTCTATGTGAAACGGGCACTCGGATACGGAGGGGATACCATCAGCTTCGAACAGGGAGATATCTCCATACAGCCTGCCGGATATGAGCAGGCAGTGACAGAAGAGCTCTTCAGATCAGAGGCGGATCTGCCGGTCCACCATAAACGACTGTTCACCGAAGATGATTATACGGCGTTCACCGCCTATGCACAGGTGCAGGCCTATACGAAAGAGAACATCCAGATCTCATCACAGCTGCAGCAGCAGGCAGCCCCGGCCGGTTCGGGACTGAGAGATTACCTGCATATCTACAAGAGCTTCTATGACCTGAGAGCAAAGATCTCCCCGCACGATCCTACCGTCCGATCAGAACTCGCCCGCTACGATAACGGCTTCTACATACCCGAGGGGTATATCCTGCCCATCGGTGATAACCGTGACAACTCGGGAGACGGCAGGTATTTCGGACCGGTGGCTGAATCAGAGATGCTCGGAAAAGCCTACTTCAGATTCTGGCCCCTCAACCGTATCGGTCTTCTGCATTGAGTATGATCATCAGTGCCCTGGAACAGGCACGTGATTTTGGACAGCTCTCTCTGTATATACACATCCCGTTCTGTGCCCGAAAATGTGACTACTGCGATTTCTATTCCAGGACTGATATGACCGGGGAACTCCTTGATGCCTACAGTGATCACCTCTGCCGTGAGATCTCGTTCATCACCGACAGATACCCCCTCCCGTTCACCAGCGTGTTCATCGGCGGTGGTAATCCCGGCCTTCTTGGACCGAAGCGGCTGCAGAGGATCCTGAAGGCCTCCCACAGACACGGAAGACCTGCAGAGTGTACGATCGAGATCAACCCTGAATCGATCGATGTGACCCTGCTCACATCAGCGATCGGATGGTAGACCGGCTGAGTATCGGGGTACAGTCACTCAAGCAGAAGAATCTGCAGATGCTCGGGAGGAATGCCACTGCAGAGCAGACGATCGAAGGGCTCAGACGATTCCAACCGCTGCGGGAGCACTTCTCTTTGAACATCGATCTGATCCAGGGAGTTCCGTCACAACATGCCGATGATACCCTCGAAGACATAACAGAACTCCAGAGCCTGCTGCACCCCGACCACTTCTCGATCTATGATCTGATCATAGAAGAGGGAACGCCGCTGCATACACGGGTTGCAGCTGACAGCTCCATCGAGACCGATGTGAACGGTAATGTCCTGATCTCCTGCAGCGACGTGAGACCGCTGTTGAGCTCCCTCGGGTTCTCCCGCTATGAGATCGCCAACTATGCGAAAGAGAGCAGGCAGTGTCTGCATAATCTGCACTACTGGCAGCTGCTGCCCTATCTGGGCATCGGTGCTGGAGCGAGCTCCACCCTCTATACCGATACGAACGTACTCCGGCTGCACGGCAGAGAGAATCTGCACGCCTATGCATATGAAAGTTCATCCTTCAGTGATACTATATATGAGATAGAGAAGCTCAGTGCGCAGGAGTTCCTCGAAGAGATCCTGCTCATGGGTCTGAGAACCACTGCAGGAGTATCGCTGCACAGGCTGCGTGACTGTTTCGGCTGCGATCTGCAGGATATCCTGAAGCAGAGTCTGCCGGCCTGGGAGGCCAGGGGATGCCTGCAGATCTTCGATGACTATCTCAGTCTGACAGAAAAAGGTATGGATCTGTTGAATTCGATCCTCATAGATATGTTTATGGATATTGAATCCTTCAGCGGTACCCTTTTACTGGCACTTGACACCGATTTTTAAGCTGTGATAGGTTTCACTACGACTGTACATCAGGAAATAGATACGATTCTAAGGAGACCATATGTCTGGACATAGTAAATGGGCATCAATCAAGCACAAGAAAGGCGCAATCGATGCAAAACGAGGGAAGATATTCACCAAACTCATTCGTGAGATCACCGTAGCCGCGAAGATCGGCGGTGGGGAGATCGAAGCGAACCCCAGATTGCGTACTGCTGTGCTCAAGGCTAAAGCTGAGAATATGCCTAAAGACAATATCGCCAAAGCCATCAAGAAGGGTACCGGTGATATGGAAGGTGTCGAATACACCGAACTCACCTATGAAGGCTATGGTCCCGGTGGAGTCGCCATCATGATAGAGGCACTGACTGACAACAAGAACAGGACAGCTGCCGATGTCCGGAGTACCCTCTCGAAGAACGGCGGGAACCTTGGTGAATCAGGCTGTGTCTCCTACCTGTTTCAGAGAAAGGGCATCATCTCATACGACAGTGCGACCTATGACGAGGAACAGCTGTTCGAACCTGCTCTGGAAGCGGGAGCAGAGGATGTGAAGAACGAGGGAGATGTCATCGAAGTACTCACCGAACCCGACAGCTTCGGTGAGGTACTCGACGCTCTGCAGGAACAGGGCTTTGAAGAGAGCTCTGCTGAAGTCGCTCTGATCTCCGATACCATGGTGAGCCTCGAACACGACAAGATCACCAAAGCCCTCAGACTGATCGATCGACTTGAGGACCTTGATGATGTGCAGACCGTCTCCACCAATCTGGATATCCCGGATGATTATGAACCTGAAGAATAGGGGATGATGATACTAGGGATCGACCCGGGGATCGCGAATCTTGGCTGGGGTGTGGTGAGTACCGGCTCCGGTCGTCTCCACTGTGAAGCCTACGGCCATATGAAGACGACAGCCGATGCTCCTGTAGAGAATCGGATCCAGGAACTCGCAGGTCTGTGCAATGATCTGTTCACCACCTATCCGATCGATCAGATGAGCATTGAAGACATCTATTATTTTCAGAACAAGAGCAGTGCCATAACGGTGGCAAAAGTCATCGGCGCACTCTACTATGTGGCATCACTGCAGCAGGTCGCGGTCACTACCTATTCACCGCTGCAGATAAAGACCACCATCACCGGCTTCGGCAGGGCCGAGAAGCTGCAGATCCAGGAGATGGTCAGAGTCCTTCTTGGACTTCCCTCCATCCCCAGACCTGATCATGCCGCCGATGCCCTGGCGATCGCCATCTGCCACTATACCCAGAGAGAAGGTAAGGAAAGGTTGGGAATCTATGATTGATGCGATTCACGGTGAACTTCTTCGCGTCGAGACCAACACAGTGGTCATCGGTACTCCGAGTATCGATTTCGCCTGTACCGTCTCATCGACTACCAGCTCGATGCTGGGGAACCTTGGTGCCGAAGACCGGCAGTCAGTCCACCTGTATACCCATCTCCATCACAAGGAAGATGTGATGCAGCTCTTCGGTTTCGCCACTCGAGATGAACGCACGATGTTCTTCGAAGTGACGAAGGTCCAGGGCATCGGACCGAAGCAGGCAGTGAAGATCCTCTCGGGTATCTCTGTACGGGACCTGGCAGTAGCGCTGGATGCAGGCGATATCGATCGACTCACGCAGATCCCGGGACTCGGGAAGAAGACCGCACAGAAGATGATCCTTGCCCTCAGGAGCAAGCTCGATCTCTTCTCTGAGGAGATCCCGGTACAGCAGAGCAGCGGTAACCTGCCTCCGCTGTGCATGGAGATGCTCCATGCCCTGACCGAGATGGGTTATGACAAGAGACTTGCAAAGATCGCCGTCACTGAAAGTTATCAGGAACTGTCTGAGACAGTCACTGATGATCGAACTCTGGAAGAGAGACTCTTCAAAGCCTCTATCATCAGGTTGGCATAATGGAAGAACGCATCGTCACCAATCAGGAACATACGCTTGATCAGAAGCTGCAGGATGACCTGATACGACCGAAGTTCCTCAAGGACTTTCAGGGTCAGCAGGAACTCAAAGATAATCTGAAGATCTTCATCACCGCCTCGAAGGACCGTGAGCAGACGCTCGATCATGTCTTCATCAGCGGTCCCCCGGGACTGGGAAAGACCACACTGGCCTCCATCATCGCCAATGAGATGGACGCCGAGATCAAGATGACATCAGCACCTGCGCTGGAGAAACCCAAAGACCTCGCAGGGATCCTCACTACGATCAAAGAGGGCAGCATCTTCTTCATCGATGAGATCCACCGGCTCCGTCCGGTCCTCGAGGAGATGCTCTACATCGCGATGGAGGATTTTGAGATCGACTGGGTCATCGGGCAGGGTCCTGCTGCACGGACGATCAGGGTCCCCATACCGCAGTTCACCATGATCGGCGCGACTACCAAGGCCGGGAAGGTGGCAGCCCCGCTGTATACCCGGTTCGGGATCACCTCCCGTATCGGATTCTACCAGGAGGAAGAGCTGCAGCACATCATCAGCCGTTCGGCACGGATCATCGGTGCTTCGATCTCGGATGAAGCGGTGGTGACCCTCTCGCGCTGTTCCAGAGGTACTCCCCGTATCGCGAACCGTCTGCTCAGGCGACTGCGCGATTATGCGGAGGTCCTTGGTGATGGCATCATCACCCCTGCGATCGTCACTGATGGTCTTGAACGTCTGGGTATCGATCATCATGGACTCGATGCTCTCGATATACGCATCCTGGAGACCATCATCGATTTCTATCATGGAGGACCGGTCGGTGCGGAGACCCTTGCGATCAGTGTGGGGGAGGCCATCGAATCCCTCGAAGACTTCTATGAACCCTATCTGATCCAGAAAGGCTATCTGAAAAGGACTCCAAGGGGCCGTATGGTCACTGAAAAAGCATATGAACTGCTTCACAGAAGCAATAAGGAACCACATGAAGACCAGCGACTTCTCTTTTGATCTGCCCGAAGGACTGATCGCACAGTATCCGACCGACAGCCGCGGTACCAGCCGTCTGCTGGTGCTCGATAGACATACCGGAGAACGGACTCATACCGATATCGGACATCTGGCAGAGCTCATCCCGGAAGATGCCTTGCTGGTGATCAACAACTCCAAGGTCCGTAAAGCCCGGGTCTCGCGAAGACAGCCTTCGAAGGTCAGGTGGAGTTCCTCTTTCTCGAGCAGCTCGATCAGAGACGATGGAAGACCATCGTCACCAAATCGAAACGACAAAAACCGGCAGGACCTACACCTTCGCAGGGGGGATCACTGCTGAACTGACAGAGGATCTGGGATCTGAGAAGATCATCACCATGAGCGAACCCCTTGATGAGGAGTTCTTCCTCCATTATGGACATATGCCGCTGCCTCCCTATATCAAACGTGAGGATGAGTTCCTCGATGACAGCCGGTATCAGACCGTCTATGCGAAGGAGATCGGATCTGTGGCAGCTCCCACAGCCGGACTGCATGTCACCCGGCAGATCATCGATGAACTGAAGGCCAAAGGGGTCAGGATCACAGAAGTGACCCTCCACGTGGGACTTGGCACCTTCCTGCCGATCAGAAGTGATGATATCCACGATCATGCGATGCATACCGAAGAGTATGAGGTCTCCGCTGAGTCAGCTGAGCTGATCAATCAGTACAAACGTGAGGGACGACCGATCTATGCGGTAGGGACCACTTCAGTGAGGACTCTCGAAGCGGCTTATGATGATGCGACGGCTCAGGTGCGCGCGGGGCGAAGGTCTACCGACATCTTCATCAAACCCGGCTATACCTTCAAGGTCATCGATGCCCTGCTGACGAACTTCCATACCCCCGAATCGACGCTGCTGATCCTTGTCAGTGCTCTGGCTGGAAAGGATAACATCTTCGCAGCCTATGCAGAGGCGATCGAGCAGCAGTACCGCTTCTTCTCCTACGGGGATGCGATGCTCATCCGCTGATCGACGAACGCGGTGATCTGCCGGTGGATCTGATCGATCGGCAGCCTCCCGTCGATCCGGCAGAACATGATCTGCTCGGAGATCTCAGAGAACATCTGTTCATAGTTCTCATAGACAGCCTGCTGGAAGTGTTCATGTTCGAAGATATCGCGTGAATCTCTACTGGTATCAATACGCTTGAGGCATTCTGATACAGGTGTGTCTATATAGATGATGATCATCGGGTGCGGGTAGGGCGCATTGTAGGAGAGTACATCCTCTTTCGGGACGTCTACCGCCTGGTAGGCTACCGATGAATAGAAGTACCGGTCGGAGATCACGAGATCATGATCCCTGAGCTGTTCGAGCATGCCCTGTTCGCCATAGAGATGGTCATGACGGTCAGCTGCATAGAGCATGGCCAGGGCGTGATGAGTCACTGTGGCGGATCCCGAGAGGATCTCACGGATCAGTCTTCCGATCGGCCCGTCTGTGGGTTCACACGTGAGAAAGACGCTCCTGCCCGTTGAAGTGAGATGGTCGGACAGCAGTCTCGCCTGAGTCGTGGTACCGGCACCATCGAGCCCTTCGAAGACGATGAAGTTATCAAGTATGTTCATATCCGTAGTTATAGACTTTTTTTCAGGCTGCTGCTACTGCCCGATCACCCCTTCTGATCATTTCGTCCCTGTGAGATACATCAAGATTATCTACTTTTTTTCACATGTAACAAAAAAAGAGTGCAGTTTACATAACAGAGTGCTATGCGTATAATAGAACGGACGTATTCACAAAAGGAGTTTTAAACACATGCGGAATATCAGCACGTTCTCAAAAGGCGGTGTGCATCCAGCAGACCGCAAAGAACTGACATGCACTAAAGAGATCGTACGTCTTCCGACCCCCAAGCACATCATCATACCATTCTCTCAGCATCTGGGTGTACCGGCCAACCCAATCGTCAAGAAGGGTGATATAGTCGCAGCAGGTGATAAGATCGGTGAAGCTGCCGGTTTCATCTCGGCAGATATCCATACCCCTGCAGCTGGGACTGTGTCAGAGATCAAAGAGATCTTCCTGCCGAACGGCATGTATACGAAAGCTGCGGTCATCGCAGTAGATGAGACGGGTTCGTTGGAGCTTACTGAGAAGAGAGACTGGAAGACCATGGATCCCCACCAGATGGTCGCTGAGGTGAAGGATCTGGGGATCGTCGGGATGGGAGGAGCGACGTTCCCCGCGAATGTCAAGTTCTCCGTGCCGAAAGGGAAGAAAGCAGAGTATGTCGTGATCAACGGCGTAGAATGTGAACCCTATCTGACCTCTGATCATCGGATCATGCTGGAGAAGGGCCTTGAAGTACTCGAAGGTGCCCTGATCATCGCGAAGATGGTCGGAGCTCCAAAGGTCTATATCGGGATCGAGAACAACAAGAAAGATGCCATGGAGCATCTCGAATCGCTGATCACAGCACATCATCTGCCGATTGAGATCCAGCCGCTGAGACTCAAGTACCCCCAGGGAGATGAGAAACAGCTGTTGAAAGCCGTTATCGGAAAAGAGGTTCCCTCAGGAGCTCTTCCTATCGATATCGGGGCTGTGGTGAGTAATGTCGGGACGGCACAGGCGCTCTATCAGGCTATCGTCTATCGAAAGCCTCTGATCGAACGTGTGGTCACGGTCACCGGAGATGCGATCAGAGACCCCGGTAACTTCCTGGTCACGATCGGGACCCCCATCCAGGATCTGATCGATGCCTGCGGAGGATTCAGGGAACAGCCGGTGAAGATGGTCGCAGGTGGACCCATGATGGGATTCGCCTTCTATGACCTGCAGACGCCGGTGATGAAGGGGACATCCGGAGTGCTTGCACTCACGGCGAAAGAGTCGAGGAAAGAGGTCTCCACCTCCTGCATCTCCTGTGGAAGGTGCGTTGCAGCCTGTCCCATGGGTCTGCAGCCGACCAGGCTGTATAAGAACATCTCTGCAGGGAACTATACCGAATCTCTTGGACTCGGACTGCTCGACTGCAAGGAGTGCGGCTGCTGCGCCTATGTGTGCCCGGCAAAGCTTCCTCTGGTGCAGGGAATGAGACTGGGAAAGAACATGTCAAGGAAGATGAAAAAATGAGCGAAGAGAACATCATGTACAGAATAGAGAGCTCGCCTCAGATCCGACATGCCGATTCGACTGCCCGCATCATGTGGTCTGTCGTCCTGGCGCTGCTGCCGGCGGGCATATGGAGTGTGGTCAATTTCGGCCCCTATGTGCTGGCGGTGATCGCAGTCTCTGTCATCACCGCAGTGGTGCTGGAGTACCTGCTTGCCCGACTGATGGGGAGATCGACCATACAGGACGGCAGTGCCGTACTTACCGGTCTGCTGATAGCCTACAACATGCCCCCTGGAGTGGGGCTGTTCATACCGATCATCGCTTCCGCCTTCGCCATCGCCGTGGTGAAGTGGAGTTTCGGTGGTCTCGGGGCGAACTGGATCAACCCGGCTCTTGCCGGAAGGGTCTTCGTCTTCTTCTCCTGGACAGGAGCCATGACCACCTGGAAGGCTCCGCGATTCTGGAGTGCCGTCGATACGACCTCGGGAGCCACTGTGCTCTCTACCGTGAAGACCTCCCTGCTCGATGCAGAGGGGATCATCAGCGGACCTGCCGGTCTGCTCGGTGACCTTGGGTATCAAAGTACCGCGTTCGCCCGACAGGCCGCCTCCTGGTTCTCCGATACGCTGAACATCGGCGTATCACCGATCCATATCGACCTGTTCATCGGAACGGTCCCCGGATCCCTCGGAGAGGTCTCAGCACTGCTGCTGATCCTCGGCGG
>LQAF01000198.1_pt1 | contig 13198 bp, 10 predicted proteins | sample 1535781 | NCBI WGS metagenome assembly LQAF01 (sample SAMN04331583, study PRJNA305678) | bioreactor metagenome | isolation source: bioreactor_2 inoculated with Wadden Sea sediment 2nd replicate of a... | place: Germany:Bremen
CGAGCTGTAAAAACAAAGAACGGAAATCTGAATAATGCGGATCGTGTTAGATTTTTACAAGGATAATTCCGGCCGGTGCTGTCACTGGCTAAAGAACTCTCTGGTTACAGGAAAGATGTTCAAATGTTGGCAGCTGTGCCGGCGGATACTGTCCCCCGCTCGGGGTGTTGCGCCGATGCATTGAACGCTGGATACCTAGACAGAATATCCGGGTGTGGGAGAGTCCTGGTCCTGAACCGGTGTCGTATCTGCTGCATACGGCCTGTGTGGCAGGGTTGGCCCCGGATGTCGTGGTGACGTCCCGTCCGAACCGTCTTACCGCACTGCCGTGTGTAGATGTCGGCGCCATTCCGGAAAACGCTGGACTGGACCGGCTTCTGGAAATTTTTTCCTCCCGGGCCTGTACGGATTCTTTTGCCGTCAATCCCGGCGGTGTCAGGATGACCCTGGCAGTGGTGTCTCCCCTGCCGCCGCAGCATACCGGCATAGCGGATTACACCAGTGCGCTTTTACCCGCACTGGCCCGATACTATACCGTGGACGTGATTGTGGCCCAGGATGGTGTGAAAGATGAATGGGTCCTGTCTCATTGCGGTATCCGCACGCCAAAATGGTTTATGAAAAACGGGAACAAATATGATCGGATCCTTTATCATGTTGGCAATTCACCCTTTCATTATTATATGCTGGATTTGATGCAGACCCACCCCGGGGTGGTGTGTCTGCATGATTTTTTGTGGGGCATTTCCTTCGGTATGCAGAGTTGAGGACCCCGCACACGAAAGCCTGGGTCCGTGCTCTGTTTTATGATCAGGGATATAAAGCGGTGCAAGAACACTTCCGTGTCCTGGAATCGGAATCATTGTGCCTGGCATATCCCTGCAGCTTTTCCCTGGTGAAAAATGCCTTGGGCGTGATCGTGCATTCCCGGTATACCAGAAAACTGGCCCGCGACTGGTATCCCGGCATGGATCAAAGGCTCTGGAAACAGATCCCCATGGTTCGCCAACCTATAAATCCGGAATTTTCAGTTGTCGAAGAAGAAGACAGCAGCCGTTTTTATGTGTGCTCGTTCGGTATGCTGGGGCCGACCAAGTTGAACCACCGTCTGGTGTCTGCCTGGTTGAATTCCAGCCTGGCCCGGGATCCGAACTGTTTTCTGGTGTTTGTCGGAGAGAAACAGCCGGGAAAATACTGCCGGGATTTGAAAAAAAGATCACCGGGCCCGGTGCTGGAGGCCGCATCCGGATCATCGGAAGAGCCTCTCCGGAAAGATATGCCGCATGGCTGGGCAAAGCCTCAGTGGCGGTGCAGTTGCGCACCCTTTCCCGCGGGGAAACTTCAGCTGCGGTTCTGGACTGCATGAATTACGGCTTGCCGGTCATCGTCAACGATCATGGTGCCAACACCGAGTTGCAGCGGGACGCTGTGTGGATGCTGCCGGATGATTTCACGGATTCCGAGCTGATTTGCGCCCTGGAAACCCTGAAACAGAAGGCCGGTCTGCGGGAACGCTTGAGTCGGCGGGCTGCTCAAACCATAGCGGACAATCACTATCCAGACATCTGTGCCCGGGCCTGCGTTCAGGCCATGGAAGCCTTTTACCGCCGGGCGTGCAATCGGCCCTCCCGCTTGGTGCACGAACTGGCGGAATTGGAATGTGTGTCAGAATCTTCCAATCGATTGGAGGCGGTGGCCCGTGCCATGGCAGTGAATCAACCCGACCCGGTGCCTCAAAAAAGGGTGTTTATTGATGTGTCCGCTACCATTCGCCGGGATTTGAAGGCTGGCATCGACCGGGTTTCCCGTTCCCTGGTGCTGGCACTGATCCAGGCACCTCCTGAGGGGTACCGGGCCGAACCGGTGTTTTTGGTGGAAGAAAACGGTGGGTGGCATTACCGGGCCGCCAGCAGATATACTTTTGAATTGATGGGCAGCCCACAGGTCTGGGCCGAAGACAGCCTGGTGGAAATGCAGGCCGGGGACATGCTGTTCTGTCCGGATCTGACTGGGGATATTTTGGTGGCGGCGGAAAAAACGGGTTTGTTCGATCAGTTAAGGCGGGCGGGATTGACACTGGTTTCACGGTATTTGATCTGCTGCCGCTGCAAATACCGGATAAATTTCCCGCCGGTGCAGACCGAAATTTTTATTTCTGGCTGTCTGCCGTCTGCCGGATCGCCCACAAACTCGTATGTATATCCCGGTCAGTGGCACAGGAACTGTCGGGCTGGTATGAGGCCGATCCCGGATTTGCCTGCGTACCCATGCCGGAAATCGGCTGGTTTCACTTAGGTGCGGACCTGGAATCTTCTTTTCCCACAATCGGACTGCCTGAAGATGCCGCTCAAATCCTGGAGAGAATGAATAGCCGGCTCAGTTTTCTCATGGTAGGCACTCTGGAGCCAAGAAAAGGCCATCTTCAGGTTTTAGGGGCGTTCGAGCAATTATGGGCCGCGGGTGAGGAAATCAATTTGGTGATCGTGGGCAAACAGGGATGGACCCATCTGCCGGATGCCTCACGCAGAGTCATTCCCAAAATCGTGAACACCCTGGCCGCACATCCGGAAAAGGGAAAACGGCTGTTCTGGCTTGAGGGAATCAGTGACCAGTTTCTTGAAAAAGTATATGATGTATCAGACTGCCTTATTGCAGCCAGTGAAGCCGAGGGGTTCGGCCTGCCTCTGATCGAGGCGGCCCAGCACCGCCTGCCGATACTGGCCCGAGATATCCCTGTGTTCCGGGAGGTGGCCGGGAGACATGCCTTTTATTTTCAAGGAGATGCTCCCGAAGACATTGCTGATGCACTTATCGGCTGGATGGCATTGTATCGGGAACGTCGTCATCCCAAATCCGATGACGTAAGCTGGCTTACATGGAAACAAAGCTGTCAACGACTGGTCCGATGCATGACAGATATTGCTGGCGCATCGGTTTATGATTGACAATCTTCGCCATTGTGTGCGATCTTTATACGCGTAATTTGACAATTATCTGCACGGGAAACAGAGGGCAAAGCGGCAATCAAAAGGAAGGAGGGATGAAATGATAGGCTGGATTAAGCCGGAGTTGGGCGGATATGACCAACCGAAACCATGGACAAGGTTCTGAGCCCTGATAAAACCCCCCAAAATTGAGGGATTCGATATCGTAAGACAGCGTGGTATGTTTTTTGCTTGAAATATAGGCTAAACTCTGACTCCGAATGGAGTCGAATCGTTTAAGATGTGCTGCCCGGCAGGCAGCGCAAAACAACAATTGAAAAGGAGTAAAAAGATGGCTGTAACCAAACAGGAAGTTACGCAACTATATGTTGCAACGTTCAATCGTGCACCGGATGCCAATGGATTGAATTTCTGGGTAAATGCCGGTATGACCATTGAGGACATTGCCTCGACCTTCTTCTTGATGGCTGAGACTCAGGCCAAATATCCGGAAGGTACAACAGATGAAGAATTTGTGACGACAATCTATCAAAACGTGTTTGGGCGGGACCCGGAACAGGCCGGCCTTGATTTCTGGGTCGGAGAAGGTGGTCTGGGAGGCGGTGTGCCCAGATCTGAAATGATTCTGACCGTTATTGGCGGTGCGGCTGGTGTGGATCTGGAAGTGCTTAATAACAAAACCGAAGTGGGTTTGTACTATGCAGACGAAGTGGGTGAGAACCACGAAGATGGGTATAAATTCTCTTTGGCAGATATCACAGACGACCCAGATACTGTCGCCAGCGCCAAATCTTCAATTGATGATCTGGTTGGCGAAATTCCGGAGCCGTCTGAACCGGGTGAACTGTTTGTTCTCACCGGCGCAGCAGACCGCCTGACCGGTACGGATAAAGATGATACATTCGAAGCCTACACCGGCGTCAACATGCTGGGCAATGACACCAATACCCTGAACTCCGCAGATGTGCTGGACGGCGAAGCGGCCGGGATCAGCTGTGGGCGGATATTTTCATGGGCAGCTCCAACATCCTGACCTCTCCGCGTCCCATTGAATTCCGGTCCACGGAAGTGGAAGAGATGTACTTCAATGCTCGTGAGATGTTCATGGATGGGCTGATCACCGGTCCGGTCCAGATGATCCCGGGATCGGATGAGGTCATGGATATACTGCCCCAGCAGTGGCAGGTGGTGACCGTCAACGGCCGCCAGCTCCTGGATGTGGACTACATTGAATCCTATTACAGCGATGTTGACCTGAAAGTGTACGGCCTGACCACCAACAAGAGCGACGGCGGCACGGCCCAGTTCTCCGACATGACCATCTCCATGGATCATACCTCCGGCAGCACTGCGAACACCCAGTCTCAGCTGGTCAAGGATGTTGATGTGGAATTCCATCCGTTTTATGCTGATCGCGACATTGAAATTGACAAGCTGGGATACGGCTATTACATTGACGGCGCACTCAAGCCCTCCAGCATGAAAGTGCTGTTTGAGCAGAACTATTTGATCCCCGGCGAGCGGGCAGAATCCCAGGCCATCTACTATCTGCTGGACCAGGATGCCGACCTGTTCAACGTCGATGTTAACGGCGACGGGATCATGGATCCTCTGGCCAACATTAACACCAACGGACTCAGGTTCACGGTGGACGGCGGTGCAGTGGGAGTTCTTGAGTTTGACAAACAATTGCTGCTGGACAAACAGATCCTGAACTGGGATGATTTTGTTGATGCTCTGCAGCCGGCCCTGGCCCAGGCCATTGCCGACGGCCTGCTGCCGGCAGACACAACCCTGACCGTGGACAACACTCTGATCGACTTCACCTTCCTGGATGACGGATCAAGGTCTGTGGACATTCCTGCCATGGTGCTGGAAACCAATACTGAAGCCATCCTGGATTCCGTCGGGTTCAAGTGGGTGGAAGACTTTGTGGGCGAGTACAACGTGTACGGCCGTCTGGACAATGATGCGGAAACAGCGCCTGAGCCCCTGATCATCAACATCGAGCTGGAAAAAGTGGGCCGGCAGGCCGACGGCGGCGGCATGGTGGTGGGCGGTGACAACTACACCAAAGGCTTTGACCAGTTTGACGTGTATGTCAAAGGAGAAAAAGTCGGGTATATTGATGAATCCAGTTCACTGGCGTATCTGCTGACCACGCCGCATGATTCTCTGGATACCATGAATATCTATACACATCCGGATTATATAGACAACCCGGCGGATTTGACCATTGGTAACAGCAACACCCCGGTTTACTCGATTCTGGATGTCAACCATTTAGATGCAACTGATTTCCTGGGTATTCTGAATATTTACTTTGCCGCTATTCAGGCACCGGGCAACTACCTGTATGAACTGACGGATCAGGGAGACACCTTCCAGATGTTCGTGGTCAACGATGCCCTGAACACCACAGACTCTTCTCTGAAGATCGATGCCGGTACCGGCGACAACACCGTTCACGTGGATTACCTTTACAGTAACGGCACGGTTAACGATGCGGTTGACGGATCCAATCCCGACAGTGACGATGTCAACACCCTGATTACTACCTACGGCGGAAACGATGTGGTGGTGCTTTCCAACATGGGGCTGGAAACAGAAAGCGATTTTGGATGGGATAGCGCCGGTGACGAAGATCAGGACGGCTCAGGCGATGAAGGTAGTCTGATGATTGCCCGGGCCGATGGTGCCAGAATCAACACTGGCGCTGGTAACGATGCAATTTTCCTGAACAGCCACCTGGAGTGGTGTTCCCCGGATGCAGCCCTGTGGCACACACTGAACTGGACAGGTACCGGTGAAGAGGGATGGCTGGAATCCATTGGACTGACCAATCTGCCGCCCTGGTTGACCGAAGAAAACTGGGCACCGGCAGGCAATGTGTTCCCGATGTTTGGCAGCAGCCTGCGGGTGACTTTTTCCGGTATTGAATCCGACTGGATCACCATTGACACCAACAACGATTACAAAACCACCCGTGCGGAACTGGTGGCAGCCATTGCCAAGGCCATTGAAACTGATGTCAATCTGAACGCGGTTCTGGCTGTGGATATTGATCCGGCTACCGGCGGCATCTCCATCCAGGCCCTGACCGGCGGTGCGTTTGATTCCAATGATCTGTTTGTGGACATCGAAGGTCCGGTGCCGTCAATCAGCGATTATGACAAATATATTGCAGGTGGTGCCGCAGGATATGACCCCACCAACCCCGATTTTTACCCGTATTTCCCCGGCAGTGGGGATGTCAACCAGATGACCGCCCAGCAGCTGGTAAGTGCCTGGAAAGCGTACTATCCGGGCAGTGATGTGTCATACGACAGCACCACTTTTGATATCGAAAACAAGGCCGGGACTGGTCCCGCTGTTTTTGACAGTGACGCCAATTCCAACTGGTTTGGCACACCTGCAGATCTGGATGATTTCCTTGCCGCAGTGCAGGCAAATGCGGAAACCACTGAAGACCTGATCAATGCCGCTCTGTTTGAAAACGAGTTTGATAATGACGGTTCTCCTGCCAGCGCCGGCATTCAGTTTGTCAATGCCGGTCCCGGTCATGACACTATTGTGCTGCCGTCAGGCGGCATCACTACGGTGGAGTTTACCGGTAAGTTTGACACCACCACCATCATCAGTGACGGGATTCTTGGTAACCTGAGATTTGATTTTTCTGATTACCTGGATACAATTTCAGGCGCTAGAGGGGCTTCCATCAATGATGCTCTGAACCTGAATCTGGCCAACGGCAATGACGTGCTTGACGGGTTCTGCCCGATTCCGACGGTGGCAGCACAAGAGTTTGACGGGGTTGAAAATGCAGCTGACTGGATCGGGGTCGGCGGCGGACAGCACAATTCAGTCACTTATTTTCAATTTTCTGACCTGTGGTCCGGCCTGCAGCAGGCATATGCAAGTGAAGCTGCCAGGGCCGCTGCCGGTGCCGCTGAAGATCTATTAGGCAACCTGGCTGCACTGCCGTCTGACAGTTTTGCCTCCTTTGGAGCAGCAGAGCTGGAAAGCGCACTGAATATGTGGCTTGACGGCGGCGACTTTGCATGGGCTGGTACCGTGCGTCAGCCAGAAGATTATTTTGACAGAAACCTGGCTCAGAACCTGGGTTTTGACAATGGCGGACTAAGTGATGTGCTGGGTGCAACGTTTGTGATTCTGGTCGGCAAAGACGGTGAAGTGATCCAGAGCTACGATGATGGATCTGCCGCCTATGCAGATGCTTATAATGACTGGGCGGTTGACACTGGATATGCCACAGGTGAGGTCAAGGTATTTACTGCGCAGATCGCCAGAACAGCGGACGATGATGCAGCCGGCCCCAATGTGGAAGATGGTTTTGTCTACCACTTCGACAATGTCGAACTAAAGGGCTTGATCAACCTGGGCATCAGCAATTTTGGCCCTGCACAACAGGAGGTACCACCGCCTGCTCCCGTGGAGATTAATATGATGGGTGTATTGAACATGGAAATGCCTTCTGAAACCTTGTATGAACCTGCATTCAACTTCAATGACCACGTCAATGTGGGCAGCCTGTTTGGACCAAGTTGAGCATAACAGCCTGTTTTGTTCAAAATTGATAGCCTGAACAAACCATGGTAAAAACGCCCCTGCCGGAGCACGCTCTGGCAGGGGTTTTTTTTAGGTCAGTATAATTATAAGAATAAAGGCGTTTATTTCAACGTCAGGAGAGAACCGTTATGAACAAGCTATTTCCGCTGTCTGCAGAACGGCATGCCCACAAATTATGGCAGCGGACCCAAAACTGGTCGTTTTTAAGCCAGCGGTCATTGCTGCCCGTGGTTATCCTGGAACTGCCGTCTGCCTGCGCTGCCATGCCTCTGGCCTTTGTTAAACAGGACCCGGACCGGTTTCACCTGGTTGCAGTGCTGGGAACGGCCCAGGACCGGAGTCTGGCGGTGGGTCCGATGGGACAGTGGCGCCCGGCCCACTATCCGGCCATGTTTTCCACATATCCCTTTGTCCTGATGGATGATAAAGAAGACGGCCAGATGGTTGGCATTGACGAGAGCACCGGCCTGGTGGGAATTGATTCCGGATCTCCGTTTTTTGATGAATCCGGTGAACCCTCCCGGGAGGTGAAAGAGATCGTGGCCCAGCTCAAGCAGGTGGCGGTGAGCCGCCTGGCTACGCAAAAAGCGGTGCAGTCCCTTGCTGACAGCGGTTTGTTCGATCCCCTGGAGATGACTGTCAACCAAACCCGGCTCAGGGGCCTTTATTATTTGAATGAAAAAAACTGCGTGCATTGCCGGCAGATCGGGTCAAAACGCTGCTGGACTGCGGTGCCCTGACACTGGCGTTTGCCCAGTTGTTTTCCCTGTCCAGATTCCGTCTTCTTGAAGAATGGGCAAAAGCCGGTACCGTTCCGGCTCAATTGAAAGACCTGGATCTGAATACCTTGTTTGATGATAAAGATGATCTGATCAAGTTTTAGAATATGCAGCCGATACTTTGTTCGTTAACCGGGCAAAGAGATATCCAGAGTTTACCGCGGATCAGATCATGTGGCATCGGCTTTGCCGGACTATAAGGTGTCCGCGGGAATTGACCCTATTTTAACGTTTTGACCGGCAGGGCATGGTGAGGCTTGACAAACCCGGGTCAATTTTCCTATAAGTTTAGTACAGTGAACCAATTACCATTGAAGTACCAATGACAGATATCAAAGAACAGATATCAAAGAACAGATATCAAAGAACAGATATCAAAGAACAGATATCAAAGTATCAAAGTCAAAGAACAGGTATCAATGATTGATAAACAGGAGGGAGGCATGGTCAAAATATCCCGGGTCATGAAGGTTGTGATGCTGTGTCTGGTGATGGGGTTGCTGATTGCGGGGACGTCTGCCATGGCAGAAGAAATATACACCGTGTCCCCTGAGCAGATAGACATGGGTACCTTTGTTGGGCCGCCACCTAATGGCATTCATGTCCATACCATCAGCATTGCGGTCATTGCCGGGCCGGACAACGACCCGGATGCGGATGCCGCTTTTTCGCCCAGGCGGATGTGCCGTGGATCTCCTTGTCTGTCTCCGCCGGCACGGTACCGGCAACCCTGACTGCCACGGTCACGGCCCGCGTAAATCTGGCAGACGGTGATTACACAGGTACTATCCGGATTCTGTCACAGACGGATCTGAGCAGATCCGTTTCCATTCCCGTGACCATGTCGGTGAACAGCATGTTGTGGGATACGCTGACAGTGTCACCGTCCCGTCTCGACCTGACGATAAACCCGGACAACCCTTCAGAACAGAGCTTTCCTGTTACCATTATGAATGCCACCCACCCGGATGAGACCGGATTCGGCTGGAGTGCCCAGACAGATGTCATCTGGCTGGAACTGTCCCGGAACACGGGAACCGGCAACACCTCCCTTACCCTGAAAGTGGACCCGTCACAGTTGACATTAACCAAAGATCAGGACGGAGACGGTTTTTTAGACAGTGCCACCGGCATTGTGACGTTCCGATCCAGACTCAATGAACAGCAGTTCGCTGAACCGGTGACCTTGACCGTTTCTCTGAGGGTGGCTGAACCCGAGGGGTTGTCCGTTTACCCGGAACAGATTTTCTGGAGCATTGAAAAAGGAGAGGACACGGTCTCAATTCCCGAGGATCCCCAGTATCTTCAGATTTTTTCCGGGCCTGCCGGATGGACCGCTTCCGTTGACACCCGTCTGGTTTCCCTGAAATCCTTGGTTAGAAATGAACCCGGATATGCCGGTGCCGGGCCCTACGACACGATGCTGGTCACCCCTGTTGCTGAATATCTCCAGGTGGCGGGATACGGGAATCATTCAGGCACCATCACCGTTACGGACCGGTTTTCCAAAGAATCCCAACAGATTCCGGTGGTGATCAATATCCGCCGTCCCGGTGAGGCGGTGACCACCAACCCGTACTACAATGTGATCGAAACCACGGATACCGGAATTCTGCACCTGCAGCTGCCCATCCCTGACAGTTTTGCCTACTATCCCACCAGCGGGATGTGCTGGGGGGCGGGCGGCACTTGGGTCGATCCGGACGGGGTGCCCGGAAACCTGGATGAATACTGCAGCCGGAATGAACGGGCCTATGTACTGATGAAATTTCCCGAGATGCTGCCGGACACCGTGTTTTCCTGGGACCGTTACGGTCAGTTTTCACCGGCGTTTGTCAATGGCGTCAAAGTGCCGGGGGCGGATTATCTGACCTATGCCGACGGACCGGTATCGGTCATTCCGGTGGGGCCTGTCCAGCTGCTGGGATATCACGGTACCATGGTGATCAGCGCCCGGCTGGGTGCGGATCTGGACAATGCCCGGGAGCTTCAGCGGATACAGATCAATATCCGCACGTTGGCGGGACAGTGGCGGGTCACCGAATCCTACTTTGGATTTTTCTATACCTATGACCGCGCAAATCCGCTGGAGCTGGCCTGGGATCCGGCCCGGACAGGATATGCCGGCACCTGGGGCAGTATTCCCGTGACAACGGCACCCGGAGACGGAGCACAGGTGCTGCATTATCTTAATTTTTCCTCCTACGGGCTGAATTATATGTATGAAATCCAGACATTGTCCGCTACCCGGATGACCGGTCAGTGGCGGTTCCAGTGGGCCGGTGGCGGGATTCCGTGGCAATCGTTCACGGCGGAACGGGTGACGTCTCTGCCATGAAACCGTTTTATCCGTTCAGGAGGCAGGCATGACAAAGATGTGGATGTGGACGATACTGTTGGCGGCCGGGATCATAAATTCCGGTTGTGGAACCGTTGCCGTGGATTCGATTCATCCGATGGTCAGCGAGACTTCCGTGGGACAGATGAAAAAAATGGTGATCCTGCCGTTTGCTGATTATACCCCGGCGGACAGCCCAAACGACTACTGGCGGCGCAATATTGAGATCATGGAGGCACTGCAGGATGAAATGCTGCGCTTCGGATACCGGCCGGCCATCAGTGAAGATGTATTTTCCTACCTGTCTGAGAAAAAAATTATTTATCGTCAGGAAGGGCCCCAGGTCCGGTCGGCGGCCAATGCCGTGCTCCAGGCGGAGCTGGCTAAAGACTGGTCAGATACGATGAAAATGGAAATTGCCAGAGTGCTGGCCAAGAACAAAGAAATGCAGCGTTACCAGAAAGGCAGCGGTTTGAATGCACAGTATCGTTCCATTGCACTGGATCATACGGCCATCCGTGATATCGGTACGGCGTTCAACGCCGATTACGTGGTCAGGGGCCGGATCATGGTGTTCAAAAACGGCCGGGAAGACAGTTTCAATCCGTTTCAGACCGGGGTACTGCCGTTTTTTTCAATGTGGGACAGCGGACCCTGTTCGGTATCGCGGAAACCGACAACTATGAGATGATCGATAAAATGGCTATCGGCGGTCTGCTGGGCGCCTTGACAGCCAGCGACACATGGCCGATCGATGATACAAAAACCACGCTGACCGGGCATCCCCGGTTTGGCGGCGGCCTGGTCACCGAAGCCGTTAATACGGAATGGAATGCAGCTATCTGGGGTGCGGCCGGAGTCGGTCTGGCCCATCTGGCCCATCAGGGCGGGCGAGTGGACAATGCAGTGGTGCAGCTACGGATGATCGTTCAGGACACCCGGAACGGTGAAATTGTCTGGACCAACCGGGCTGAGGTCAAAACAGCGACCCAGAGCGCTTTCAATAAAATGGAGGCCGAAGGGCTGACTGCCCGGGCCATTCAACAGGTATGCGCCCGGCTGTTCGATAATTTTGTGGCCAGTGATACCGACCGAAGGGTGGTGCGCATCAATGATGACGGCACGTTTTATGTGACGCCGGCTGGCGGGCTCAATGCCCATCACAGGCCTTTAGATCCCATCCGGATCGACGCACCGGCAGCCAAAGCAAAAAACGGACATTGACGGAATAAAAAAGCGGCGGCTGTCTCAAAAAATAATTAAAAAATTTAAGTAATCATCAAAAAAGGAGACCTAGCGTTATGCACATTTTTGCCGATCAGATCAGCCGGATAAGTCTTTCCAATCTGAATCTTCGTATTGAACTGTCCCAGAGAGCTGCGGAAAACGAAACCGCTGAAGTGGGCACCCTGATCATTCCGGTGGGGCAGGCCAACAACTTTGTCAACGCCCTGGCCAATGGATTGAAGCAGATGGAAGAACAAATAAAAACCAAAACGGAGCAGGCCAAGGCCCAGCAAACCAAGCAGTAACCGGTAACCGTTTTAAAGAAGAATAGACCGCCCGGAATCATGATCAATTACGATCCCGGGCGGTTTTGTGTTGTGGCCTTGCGCCAATGCCATTGACCGTTTTCCAGTAAAGGCCCGTTTTAAAAACAAGCGGGTTAGGGCATGGGAATCTTCTCCGTCAAAGAAAAGAATTTCTTTGTTTGGAAAGCGCATTGCCGGTCCCGAAGGCTTGAAATAGACAGGATCAAGGTTGGAATGAATCCATCGTGGTGGTATTTCTTGAGTTTAGGTGAAACCGGTGATAGGATATATCAATTGAAAATCCTGTGATCCGTCTGTAAATGCCGGGTTTGGCAATATAGCTCCGAATGGTTATGATTATGGCGGTGTTTGAATACAAAGCATTGAATGCCAGTGGAAAGAAGCTTTCCGGTATTGTGGATGCGGACAGCGTTTGGGGTGCCAGGTCCAGACTCCGGGAGCAGCGGCTGTACCCGGTATCGTTGTCACCGGTCAGACCGGTGACCGATGGAAAGGGTAATACAGGCCGTATCCGGTTCGATCTGTTCAGCCGGGTGTCAAGAATTAAATCCACGGACGTCGCGTTGGCGACACGTCTTCTGGCCACCCTTCTCTCGGCCGGATTTCCGCTGGTCAGGGCAGTGGCGACCGTGGCCGGACAGACCCGGTCCAGAGCGCTTCAGTTGGCTTTGTCCCGGATCAGGGATGCCATCGAAGGGGGCAGCAGTTTTGCCGATGCCCTTAGAATGTATCCCGCTGCGTTTTCAGCCGTCTATATCAATATGGTTGCGGCCGGCGAGTCTTCCGGTACCCTGGAAGTCGTTCTGGAACGGCTGGCTGATTTTACCGAATCCCGGGAGGAAACCAGAAAAAAGCTGCAGGCTGCCTTGGCCTATCCCGCCATCATGGCTGCGGTCGGAATTTTGGTTCTGGCCATACTGCTGATCTATATCGTGCCCGGTATCATACAGATTTTTGCTGACTTGAACCAGGCGCTTCCGCTTCCCACGAAAA
>LQAF01000199.1_pt1 | contig 13163 bp, 10 predicted proteins | sample 1535781 | NCBI WGS metagenome assembly LQAF01 (sample SAMN04331583, study PRJNA305678) | bioreactor metagenome | isolation source: bioreactor_2 inoculated with Wadden Sea sediment 2nd replicate of a... | place: Germany:Bremen
AGCCTCGAAGGTGATATCATCGACATAGTAATCTGCTCTCACAGCCGTGACTCCCATGCGTACATCCTTGAAATCGGGCAGCAGGAACTGACGAAGATCCTTGGGTGATACCACATCGGTGATGAACAGCCCGTCCGTCTTCCCCCAGATGATCTGCTGCTTGCCGATCCTCAGGTCTATCCTATTAAAGTAGATATCTGCATAGAGCTCTCTCACATCCAAACTCACTTCCCGATCCATGCTGTGTGAGACTACCGGGTCGAACAGCATGTATGAGTCGCTGCCCGAGTATTCGAACTTCAGATCGAAGGTGTTCTGCAGCATGGAACTCGAGAGCTCCTCTGTGAGGTTGACTCCTGTCTCTGTGGTGACCTCTCCGAACATGAAGATATCAGATGCATAGGAGAGTGAAGCTGTCGCGATCAGCAGCAGGACGATCAGTGTCTTACGTACAGTCATCTAACGCACCCCCCTGGTCATGGTCCGTGTGGTGAACAGCGAATCATCAAGACCGGCATCGAGGATCAGCTCATCGAGGGACATCATGGTCCTGTGGTCCTTCTGGATAGTATGCATCACCGATTCCGTGATCATCGTATAACCGTTGATCTCTTCTGTGGAGATGACCGTCAACTGCTTGAGCAGATCCCCATCCTCGTCGTAGAACTGTTTCTGCAGACCGGTCCAGCTTTCAGGGTCTACCCAGGTGACCGTTCGTGAGTACATGTAGTCGGTATCTTTTGAGACACTCTCCACCATGATGCACTTCCTGCCGTCAAGGACCTCTTCTCCGACGATCGTATGGATGTCAGATCCCGGGATCCGCTGTCCCATATCATCATAGGTGAAGTCAGACCCCATGAAGTAGTCGCTGCTCCCACCGCTAGAGATCCTCTTCACTTTCTTGAGCGCAGGCAGATAGATCCATTGATCGTCTGATCTGCCCTCTTCATCATAACTGTAGTTCATGAAGGACGTACCGCGTACATCAGAGGGGGCTGTGAAGAACATGATCTTCATCGAAGAATCATCATACTCCTTGATGTACTGCTCGATGGTCCTCACGCGCTGATCTCCCCGTGAGTTCTCCAGGATCATGGTCAACTCTCCGCTCTGATCCTGCGGGGTCGGCCGGTCATATACCTGCTGCATGATCTGTGCTCCCGTATAGCCGGAAGCTGCACTCATCGAGACTGCGGAGACAGTCAGGAAGAGTACGATAAGGCTGTTATGCAAACGTCTCTTGTTCATCTTCAAGCTCCTGTTTTTTGGTATCTTTCGTGATATAGATGCGTGACTTGGCAAGAAGCAGAGCCATGATGGTCAGGGTCCCTGCAAAGCTGGAAAACATATTCAGTGAGACCAGTGCTCCCAGAGCACGGTTCGGGGGGAATGCTGAGAACAGCAGTACCAGAAAGCCTGCTATGACCACCAGTGCGTTGAAGAGGATCGCCCGTCCTGAATGGTCCATCGTAAGGATCGTTGACATGACGGGATCCTGAGTCTCTGCACTGTAGATACGGTAGCGTTCGATATAGTGGACCGCATAGTCGATACCTATCCCGATGGCGATACTGGTCAGAAGCGCAGTGGTAGTGCTCAAGGGTATGTTCATCAGTCCCATCACCCCGAAGCTGATGAAGACGGTGATGATGATCGGCAGAGCGCCGATCAGTCCGGCCAGGATGGACTTGAACATGAACGAGAGCAGCAGGATGACCAGGACCAGGGAGATGAGGATACTGGCGATCTGCCCTTCAAGGATCAGATCAGAGAAGACCAGTGACCGGTACCCGGAACCGGCATAGTTGAGCTCGATACCCAGATCGTGCAATTGCTGATCATAGGTGTCTATCTGATCTATGGCACGGTTGATCGTGAGAGAGCTGTCATCTTTCAGCTGAAAGGTCATATTCGCCTTCTGATAGGAGTAATCTACCACTTCGAGCAGATTGTCCGGATCCCCTGACATCTCGTAGAGCAGCAGATACTGGGCGATGAGCTCCTGTGAATCCGGAATCACCTGATAGGCCAGGTCATCGGCATGCATGACCATATGCATCCTGGTGATGTAGTCCGAAAGAGAGAAGGATTTTCCCACCAGCTCGACCGATGACTCGACATCCTGCTGCATCGTGAGCATCAGCTCAAGTACTTCCGGCTGTTTGAACGTATCGGGGTCTTCTGCTTCCAGGATGACATTCAACGTTGAGGTACCGCCGAAGTTGCTGTTGATGAAGGAATCGGCCGTGACGATCTCACTGTCCGGTTCGAACTGTGAGAGGAAGCTGGAATCGATCCACATCTGTGAGATCCCGAACAGGGAGACTGCTGTGATCGCTGCAGTCAGGCCGATCGTCAGTGCGGTGTGGGTGAGCAGCCATCGTGACAGGGAGGTGCTGCATGTGCTCTGACGATGGGTCTGTACCTTCTTTACCGGGGTCTTCCATACAGGCAGCCCCAGGATCATGAGACCCGCGGGAATGAGGACCAGAGAGCACAGCATGGCAGTAAGGACGCCGAAGGCCGTGAAGAGACCGAAGTACTTGATGGGGAAGACTTCAGAGGTCACCAGAGAAACGAATCCGATGGCTGTCGTAACGGAAGTGATGATCACCGGTTTCCACATGCCGCTGATCATGGCTGCGATTGCCTGCTTCTTCTGAGCAAGCGGGTGTTCTGAGCTATATCTGCGCAGGTGGTTGAACAGATGTATCCCGTCAGCGACCCCGATGGCGATCAGCATGACCGGCAGCATCGTCGATACCGCGTAGATGGGAATGCGGAGCATGGCCATCAGCCCGAAGGACCAGATGACACTGATGAGTACCACGAGCAGTGTCAGTAGTGTCGCCTTGAAGCTTCGCATGACCAGCAGCAGTACTCCGATGATGACCAGGATCACCAGAGGTACCATCTTTGCCATATCAGCAGGGGCAAGAGCTGCAAGAGAACCCTCAACGATGGGTCTTCCTGCGACATACAGGGTCTCGTCTCCACCATACGATGCGGTGAGCTCCCTGATCTCCTGATACAGGGACTGTGTGAAGGCATCATCATCGATCCGTGCGATGACCAGGGCGACAGTCTCATCGGTCGAGATGATCCTCCCATACGCCATGTCATTGGACCGAACGAGCTGCTGGAGTTCCTGAAGATCTTCAGGAGAGGAGGGGACCTTGCTGTAGAATGGTTCGACTTCAAGCCCGTACTCAGATCCAAGGATGTTCTCAGCCGTGTAGAGAGAGGTCACATCGGCATCATCGATGGCATCCATCTTCTGCAGGTCTTTCGTGAGGTCTTTGATCTTCTGCAGGGTCTCACTCTGGTAGATGCCATCGGAATTCTCGATAGCGATGATGATTCCGTCCTGAATATCGAACCACTGCTCAGCCTGATCGCTGTAGACGAAGGCGGGGTGGCTCTGAGGCATATACTCATCCATATCGGTCTCGATCCGTGAGTAGGTCCTCATCGGCAGGATCAGTACTGCGGAGATGAAGATGATCATTGCCAGAACAGCTAGCGGGTGATGCAGCAGGCGGGTAAGAGATGTTTCCATGATCGCTCCTATGTAGTTAATACTAACTAACTTACTGAATAAAAAATATATGATTTCCTGCCGTATGCTAGGACAGCATCTTGAACAGGGCTTCCCAGGAAGCTGAAAGTTCTTCGGCAAGATCGAAACCAAAATCAGAGAGTCGCCAGGTAAGGACGACCAGTCGAAGGGACCCGATGATCATCAACGTGATCTGGCGGGAGTCGATATCGGTCCTGATCTCCCGCTGCTGCTGAGCACTGATGATGATCGAGCGTACGATCTCATGGCGCTCGGTAGAGATCTGCAGGACCTTCTGTGATAACTCCCGGTTGTTCTGGAAGATCTCTTCAGAGAAGATGATCGATGAGAGTTCCCGATTATGCATGAACAGCTGTCCCTGCCGGGAGAACATCCCTGCTATGTGTCTGATCGATGGCTTCTCAGAGGCGATAGTCTGCCGGAAGCGCAGATTGTCATCTTCCAGGATCTGCAGCAGGGTCAGAAGGATCTCCTGCTTCGAGGAGAAGTGACGATAGATCGCCGGTTCTGATACCCCGAGACTTGCAGAGAGTGCTTTGATGGTCAGGTGCTGGATGCCGCCTTCGGTGATGAGTTTCAGTGATGACTGTATGATCTCCTGTTGTCTGGCGGTAAGTGCCTTCATGCATCCTCCATGATCAGTTAGTGATTACTAACATACCGTTTGTGATCCGGTCTGTCAATGGGTTCTGAAAAAAATATCCGACTTCTTCGGCGCTATGGACACCAACCAGTACCGCGACCGGAAAACCAGAGGTGTCGGAGTGGGTAAGAAGTGAACCGTGGAGTCCTTTGCGCACCAAACAGTATTGAATATTACCTGCTTTGCAGGATATAGTAGGTGCTATGAAAAAGAGAAGACTAATTACATCAGCACTTCCGTATGTGAACAATATCCCGCATCTTGGGAACCTGATACAGGTGTTATCAGCGGATGTCTTTGCCAGATTCTGCAGATCCAATGACTATGAGACCCTCTATGTGTGCGGGACCGACGAATACGGCACCGCTACTGAGACCCGGGCACTGCAGGAGGGGGTGAGCCCCCGTGAGTTATGTGACAGATACCATGTGATCCATGATGAGATCTACACGTGGTTCGAGATATCCTTTGATGAGTTCGGCAGGACCTCAACAGAGAAACAGACACAGATCGTACAGGACCTGTTCAGAAAGGTCGATGCGGCAGGCTATATCCGTGAAGCTGAGATCGAACAGCTGTACTGCGATCACTGCCAGCGGTTCCTCGCTGATCGATACGTGCACGGGACCTGTCCGCACTGCGGCTACGAGGATGCCCGGGGTGATCAGTGCGAGAACTGCGGGAAGCTGCTTGACCCCACCGATCTGATCACGCCGGCGTGCGGAGTCTGCGGCAATACCCCGGTAGTCCGGAAGACCAGACATCTGTACCTGAATCTGCCTGCGATCCTGCCGAAACTCGAGGCATGGATGGATACGGCGTCAGTACAGGGGTTCTGGGCGCGTAATGCCATACAGATGACCAGAAGCTGGATGCGTGACGGACTGAAAGAACGATGTATCACCCGCGATCTCAAGTGGGGGATCCCGGTACCGAAAGAGGGGTTCGAGGACAAAGTCTTCTACGTCTGGTTCGATGCCCCGATCGGGTATATCTCCATCACTGCCAATCATACTGATGACTGGGAATACTGGTGGAAACAGCCCGATGAGGTAGAGCTGTTTCAGTTCATCGGGAAAGACAATATACCGTTCCATACCGTGATCTTCCCTTCGACACAGCTTGCTTCCGGAGACCGATGGACCATGCTCCATCATATGTCCTCGAGTGAATATCTCAACTACGAGGGCGGGAAGTTCTCAAAGAGCAAAGGTCTGGGTATCTTCGGTAACGATGTGCAGGATACCGGCATCCCTGCAGATGTCTGGCGATTCTATATCTTCTACAACCGTCCTGAGAAATCAGATACCATGTTCGTATGGAAAGACTTCCAGGAGAAGGTAAATGGTGAGCTCATCGGGAATCTGGCGAACCTCATCAACCGAACCCTTTCGTTCATCAGTCGGTTCTATGAGGGCAAGATCCCTGAGGGGACTATCGACCCCGTTCTGGAAGCTGAGATCGTTGCGCGTGAGAAGCGCATCACCGATCATCTCGAACGAGCCGAACTGCGCGATGGGCTTCGCGAGATCTTCATGCTCTCATCGATCGGCAACAAGGCCTTTCAGGATGGAGCTCCCTGGGCATCACGTAAGAGCGATCCTCAGGCAGCGGCAGATCTGCTCATGCAGCTCTCCTACCTGATCCGAGATCTTGCCATACTGACCGAACCCTATATGCCTGCGACCTCCAGAAGGATCCTGGCATTCCTGGGCCTTGCAGATGCCTCCTGGAGTGATCTGCACACCTACGGGAACATCTCCGAGCTGCATGATCCAGAGATCCTGTTCGAGAAGCTCGAAGATGATCGTATCGAAGAACTGAGGACCCGGTATTCGGGGACACAGAAGCAGCGACAACAGAAAGAAGAAGAGGGACAGATGGAACAGAGATTCAATCAGAGTGTGGATCTGAGAGTGGCTCGGATCACCGCGATAGAACGACACCCGGAAGCAGATAAACTCTATATCGAGCAGCTTGATCTCGGGAACGGTGAACAGCGGCAGATCGTGTCAGGCCTGGTACCGTACTACACCGAAGAGCAGCTCCTTGGAAAGCACATCATCGTGGTATATAACCTGAAACCGGCGAAACTGCGGGGAGTCAAGAGTCAGGGAATGCTCCTGGCTGCAAGCAGCGGGGACGAGGGTGCGGATGAGCAGGTAGAAGTGCTCTTTGCCGATTGGGCAGAACCCGGTACTCCTGTGACCGTATCAGGATTGGCACCGGCTGAAGAAGAGAAGAAGCGGATCAAGGTTGATGCGTTCTTCGAGGTCCCCATCGTGACTGCCGGGTATGCAGTACGAGTCGGGAACAGCGGTTTGGAAGTGGCAGGAAGACCCCTGATGAGTACGCTTGTGGCCGATGGAGAGGTCGGCTGATCGATCTCCACCCATGACGGCAGCGCGCATACCACTGCAGGGGTTATCGTCCCTCGATGACCCCTTCCAGAGTTCCTACTGGGCTGCTGTCAAGCAGCACAACGGCTGGGAGGCTTTTGCCGTAGCTGCTGATGATCAGCAGCTGCTGGTGCTGAAGCGACCCGTGCTTTGCCGTGCAGCCCTCTGCTACATCCCCTATGGCCCGCAGCTCCCGGTCCCGTCTGACCGGCGGTTCGCCTACCTCAGGGACCTCTCCGGTGAGATCACCCGCATGACAGGACCCGGGGTCTTTCTCCTGCGCTACGATGTCCCCTGGCAGCCGCCGGCTGAAGTACCTGATCTGCCGCAGGGAGTCGTTCGCAGTCCCTATGCCGTACAGCCTGAGGGTACGGTACGCATCTCCTTGAGCGGCGGGTTGGATGCCATCTACACTCAGATGCGTACTCGGGCAAAGCGGCAGATCACACGAGCAACCGACACCATACTCATCACCTGCTGGGATCACAGTCGTGAACAGTTCGATCTCTGGTATGAGACCTATCGTCTGACAGCTCTCAGGGATCATTTCATCCCCCGTTCTGCCGGATATCTGCACCACCTGCTTCTGACGGGAGCCGATCCCATGGTCCATGGTGTCGAGAGTGTGCTCTATCTTGCATGGGATCAAGGCAGGATCATCGGGGGGAATATCGTATTGTTCACCAGAGACAGGGCGCTCTATCTGTTCGGATCATCTCTGAGAACCGAATCGAAGCGATCCTGTTCGTATGCTCTGCAGTGGCATACGATCAGACAGGCGGTCACCAGAGGCTGCATGAGCTATGATCTCTACGGCATCGGTCCTGATGATCCGAACCACCATCTGCATTCCCTGACACTCTTCAAGACCGGCTTCGGCGGTCAGAAGATCTATCGGGAAGGCTGTTTCGATGTGATCATCAACCCCCTGATCTATCACCCCTATCGTGTTGCAGAACAGCTTCGGATGCACCGTTCACGTCACAGGGATCGAACGTAAGCTTTGAATCGGTCTCCCCGGTCGAACTCATTCCTGAACAGCCCGAACGAGGCAGCCCCTGGGGAGAGCAGGATCGTCGAATCACTGCCGGCGGACTTCCGTGCTGATGAGATCGCAGCATCCATGGAGGAGAATGGCCCGAAGCAGGGGATACGTTCCCGATCGAGGATGGTGTTGAGTCTGTCGGTGAAGCTGCCGGCAAGCAGGTGGATCGACGATACCCCCTGCAGTCCTGCAGCCAGAACCTCTGGATCCAGCTGCTTGTCGCATCCCCCACAGATCAGATGCACAGGCGTACAGATTCCCGAGAGGGTGAATCGTACAGCCTCCGGGATCGTGGCAGCAGAATCATTGATATAGGTGATATGGTCATGGACTCTCACCACTTCTCTGCGATGAGCGATCCCCTGATACGTCTCAACAGCACCCAGGATAGAGGGAAGCGGGATACCGTAGGCACAGGCAGCACTGACCGCAGGCAGATAGGCAGTATCGAACGTACAGGTCCTCTGCAGTGTGATCTGCCCGTGATCGTATATGGTCAGTACCCCTGCCGCATAGGAGATGCCGCTGAAAGGCGGGGCGAGTGTGTCCTCTCGAGTAAAGAAGAAGATCGATCGTGCATCTATGTCCGGGAGATAGGGCTGCAGGTACCGATCATCAGCGGGAAGGACCGCACAGGCAACAGGAGTCTCTGCAGAGAACAGGGACAGCTTGTCTCTGATGTAGGCATCCATCGACTGGTACCGGTCCTGATGATCGGGAAGGATCGATGTGAAGATCACCATCTGCGGTGCTCTGAAGGCCCTGCGTGAGAGATCGTGTATCTGCCAGGAAGAGAGTTCGAGCACGACAGCTGCCCTGTCAGATCGGTTCTGCTGGACCTGCTCGATGAATTCGAGCGGGGAGATCCCGATATTACCACCGGTGAACACTTCCATATTCGCATCAGAGAGTATATGAGAGAGCAGGGCGGTGGTAGTCGACTTTCCCTTGGTCCCGGTGATGGTGATCAGAGGCATCCGGGTATGACGGAAGAAATACCCGATATCGGACGAGAGTTCCTTCGCTGCACAGAGCAGTGGTGCATCGGAGGGGACTGCTGGATTCTTGATCACCAGATCGGCCCAGAGCACATCTTCCATCCGGTGGGTCCCCAGGATGAACTCGATGGCATGATCACTGAGCATGTTCAGTGACTCTTGCAGGGCATCTGCCTGCTGCAGATCGGTGACGCGGATGGTGTGTCCGGCAGCAGCGAAGTATCGTGCGGCACTGACCCCACCGCCATGTGATCCAAGTCCGAAAATGAGTATGTTCACGATGAAGGTCTCCCTGTTTCTTGTTATGCAGTATAGCTTTCATCCAAGAAAACATCAATCGGACCCGGGGGACTTGACGAGTCAATACGATATCTGCATAATGTTGTACGTAATATTACACGGATAAGGAGCAGCATAGTGCCCTGCGGAAAAAAACGAAAGAGACATAAGATCGCAACTCATAAACGTAAGAAGAAGTTGAGAAAGAATAGACACAAGAAAAAGAAGACTAGCTAGTAATTCTTGAGTATTGCTCTACTGCGATCAGCCTGACGAAAATAGCCGCCGCTTCATTGCCGGTGGCTATTTTTTGGTGCGCCCTGCATGGTGCTGATCCAGGAGGTGGACGTCATCTGTGGGGGCTGCAGTGCCTACCACGAGCCGAAGGCAAGGGTGTCCATCACGAGGTTGGTTCTGAAGTGGCTATCACATGCTGAACACCCGGCCGGCAGAACGGCTCACAGGCAGTACTCACGCAGCTTGTTCTCTGGTTCGATGAGATCTTCAGTTCATCTGTGCTGTCGCGTGGGACTAGCTCTGGAGGTCTGAAAGGATCCTCTCGAGCGGCACCGGTTCCCATCTGCCGGCCTGCAGGACCATGGCATAATCCTCTCGCATGATCCGATAGAACCCTGATTCCAGCGTACGGCTCACGTCACAGAAATCCTGATACTCAGGATGCTGCTCGAGCAGATCCTCTACGATATGAGAAGCCTGTGTGGACATGATGGATTCAGAGAGCAGTTTTGCCGCCAGGAATCGTTCCTCTTTGTTCACTGCGATGATCGTCGGATGATCCATCAGGTCGATGATCTCCCAGGTGACCTGCTCTGCCTGTGCATAGATACCGGCATCTTTGTTCTGTTCACTGACACGAAGGGGAAGCTGTTCTATGATATGATCACGCTCGGTGGTCAGGTAGCTCAGGCTGAACAGACCGGTCGCACAGTTGAAGAGGATCGGGATCCCCTGGTCTTCTGCCTCTGAGATCTCCCCCGGGTCGATCGCGACCCCGATATCCTTGCAGGTGAGTGATGCATCCTCATGCGCTACGAGTACTCCCCCTTTGGTATCGATAGGGGTCTTATAGGCGAACTCGAAGGACCCGTCACAGCCGGTAAGCGCTGTGATGGCTATATGCAGGGGAGAAGGGGTGTTCCCGATATTATCGACATTGATCAGATAGACGAACCGCTTCCCGCTCTCATAAAGATCCCGGTAGATATCCTGCAGGACATAGAAATTCTGACCGTGACCGCCGGGAAGTGCCAGCAGGTGATCGGGTTCCCCGTATGCATGCGTGAAGATACCTCGCCTCCCATCGGGCTGCCTGGGAGTGAACGCAGCTATGAGCGGCTGCATGGCTGTGGCCACCTCTGTGATATCAAAGCCGGAGTGATCTATCAGTTCTTTGAGGATCGGTGCGTGTCGATACTCCGTATAGGCTTGCAGCAGCTGATCATGGGTATACCCGCTGGTCATCTGGAACATCGGGATCGTGCAGTCTCTGCCGGTCGCCTTACGTGCCCGTATGCCGGAGAGCAGGAGTGAGCGCATCTTGAGCTCCAGGAATGAGTAGCCCGGTGTCCCATCGGGATTGATATAGGCAGGTGTCAGGCCTTTTGCTCTGCCTGTACACAGTGGGGTGAGCAGATCGAACTCCTTCTCAATGAGTGAGAAGAGCGGTGGGTAGAACGATGAGTTCTTCTTGGTATCGATATAACTCGTTGCTGACCCGCCGTTGAGCACTCCGTATGCCACATAGGGCATGAGAAGCAGCCCGAGCTGTTCCAGAGCAGCCCTGCTCATATCGATGGTCCCGTCTGGACCGATCGTACTCATAGACGACAGGTCTATGTGCGTATCGATCCTGCTGATGTTCTCTTCAGCGGTATCATAGGGAATAGAGAGCGTGATCTCCCCGGTACCGTCGATGATGTGGCGGCCGTCGATCACCGGGAATTCGTGCCGGGCTGATCCCTCTTGATGGTCATCCTCCGGGGCACGGTCGTTGATCTGCTGCAGGATCTTCTCACTGAGGTTCCCGTCAATAGCATAGCGGTCATAGAGTTCTTTCATGGGTTTATTCATATATGAAATAGTATCCTGTATGGTTGATGATGTAAACTAAAAAGATTGCTGCTGCTCATCTGGAAAGAGCAGCAGGGATGGGAGGATGGGGTCTTCACTGGCATGCAGAAGCCAATGACAGCCAGCAGTACGTCCGGAATCTGTAAGTTTATCCCTGTGCTGCAGCAGCTCGAGGGGTGGGGAGGAACAGCCTGCGATACTCAGGGTAAAGCGCAGCTACCGGCTGAGACAAACTTGACAGTGCCGGTGCATTATGGTAGGTTACCCTGACCTCTTTATCCGCGTATGCGGATCAATTAGTCCGTAAGGAGGAGTTATGAGAACATATGAATTTACAGTGATCTTCAAACCAAATGATGAAGAGACCGCTCAAGGTAAAGAAGTAGTCAAGAATGAGTTTGAAGCGAATGGGGTGAAGATAGTCAAGGAAGATGATCTTGGTATCAAATTTCTTGCATATCCCATCAAGAAGACTGATAAAGGACATTACATGTATTTCGAACTCGAAGCCGAACCAGAAACAATCACAGTTCTGGATCGTGCCTTCAAGTTGTCTACACCTGTCCTGAAATTCTTATTTGTCAAGAAAGAGAAATAATACAAATACACATGGAGCAACCCTATGGCTAATGATATTAACATGGTCGTCCTTGTTGGAAGGTTAACACGAGATCCCGAGATGCGTTATACAAGTACAGGATTAGCCCTGTGCAGATTCTCCCTAGCTGTCAATAGAAAGAAGAGGTCAGGCGACAACTGGGTAGATGAAGTGAGTTTTGTAGACGTATCGATCTGGGGCCGTCAGGCCGAGGCATTGAATAACTATCTGAACAAAGGTAAACAGGTCGCCGTACAAGGTGAACTGAGACAGAGCAGATGGGAACAGGACGGACAGAAAAGAAGCCGCATCGAGGTAGTTGCAAACAATGTTCAGTTACTGGGGGACCCTTCTTCGCAGAGCGGAGGGGCAAGGCCTGCTCAGCCGAGCAGCAAACCTGCTTATAACCGACAGCCTGCTGCAAACAGTTATGCACAGAAACCGCAGAACGACTATGCAGGACCTGAAGGTTTTGATGATGACATCCCCTTTTGATGAGAACGAATGAGACAAGGAGATAAAACAATGAGCGAAGATACACGATCCACCGGGAGTGAGGGCGGTCAGAGACCTGATGGCCAGCGTAGAGAATACCGTAAACGACCTGCTGGCGGAGCCGGCGGAAGAAGAAATATGTTTCGAAGAAAAGTCTGCAGATTCTGTACCCAGAACCTGAAAGCAGACTACAAGTCCCCTGATACGCTGCGAAGATTCGTTACCGATCGTGGTAAGATCCTTCCCAGCAGGATCACCGGTACCTGTGCAAAACATCAGCGAGCGCTCACTCGAGAGATCAAGCGAGCACGAGTACTTGCATATCTGCCATACGAAAAGAAATAGATATTGAGACGAGCATGAAGATCGAACAGACAGAGGGGACGGAACTGATAGCTGCAATAGCGGCGTCAGTGATACTGTATCAGTTTGACATGGTGTTCTTTCTGTTCATTGTTCCATTGAACATCCTGGCGATGAGAAGGTCTCAGAAGATCTATCTCACAGCTGTGGGTACTGTTCTGGCAGCTGTTACGACGCAGGAACTGATACGGTTCGGCAGTCTGGGGCTTTCAGGACAGGGGAATCTGCTGCTGGCGATCGGCCTGTTCGGACCGCTGTCCCTGCTTGCAGGCAGTGCCCTGTATTTCAGTATCGATGAGCAGGTTCGCAGGCTCTACAGGTTCTTTGCAGGTGTCGCCCTGCCGGCGATCGTCGGAGCGGTACTGGTACTGGTCTATGAAGGCGGAAGTGCCACTGCGATCTTTACCCGGGACCTGATCAGGCAGCAGCTTGAGCTGCTGTTCCAGACCGCGCACAGCTCGGCTATGGTGAATATGTCAGTGCGATCAGCCCTGACATGTTCTACGATATAGTGTTTGCTGTGGTGATACGGTGCATACTTCCGGGGATAGCGATCCAGCTCGGGGCTTCAGTGGCCCTGACTGATCGAATACTCGGACGCAGGAGTAGGAAGTATCGGTTCGAGCTCAGCCATTTCAGGTTTCCTGAGGTGATGCTCTGGCCGTTTCT
>LQAF01000201.1_pt1 | contig 13107 bp, 12 predicted proteins | sample 1535781 | NCBI WGS metagenome assembly LQAF01 (sample SAMN04331583, study PRJNA305678) | bioreactor metagenome | isolation source: bioreactor_2 inoculated with Wadden Sea sediment 2nd replicate of a... | place: Germany:Bremen
CCGTATCAATGAGAAAAAACTGGCGGCCCTGCTGGATGTGCCGGTGGTGTTCACGGTGGGCAACAAAAACAAGGGCATGGGACAGCTCATTGATGCGGCCATTCAGGAATGCCGGTCGTTTGAAAACGGCAAGGAGCCTCGGGTGATCCGGTACGGCAGTGAAACAGAGCCCTGTATCAGCCAGCTGGAAGAGTTGATTCATGAAAGAAAGGCCCTGACAAAGGACTCGCTGGTTCGATGGCATGCCATCAAGCTGCTGGAAGGCGATGCCATTGAAAAACAGCAAATACTGGAGCGATTCCCTGAAAAAGGACCGCGCCTTGTCCAGGCGGCTGAAGAATGCCGCCAGCGGATTTTTGACCTTTTCCAGGATGATTTTGAAATCGTTCTTACTGAGGACCGGTATGGGGTCATTGCCGGTATCCTGAGAGAAACGGTGACCAATACCGCCAAAAACGGATTGACATGTCCCGGAACATTGATCTGGTGTTGACGGACCGGTTTTTAGGTATTCCGGTGTTCATCTTTTTTATCTGGGTCATGTTTCAGACTACGTTTGCTCTCGGGGCCTATCCCATGGCCTGGATTGAATCCGGCGTGACCGTGCTGACGGTCTGGCTGGATCACCTTTTGTCGGCATCCCTGTTCAAATCCATGCTTCTGGACGGTGTGGTGGCCGGGATTGGCTCGGTGATCGTGTTTCTCCCCAATATTCTGATTTTGTTTTTTTATCGCCCTGTTTGAGGATACCGGATATATGGCCCGGGCCGCGTTCCTCATGGACCGGGTCATGCATACAGCCGGTCTTCATGGAAAATCCTTTATTCCCATGCTCATGGGATTCGGATGCAATGTGCCGGCCATCATGGCGGCCCGGACCCTGGAACACCAGAAAGACCGGATTCTCACCATTTTGATGACCCCGTTCATGTCCTGTTCCGCCCGGCTGCCCGTTTACATTGTGCTGGCGGGCAGTTTTTTCGCCCATCAGGCCGGAACCGTGATCTTCGCGTTGTATGCCGCCGGTATTATTCTTGCCATTTTATCGGGGAGAATTCTGCGAACCCTGTTTTTCAAGGGAGCTGATGCGCCGTTTGTCATGGAGCTGCCCCCTTACCGGATGCCCATGCTCAAAAGTCTGCTCATCCACATGTGGGACAGAAGCAAGATGTTTCTGCGCAAAATGGGGGGGGTGATCCTGGTGGGATCCATCATTATCTGGGTTTTATCCAGTTTCCCCAGGGACATTACCTATTCACAGGATTATAATGCTGTCCAAACCAGTGTTCAGGCCCGATTTTCCGAACAGATGGCAGCCGCAGGCCCGGATGAAACACCTGTGATCGAGCAGGAACTGGCGGCAGCGCTTAAACTGATTCGCACAAAGAAAGAGCAGGAACGCGTATCTAAGTCCTATATCGGACAACTGGGTCAGTTTCTGGAACCGCTGTTCACCCCCCTGGGCATTGCCTGGCAGGGTGGTGTGGCGTTGGTGACCGGATTTGTGGCCAAAGAAGTGGTGGTGAGCACCATGGGCGTTCTTTATGGTGTCGGAGATTCAGAGGGCCAGGTCTTGACCACCGCTTTAAAGCAATCGGGCATGACACCTCAGTCCGCGTTATCCATGATGGTGTTTGTTCTTCTGTATGTCCCCTGCTTTGCCACTGTGGTCACGATTTACAGGGAGACCTCTTTGAAATGGGCCTGTTTTAATGTGATTTATACCACCCTGGTTGCATGGAGCCTGTCTTTTCTGGTATATCGGACAGGCATGTTGCTGTGGGGATGATATAGAAACGGAGGAAACAAGTGATAGATAAGAAAATTATTTTTCGTTGGGTGTGTGTATGGGGGATTGTTTTGACGGCATGGGGGCAGGTCTGGAACCTGACTCTGCGGCAGCGGCTGAAAGACTGACGGTCAAGGCCAGTATTGCCAATATGCGGTCCGGTCCGGGAACCAGTTATGATGTGTTGTGGCAGGTGGAAAAATACCACCCGTTTCTTGTGGTGGAAAAAAAAGACGACTGGCTTAAGATTAAGGATTTTGAAGGGGACATGGCCTGGATCCATGCCTCGCTTCTAAACGATGCGGAAGGCGTCATCACCAGTAAAACCAACTGTAATGTCCGGGCGGAACCCTCTACGGACAGCCGCATTGTGTTTACAGTTGAAAAAGGTGTGCCGTTCCGGGTGATCAAACGCCAGGAAGGTGGATATACATTGAACATGCCGACGGGGAAAAAGGATGGATCTACCACACCCTGGTCTGGTGACAGGGATCGTTAATATTTTTTAATATAGGTAAAAGTTATGGCTTCACAGCACGTATCTAATGAGCGGAAAAAAGAATTAAGGGAAATGGACCCCCTGCAGAGAAATCTGATCAAAGCGCTGGCATTTGCCGGCACCTACAAAAAGCCGTTGTTGTTCGCGGCCGGTGCCGTGGTGGTGGTGGGATTGGTGTTTGCCGGGGTTTTCACCAGTTTCAAACGGTCTGAAAACAACGCTTCGGACCTGATCGCTAAAGCCATGTCGGAGTACAGGACCCAGGCAGAGGATCCCAACGCCGCTTATCTGGCGGTTAAAGAGGATTTTCAAACGGTTTTCACGGAATACGGCAACACCGATGCCGGGCGGATGGCATTGGTTCAGTTTGCCGGCATCTGCATGGAAGCAGGACAGTATGATGACACCCAAAAGTGGCTTGAAAAGGCCTATGACGTGTTTGGTGACCGCCCGGAACTGAGAAATTTTCTGCTGTCATCTCTGGGCCATGTGCAACTGGCACAGGACAATTTGGATCAGGCGGAGTCTTATTTTGTACAGATTGAAACCGGTTCCTCGTCTCTGCTCAAAGACGAAGCCCGGTTTTTACTGGCAAAAATTTATGAGGCCCGTCAGGAAGGGGCCAAGACAAAGAAGATGTACGAACTGATCGCCCAAGAGCATGGAAATTCCATCTATGCGGGCCTGGCTCAAAGCAAAATGGAACCGCCTGCCGTTCAATAATCGATCCGTTTACTGTTTAATTAAAAAAGCGGCGCAGAGCCGTTGAAACGGGGTTTGGAAGGCACGGGGGGATCGGTGTCAGTCGAGCTGCAGTTCCTTGTCCAGGTTGTATTTTTTCAATTTCTGGTTCAGCCCGCTTTTCCCGATGCCTAGGATTTGTGCCGCCTGGGTCTGCACGTTTCCTGACAGGGTCATGGCCCGGATGATCATCCGTTTCTCAACGGCTGAAAGGGTTTCCACCAGGCCGGCACCTTCCGGAATGCCGTCGAGATCCACGGTGTTTCCCGATGTCTGACGGACCCGGGGCGGCAGGTCGCCCGGATTGATCATTTCTCCGGATGCAAGGATCACCGAGCGCTCAATCACATTTTCCAGTTCCCGGACATTGCCGTTCCAGGGATGGTCGCACAGAATACGGGCGGCTTCTTTGCTGATGCCTTTCACCTGGCTGACCGAACCGGAGTCCAGGGTGAATTTTTCGATAAAGTGATTGATGAGCAAAGGGATGTCTTCCTGGCGGTCGCGCAGTGGCGGAATAACGGCTTTGACTACATTCAGGCGGTAATACAGATCTTCCCGGAAATGGTTTTCTGACACCTCGTCTTCAAGGGTTTTGTTGGTGGCGGCAATAAGACGGAAATCCACCGGAATCGGGGTGGTGCCGCCCACCCGTTCAATGGTTTTTTCTTGAAGCACCCGCAGCAGTTTTACCTGAAGCGGCATGGACAGTTCTCCGATTTCATCCAGGAACAGGGTGCCTTTGTCCGCCATTTCAAACCGTCCTTTTTTCAGTGCAGTGGCTCCGGTAAACGCTCCTTTTTCATGGCCGAACAGCTCACTTTCCAAAAGCGATTCCGCAAAGGCTGCACAGTTGACTGCCACCAGGGGATAATCCTTTCGCCGGCTGTTGTAATGGATGGAGCGGGCCACAAGTTCCTTGCCGGTACCGCTCTCTCCTTCAATCAGCACAGCGGCATTGGTGGGTGCCACTTTCCGAATGATCTCGTAAAGATTCTGCATGGGTTTGCTTTTGCCGATGATGTTGTCGAACTGAAACCGGGTCTGGATAGCATCCCTGAGCCGGGCGTTTTCCTGCACAATCCGATACATAGAGATGGATTTGGCGATGTGTGCGATGAGGGCTTCATTTTCAAAGGGTTTGAGAATAAAGGTATAGGCTCCTTTATGCATGGCTTCCACCGCTTTTTCAACACTGCCGAAAGCGGTCATGATGATGACCGGCAGATCCGGATTAATCTCTTTGATGTTTTCCAGAAGATCGATTCCGGTCATGCCCGGCATTTTGACGTCGGTCAGCACCAGGTCGATGATCTGGGATTTCAGAATATCCAGCGCTTCCATGCCGCTGGCGGCGGTGAATGATTGATAGCCTTCTTCTTCAAGCACCTCGCTTAAAATAAGACGGTAATGCTTTTCATCATCAACGATCAAAATGGTTTCCATGAACGGGATTCTCCTAAATCGGAAGACAAATGTCAACTACGGCCCCGGAGGGTTTGCCGTTGGCTATGCGAATGGTGCCGTTGTGGGCCTCTATGATATTTTTCACGATGCCCAGACCCAGCCCGGTGCCGGTATCCTTGGTGGTGAAAAACGGGGTCCATATTTTTTCACGGGTATCTTCATCAATACCCGGCCCGTTGTCTGCAAATGACACCGTCACGGTCTGGATGTCAGAGTCCGTAACAATGGTGACAGCGCCATTTTTTTCAACGGCCTGGAAACAGTTGAGCAAAATGTTTAGAAATGCCTGATACAGCATGTCCGGATCCGCAGATACGTTGGGCAGATGTTCGTTAAACGCCTTGTGAATGACAATTTCCTGATTCCGGATCTGGGGTTCCAAAAAGGATAGATTCTTATTGATGATGTCGTTGATATCACAGGGCCGCAAATCCGCCTGTCTGGGTCTGGCAAAATTTAAAAAATCGGTGATGATGTTGTTGAGCCGCTGGGATTCTTCGATGATGATATCCGGGATGGAGGAGCGCACTTCCAGTTTGTCCATTTTTTTTTTCATCAACTGGGCCGAGCTTTTTATAATCCCTAAGGGATTGCGGATTTCATGGGACACACCAGCGGTCATTTCTCCGATGGCGGACAGATGCTCAGCCTTTCGAAGCTTTTCTTCCAGCCGGAGCCGTTCTTCGGCTCTTTTTTCAATGATCTTTTCCCCATGTTTGACCACAAACCTCAATATAATGAACAACAGTCCCATGACACCGGCGCAGGAAGCCACGATCATTCCCTGCAGTTTAAAAATCTCCTGATAGTCATGGGAAATGTCCCGAACGATTTCAATGACGCCGATCACCTCCTTGTCCATTTTCCGGGAAAGCCGCATTTCCTGGACCAGGGGGGCAAAGGTGACGATTTTGGTTTCTTCGGGAAACCAGAACAGCAACTCCAGGAAATTGCCTTTCTGAATCAGTTTGGATGAGGTTCGTTTCTGCATGGCCTGTTCATACATCACCCCTCCGGCATTTTCTTTGCCGATCCGGTTTTTGTCAAAGCTGTAGCCGATGATATTGTCGGTTCCGTAAATATTGACCATTTCCACGTGAAAACTGTGAAGGGTGGAAGTGATGACCGCATCCAGGAGTCGGTTCTGTTCCGCTTCCCGGAGTTTGATTTCTCCATACTTGAATGCCACCGGGGCCACAAATCTCAGGAAAATCTGGTGATTCAGATTTTCTATCAGCAGGGAATTGTATTCCTTGCTTTTTTCCAGCAGCAGGTTTCGGACCCAGTGGGCGTTCAAAGCGGCTATGAAAACTGTTGCTGCAAGCATAACAACCAAGCTGGAGATGGTGAAGGCTTTGACTAGTACAAAGGGCCTTTCGTTTTGAAGATTAGGGGTGGATAAGGAGCGTTTCTTCACAAATAGCCTTATAGTTTGAGTGTCACTGGATTAATTAGGGCATCCTTAATTTGTCAAAACAATGGCCGCTGTCTATTTCAAGTTCGTGAAATATGTGATAAACCTTGACATTCCAAGATTTTCATAACAGATTATAGTGATAATGGCTTTGGTTATCAATACCAAATAGAGGGGACTTCGGATCTTTACTGGAATCTGAACTATGATTGACATAACGACGGCAGGTCATGAGAATTAGCAGGCAGGATCATCTCGTGGGGCTGGATATCGGGGCATCCGTTATCAAAGCGGCTGAAATACAGATGTCCGGAAAAGGGAATATCCTGAAGAAGTTCGGTATGATCCCTGTCGCGCCGGGTGCGATTGAGGACGGGCGGATCATGGATATGCCGGAAGTGGCCAATACCATCCGGTCTTTGTTCAAATCTTTGAAAATCCGGGAAAAAAAAGTCGCTATTTCCACCGGAGGGCAGACAGTGGTGATCAAGACCATCAATACCGCCAAGGTGATTGAAAAAGACCTTCAAAAGGCCATCGTGGCGGAGGCAGAACAATATATTCCCTATGATATCGAAGATGTCAATATCGATTACCAGATTATGGGCGAGAGTGAATTCTCTTCCGAACAAATGAATGTGCTGCTGGTGGCGGTGAAAAAAGATCTGGTGACGGAATATATGGCCCTGACGGACATGGCAGGGCTCAATGCCAGCATTATCGATGTAGACACCTTTGCCCTGCAAAACATCTATGAAACCTTGCCCGGACAGAACCCGGAAGATCTGACGCTGCTGCTGGATGTGGGGGCCTCCAAAACCTCTTTGAATCTGGTGAAAAACAATATTTCCCTGATGATGCAGGACAATGGATCCGGAATCAATCAGATTATCGAAGAACTTGTCGCACGGTTTGAAATGGATTTTCCCGCAGCTGAAAAAATGCTGACGGCCCCGGTAACAGAAGCGCCGAATCCGGAAATCATGACCGATGTTCTGCAGCAGGCTGCTGAGATCTGGTGCACAGAAATCAGTGAGGTGGTACAGACTTTTTTGTCCGATACCCAGAATGACCGGATCACCAGAATCGTGGTAAGCGGAGGAGGGTCCTACATACAGCCTTTTAGGGACCGACTGGAAAGCGAAATAGGTGCAAAAGTGTCTGTTATCAATCCCTTTGCCGGACTGAATCTGGATGAAAAGCGATTTTCTCCGGCATATGTTTCGCAGATGGGCCCTCTGGCCCCGATTGCTTTGGGACTGGCCCTGCGCCGGGTGAATGATAAATGATACGCATCAACCTGCTGCCGTACCGACAGGCAAGAAAACGGGAGAACATCCGCCGACAGGTGTCAATTTTTCTGCTGTCCATGATCCTGCTGATCGTCTGCCTGACCTGGTATACCTTAGGGATCGAACGGCGCATTGCAAAAAAACAAAATGAGATAGAGCGGATTGACAAAGAGATTTCCGCATATAAGGAAAGAGCGGACCGGGTTACCCAGATCAAGAAACAATTCAAAATTCTGGAAGACAAACTGAAAATCGTTGAATCTCTTCAATCCCGGCGGGAAGAACAGCTGCTGCTGCTCGAAGAACTTCAGCTCCGGATCGTATCAGGAAAAATGTGGCTCGAAAGTGTTCAGGCGGATGAAAAGTCTGTCACATTAGCGGGGATCGCGTTTGATAACCCGACCATTGCCGATTTTATGAAACAGCTGGAATCTTCGAATTTGTTCAGGGAAATCGACCTGAAACAGACTGTCAGTAAGCGGTTTGACGCAAATCAGAATTTAAAGGCGTTTGAATTGCGTTGTCAAAAGCGCCCCCTGGTGCCTGACACCCAAAAGGAAAAGGGGAAATAGTGGCAGAGGAGAAAAAAAGGGCAAACCCGGAGTCGGAGTAGGGATCCGACAAAAATTGGTCTTTTTCTCGATCGTGTGGGCAACCTCAGCCGCCGGAAACGGCTGTTCATCTGCCTGGGGGCACTGTTGCTGCTTGGCGGGGCCTATTATTATTTTTTCTTTATGCCCAAGCAGGCCCGGTTGCAGGAAGTGGCCCAAACCTTAGACGCCCGAAACAATAAATTGATTATTGTCAAAAAGCAGGCCCGATCCTTGAAAAAGTGGGAAGAGAAAATGGCCCAAGTGGAAGAAGCGTTTTATCTTGCGACCCGGGCACTGCCGGATAAAAAGGAAATCCCCTCTTTGTTGAAAAGTGTGTCAAGAGCCGGCAGCACTGCAGGGCTCAATTTTGTGCTTTTTCAACCCGGTTCGGAAGTGAAACAGGATTTCTACAGGGAAATTCCCTTGTCCATAAAAGTGGAAGGGACTTTCCATCAGATGGCGGATTTCTTTTTTCAGGTCTCCCGCCTGAACCGGATCGTGAATATCAGGACCATCTCTTTAAGACGGAACAAATCCGCGGCCGGGTTGATCGATATGGATTGCAGTGCAGTGACCTATATGTTTGTGGAAACGGATCAAAATGCCACTCAAAACCCAAAAAAGAAAAAAGGCTGACATCCAGGACCAATGACACCCCTGACTCGTAAATGCCTGTGGATTCCGGCGATGGTGCTGGGAATCGGATTGTTTGTCTGTGAAGCGGAAACAACCAGGGAATCCGTTGGACCCCCCCCCGTGCTTCATGCCATGCCACGGTCGCCTTATACTGAAAAAAAACGGTGACGGCAATTGAAACCGAACCGGAAGCGCAGATTTCTGAAACATCGGTGACAGTCGAGCCGTCGGCAGCTGTTCAGAGCCAGAGGATTACCGATGATGCAGACTCCGGCATTGAAGTGATTGATGGGGCTGTTACGTCATATGATCCCAAAAGTAGGCTGGATCCGTTTGTGCCATTATTTCAAGAAAAGCCGGCGCAGAGACCGGACAGGCCCCGGCGTATTCTCACCCCTTTGGAAAAGATGACATTAAGCCAGCTCACGCTAGTGGCGGTGGTGATGGGTGAAGACCTGAAACTGGCCATGGTGGAAGAAGCCACTGGAAAAGGATATGAAGTCGAAATCGGAACTTATATGGGGAAAAACGGAGGACAGGTGGTGGATATCCAGTCTGACCGGATCATTGTGAGAGAAATGGTGACGAATTTCAAAGGGATCGTGACTGAGCGCTTTGAGGAATTGAAATTACATAAAGCAGACAGTGGAGATTGATATGGTTTTTTTCACCGTTATTTCTTAATGGCGTGGGTCCTGGACCGGGTGATGATACTAATACTGGTTTTGGCGCTGGGGACGGGTTGCGCACCATTGAGATCTGAAGCGCCGGTATCCAGTGAGGCCATGGTTCAGGATGAAACAACAGCCCGGATCAATCATCTTCGTGCTGTGACGGTTTCCGGTTCAAAAGATCAGGTCCATGTGCATATAAAAACCGACCGGAAACCGGCGTATACTTCCATTAAACAGGATTTCCCATTGGGAGTGGCGGTATATCTTCCGGAAACGGCCATTTCGCAGGATTTTGTGCCGTCTGCCACGCCCGTGGAGCCCATACAGTCCATTCGTGCCCGGTATGCGGATGAGACGAAAACAACCACCAAAATCGATGTGTTGATGAATCAGAACCTTCCCTATGAAGTATTGGAGAAGCCGCAGGGGCTGCAGCTGGTTATTTATCGCCCTGGCATGGAAAAGCGGACGGTATCAGAGCTGGAACCGGAAGTGGCATCCTCAGTGGTGGAAACCATGCCCCCGGATTTGACCGCCCCTTTGGCTGAAGCACCTGTCGGACAGGTAACCGGGATTACGTTCAATTCTGACGAATCCGGGTTTGCCTATATTCGGGTCAACACCACTGACCCGGTGCCGTTTGATACGGCCTGGCAGACAGATACGCAGCTGGATTTGATTCTCTATAACGCCCGGATTCCCGCACGTATTCAGGGACCATTGTCAGCTATATATTCCGGAACTGCGGTTGACGGCATTGTGCCGCATTCCGGCGCTGCTGATAACAAAGATGCAAAAATTGAAATACGCATCCGGGAAAAGGTGCCTTATCGGGTGATTCAGAATGAAAACCGGATCTCTCTGCGGTTTGATCCAGTCAATTCGAAAGACACTGCGCCTGAACTGTCGTCCCAAAAGGCCATGGCACAACGGGTAACACCCAGGCTGGAAAAAAGAACAACAGGTCAGCCGAAATATACCGGAGAAAAGATCAAACTGGATTTTTATGACACGGACATCAAAATGTGTTCCGAATTCTTCGGAGTGTGAGCGGATTGAATTTTGCGGTGGACAAGGATGTCCAGGGGAAGGTCACCATGGCCCTGGACAAGCCGGTCCCCTGGGATCAGGTGCTGGACCTGGTCCTGAAAATGAACGGGCTGGGTAAGAAGATGGAAGGGGATGTGGTAAGAATCGCCACGGTACAGACCCTGAGGCAGGAAGAAAAAGATGAACAGGACGACATCGCTGCACAAAAAAAAGCCATGGAACAGAAAAAAAGTCTGGAGCCTTTGGTAACGGAATATATTCCCATCAACTACTCCAACGCCAAAACAGAGATTGAACCGCATATCACAAGTCTGTTGACACCGGAACGGGGCAGTATTTCTGTTGATCAGCGCACCAATATGGTCATTGTGACGGATACCCGTGAAAAAGTGGACAAGATCCAGGAAATGATTTACCGCCTTGATACCGTTACGCCTCAGATCATGATCGAGGCCAAAATTGTGGAGGTTACCAAAGAATTTTCCAGGGATATCGGTATTGGGTGGAACCTGACCAATGATCCTGCAATATCTTCCGGATTTGTCAATGACATGAATGTGTCCGTGAACACCCCGATCGGTGAGGGTGGGATGAGCGGTGATTTTTCGTTTTTCCGTCTCTTCGGGGCCTCCCGGCTGGCGTTGAACGCAAAACTGGCCGCATCAGAGGCCAGAGGAGAAGTCAGAATTGTATCATCGCCGCGTATCTTGACGTTGGACAACAAGGAAGCCAGAATCAAGCAGGGGGTGGAATATCCTTATCAGTCAGTCACGGGAACGGGTGATTCCGCAACGACCCAGACGGAGTTCAAGGAAATTGATCTCGAGCTGATCGTGACCCCGCATGTCACACCCGACAAGCGCATTTCCATGGCGGTGTCATTGAGTAAAAATGATATCGCAGGGTTTGCTCCAACGGGTGAACCTTATCTGAATACGAATGAGGCCATGACGGAACTGCTTGTGAATGACAATGACACGGTGGTGATCGGTGGGATTATCAAAACGACAAAAACAAATGATAAGGACGGGCTGCCTTTTTTATCCGGCATACCAATCATTGGTAATTCACTCTTTGGCAGCAGCCTGAAAAAGGATGAACGGAATGAACTACTTATTTTTCTGACGCCGTTTATCGTGCAATTGGAGCAAAAAAGGCAGACTGAAAATCCGTCGGATTAATCTAAAGCGGACAACCGTTCCGTGGCGGTTTTTTTCAGTTCGGCATTTTCTTTTGCATGTTTCAGCACGTTCCGCCAGGCACGCCTGGCTTCCTTTTTCCAGCCTGTTGCTTCGTAGACCCATGCCAGGTCCGCGTGTAGAACCGCCGCTTCCGGGTGTTCCAGCAGACGGGCCTTGAGAAACTGAATGGCATCATTTTCACGCCAGGTTTCAATAAACACCCGGGCTAACCCATGGGAAGCAGTCACAAATTCAGGCGCTACGTCCAGGGCCTGAGAAAAATAGGATTCAGCCAGCATATAATTTTGTTTTCCCAGATAGGCCCATCCCAGGTTTGAAAGGGGAAACTGGGGGGTGGGGTACAGCAGGTCTTTCAGCACTTTTTTGAACACGGGGATGGCCAGATCCCATTGTTCCTGACGAAGATAGGCCGCTCCTAAATTGTTCAACGCTTCTGTGTAATCCGGTTTCAGTTCCAGAGCAGTTTTGAATACCGGAACAGCCAGATCGTTCCGATTTTTTCCCATATATGCCAGGCCCAGACTGTTCAGCAGGGATGGATCATCGGGACGCATTTTGCGGGCTTCCAGGAGTCGGGACAGGGCAGCGGTGTAGTTACCCTGCATCAGAAACGCGTTCCCCTGAATCTGAATGGCTTCCGCCAGTTTGGCATCATCCTTTTTGGCGGATATGCCGGTGGTACAAGCGCTTAAAAGAAAACCGGACAAAATATGCAAAGTACTGACAGTTTCATGATACCACCTATAAAAGTTCAGAGGTCAGGTTTGAAGAGACACATGCCGTATTCGGCGGGCTTTGAGGAACGATCGGGTCGTTGGGGTTACAGGCCCCTGGGAGACGAACACCCGGATCGATGATCGTTCCCCATAAATCCCGGCCAAGGTTTCTACGGAGTCCTGATGCGTGAAAGAAGGATTTTTCCAGACAACGAATCCCAATGCCGATAACAGTCTCTCCGTCTGTTCCTGCCAGTCCTGTATCGGGGAAAAGGACAGCAGATCATAATTCTTTTGTTGGATGGCGCGAATGCCTTGGCCGAAAACCGTTCCGAAATTCAGAACCAGATCCGGGCGCTCCGGTCTTTCGATCCGGTCCAGGCGGGCGGATACCGGTATATGGTTCACATGAAACCGGATGATATCTTCAGGAACATATTCAAAACCAGTCTGTTCCACAATCTGGAAAACCTGTTTTCTGGACAAACGGTGGGCCAGGGGGAGTGTTTCGGTTTTCGGACGGGATGGACCGGGAAGGATGGATTCAATGGGCTGGATCGTCACTTTTTTCCAGTAGGTTGAGATGATCTGCTGTATTTCTTTGTCCTGAAGCGGATGATAAGGCAAATTTTTTGGAAAAATCAGAATGGATTTTTCGGGAGCATCGGTTTCAATTAACGGGGTTTTAGACAGATCCAGTTGAATTTCTTTGCGCTCGTTCCGGCCGGGGAAATACAGTTTTCCTTGATGGGTCAGTCGGCCGTTCATCGTTGCGGCATATGCTTTTAATCTCTGTATCTGATCGGAAGAAAGGACTTCTACCGGAATTACTTCATTTTCAGATTCGCGTTTTTCTGTCTGGACCGGGGCTTGTTTTTTTTCAGGTGGAAAAGATGCTGCTGTCCGGGGCATCAATTCGCCCTGAAGGGGCGGTGTGGGAATTTTTATCCGGTCGCCCGGGTGAATCCGGTGAATATTTTTGATATGCGGGTTTAACAGGTAAAAAAGGGCCTGCCCTTCCCGGGTGATCCCCC
>LQAF01000203.1_pt1 | contig 13103 bp, 14 predicted proteins | sample 1535781 | NCBI WGS metagenome assembly LQAF01 (sample SAMN04331583, study PRJNA305678) | bioreactor metagenome | isolation source: bioreactor_2 inoculated with Wadden Sea sediment 2nd replicate of a... | place: Germany:Bremen
CCAGATCCCCCAGCCGTTTTTCCGGCATCCCAAACAGGGAAATATGCATGGTCACGGTTCTGCCCTGCTCATCCGCATGATACCGGGGGCCGGACACACTGGCAATCTGAGACCGGGAAAACCGCATGCCGGGGTGCCTGTCCATGTTCATCCGGTCCATGGGTCCCATGCCGACCATCCTTCCGGTATGAGGGACCGGGCCCGCCTCAGGCGGATCAGCCGGCTCGTACACCGCAGATACCACCCCATCCATGACTATAAGAAAATCCACCACTTGTTCCGGGGACACCACTGCCGCATTCCGGTCCGATACCTGGAACAGGACATTGAGCAGATCCACCGGCTTGAGCAAACGCATCTCGATATAATGGGCCGCCCGCTGAAGCCTGACCACCGCGGATTCCTGCCACTGGTCCAGCATGATTCCCCTGGCATACCAAAAGCCGGCGACGCCGCCTAAAAGCACCATCACCAGCACCGGGAGCAGCAGAGAAATCAGAAGCCGTGTCTGCAACCTTTTGAATTGAAACCGGGATAGATTCGTGTTCATGGTCTCACCTCTCAAGTTCTCTGATTGGCCAGAACGATACCGGCCAGAATCATCACCGCACTGACACCATGCTCCAGACCGATATTTTCCCCCAGACACAGGGATGCCAGCAATCCGCTGAACAGAGGCAGGGTATAATAGACCATCCCGGCCCTGGACGGCCCCAGCAGGAGGATGGCCCGGTTCCAAAGCAAAAAAGCACACAGGGAAGCAAAAATCCCCACATAAAGAATTGCCGGCAACGTGGCCTGATTCAGAAACAGCCCGGTCGTCCGGGTCTGTTCCCAGAGGAAAAACGGCAGCAGAAACATCAATCCCAGGAAAAACAAAGTGAACTGGAAAGCGTAAAGCCGGATCCCGTCCGGTTTTCGCTTGAGCAGAATGCTGAACACTGCAAACAGCATCGCCGATGTCAGCGTCCACAGGTCACCGGACACGAACCGGACGGCTATAATCCGACCCCATTCCCCCTGTGTGATCAGGCAGACCACCCCTGCTAAGACCACAAAAATTCCTGCGATCCGCTTGATTATCAGCGCCTCTTTGAACAACACTCTGGAAATCAGTACCACAAACACCGGAAAAGTGATGGAGATCAAAGACAGGTTCATGGCAGTGGTGGTATGGCTGGCAATATATATAAACGTATTGAAACAGGTCACCCCGATGAACGCGGTCACTGCCATGTATGAGATATGCCGCCTGATCAGGGGCCACTCCTTGATCACACCCTGGACCGCAAAAGGAGCAAACACGAGCACTGCCGTCAGCCACCGGTAAAACGCCAGGCTCACCGGCGGAATCAGGTCGTTCAATCCCCTGGCCACAATGAAATTTCCTGACCACAGGGCCGTGGCCCCCAGGGCAAATCCATACCCGGCCAGCAGACTGCCATGTTTTCCGACATCCGGTATTCCTTATCAGGTAATGTATGATGTTGTGTGATATTATGCATCTGTTTTCAAAACATAACACCGTTTTTCCAAGGTATCCAATGAAAAATCCATTCATTTATCCCTTGTGATGCAATTGGTTTGACACAAACGACGTCCGGGGCTATCTTGCCTTTCAGATCAACGGCAACTTTCAAATTCAAGGATAATCCGCATATGCACCGGTCCGCCCCCCGAACCGTTCTCATGGATGCCCGCATGGCAGGGCCTTTGTTCATGCTGTCCGCAGCCCTGCTGTTCACGCTCATGTCCACCATTGTCAAGCTCATGCCCGATCATTACACGGTCTGGCATCTGGGGTTCATCCGGTGTTTCGGCGGAATGATCCTGTTGACTGCAGTGTTCAGCCGCAGAAAAAACCCTTTCAGGGGACACAACATCCCTCTGCTCATTCTCCGGGGATGCACCGGTTCCCTGGCCTTTTTCTTTGTGGTGTCTGCCCTGCGCCTTTTGCCCATGTCCACAGCAGTGGTGCTGTTTTATTCATATCCGGCCTTTGCAGCTCTGTTCGGGTTTCTCATCTACAAGGAACGGGTGAACCGGTTTCAGATCGCATGTATCGGAGTACTGCTGGCAGGGGTGGCCATCCTGTTCGACTTCCGGCTGTCCGACAGTGTCCTGGGCCAGGCCATGGCCATCATGGGGGCGTTGCTGTCCGGATTCGCAGTAACCGTCATCCGAACGCTTCGGGAACACAACGGGCCGGTGATCATCTATTTTTATTTCTGCACCATGGGCACCCTGGCCACCCTGCCATTCTGCCTCACCCATCCGGTGCTGCCTCAAACTGCTGTGGAATGGACCATGATTTCTGGTCTCATTATAGTGTCCGTGGCAGCCCAGCTGCTCATGAACCAGGGGTTTTTCTTTTGCAAGGGCTTTGAAGGGGCGGCCTATATGTCCAGCGAAACCCTATTCACCGCCGTGGTGGGCATCGTTTTTCTCATGGAACCGGTTTCCTGGCATCTGTTTGCCGGAGCCCTGCTCATTGTGGGTGCGGGCCTGGCTATGCACCGGCTGGGCCGGATCAACGTCAACATATCACAAAGGAATGCCGCATGATTTTATTCAATCCCAAAACCGCCGTCTTTGATCACCTGGACGACGAATCCCGGCAGATCATGAGAAAGACCATTGCCTATTTTGAGACCCGGGGCAAAAACCGATTGAAGCAGGATTTTCACCAGCGGGTCTGGTATCAGGATTTTCTGGCATTTCTCAAGGAGAATCAGATCTTTGCCACCCTGCTCACCCCTGAAAAATATGCCGGAGACAATCCAAACGCCCGATGGGATACCAGAAGAATCTGTGACTTTAATGAGATCTTAAGCTTTTACAACCTGTCCCACTGGTATGCCTGGCAGGTGTCCATTCTGGGCCTGGGACCTATCTGGATGGGGGACAACGAAGAGATCAAGAAAAAAACCGCACAGCTTTTAAAACAGGGCCATATCTTTGCCTTTGGCCTGTCTGAAAAGGCGCACGGGGCAGACCTGTACGCCTCGGACATGGCTCTGACCCCTCTGGGAGACGGGCACTATGTGGCGGACGGGGGCAAATATTATATCGGCAATGCCAACCAGGCTGGCATCGTGTCCACGTTCGGCAAAAATTCGGAAACCGGTGACTATGTTTTTTTGCAGCCGATCCGGCCCATAGCCAGTATGACCTGGTCCAGAACGTGGTGGACTGGGAAGGCTATGTGGCGGAATACGCTTTGAACGGCTATCCCGTGACCGATGCGGACATCATGTCCACGGGCCGGGCCGCCTGGGACAGCGCCCTGAACACCATCAACGTGGGCAAGTTCAACCTGGGCTGGGCATCCATCGGCATCTGCACCCATGCGTTTTACGAAGGATTGAATCATGTGGCCCACCGGAACCTGTACGGCCGAATGGTCACCGATTTCCCCCATATTCAACGGCTGCTGGTGGATGCCTACACCCGCCTGACCGCCATGAAACTGTTTTCCCGGAGGCGGCCGATTATTTCCGCAGCGCCTCCCCTCATGACCGGCGGTATCTTCTATACAACCCCATGGTCAAAATGAAGGTGACCTGTGAGGGAGAAACCGTCATTAACCTGATCTGGGATGTGATCGCGGCCAAGGGATTTGAAAAAGACACCTTTTTTGAAATGGCAGCCACCGATATCCGTTCCCTGCCCAAGTTGGAGGGTACCTTGCATGTCAACATGGCGCTGATCATCAAATTCATGGCCAACTATTTTTTCAATCCCGGCACGTTTCCGGAAATCCCCCGGCGCAATGATCCCTGTTGTGATACTTTTTTGTTCAACCAGGGAAAAACCAAAGGCTTAGGCAAAATCCAGTTCCATGATTATCACCTGGCCTATGACAGTGTAGACCTGCCCAATGTCACTATTTTCAAAAAACAGGCGACCCAGCTCACTGAAATGCTCATGGCTGCCACTCCGGACACGACCCAGTCCGAAAACATGGATTTTCTGCTGTATCTGGGAGAACTGTTCACCCTGGTGGCCTATGGCCAGCTCATCATCGAAACATATCACATGGACGCGATCGACTCGGATCTGTTGGAACAGATCTTTGATGTGATGATCAGGGATTTCAGTGAATTTGCTTTGAAACTGTATGCCAAACCCATTACCACCCCTGCCCAGATGGATTTTTGTATGAAAATGATCCAAAAACCGGTCACAGATACGGCCCGGTTCGACCGGATCCTGGAAACCCAAGTCATGGCTTTGAAAGATAGTTACAATATGACCCCATAAAACCACAGGTAAACGGCTCCGAGATACACCTGCGGTGGGAAATCGGCCGGAAAAATGCTGCCTTGCAAAAAGGCAGTACTTGCACAAATGGCGGATTTTGATTACACTTACTTTTAATGAAACAAAAACGCTATTACCGGGGTAACCGTCCCCGGCGAAAACCCGCCAGCATTCCATCCATGAAGCCCGGGGCGGACAAGGGACTCAAACGCATTTTTGAAAAAATCGGGGTGCCTGAAGACAAACCGTTTTCACCGGACCCGTTTCAACTTGATGCCATTGCCGCAATCCAGGAAACCGACTGTCTGGTGACCGCCCCCACAGGAGCCGGAAAAACCTGGATCGCCGAAGAAGCCACCCGGATACATCTTAACAAAAACGGGCGTATCTGGTATGCCACCCCGCTCAAGGCATTGACCAATTCCATTCATGCCCGGTTTTCAGACCTGTTCGGCAAAGATCATGTGGGGATCCTCACCGGGGATATCAAGGAAAATGCCGATGCCGAGGTGATCATCGGCACAACGGAAATCCTGCGAAACCAGCTTTATGATGCCATGTACACCGGGGACAACCTGAACTGCGACCTGATCATACTGGATGAGGCCCATTTTCTGGGAGACGCGGAGCGGGGTGTGGTGTGGGAAGAAATCATGATTTACCTGCCGTTGCGCATCCCGCTGCTGCTGTTATCCGCCACCATCGGGAATCCGGATCAGATCGCGGGCTGGCTGAGCAGCATCCGGGGCCGCACCTGCCGAATCGTTGAAACCGGCATCGACCCGTGCCGCTGCATCCCCTCTTTCTCCATCCGTCCGGCACCCTGTATCCGCTGCTCAAAAAACCAGGGGTACGTCCGCGCCGGGCTCCATGACAAGGTGTTCAAGTTTGCCAACATGAAAAAACCGCCGGTGCTGGCACCGCCGGGACGGCTGCCTGATTTTGGGGAAATCCTGAAAATCCTGGACCGGTTCGATCTGCTGCCCGCTATTTTCTTTTTAAAATCCCGGGCCGAATGTGACAACGCCCTAAAACTTTGCAATGCAGATCTGATGAACAAAACACCGCAAAGAAAAGCAGACCTGAAAATTGCGGTGGCACAGCTGGTGGCGGACAATCCTCACCTAAGCAGCCATCCCCACCGTCGGGATCTGGAGGAAAAAGGGTGCGGGGCCCACCACAGCGGCCATCTGCCCGCTTGGAAAGTGGTGGTGGAAACCCTGATGGCCAAAGGCCTTCTCAGTGCCATGTTTGCCACCTCCACTGTGGCGGCCGGAGTAAATTTTCCGGCACGTTCCGTGGTGATCCTCAATTCCGACCGGTTCAACGGGGTGGATTTTCAGACCTTAAGTACCAGTGAATTCCAGCAGATGGCTGGCCGGGCCGGGCGCGGGGCATGGACAACATCGGATTCGCCCTGATGCTGCCCGGCAAGTTCATGGATCTCAAACACGTGGCCGAGCTGGTGAACGCCCCGGCCCTGGACGTAGACAGCCAGATTAAAATCGATTTTTCCATGGTGCTGAATCTGCTGCTGTCCCACACTCCGGACCAGGTACGAACCCTGCTGGATCACTCTTTTGCCTCTTTTCTGATCGCATCGGGCGAAAAACGCTCCAAGTCAGCCAGAAAGCGCTTCGGCCAGGATCTGGCCCTGTTGTGGAACGATTTTCTGGCCCATATGGATTTTCTGACGGATGAAGGGTTTCTCACCCGGGACGGCCGCCTGACTGAAGACGGGCTGTGGACATCCAAACTGCGCATGGACGTGCCTCTGCTGGTGGCCCAGGCCATCCGCCTCAACCTGCTGCCGGACCAGGACCCGGCCCTGCTGGCGGCAATCATGGCTTCTTTTATCAACGAAAAAGAGTTCAAGGATGACCCGCTGTATGAAGGGGTGTTGCCCAAACGGCTGAAAACCAGCTTTCTGGACATCCGCAAAGGATTGAAGCCCTTTGCCCTGAAATTGTTGTCCAGCGGATTTTCCGCGCCCAATCTCTTTATCCAGCCGACATTTCTCATGTATGGTTGGGCCCATGATACCTCTTGGGAAGAGCTGATGACCGGGTCTGATTACGCGGAAGGGGATTTTGCCCGGCTGATTTTGCGCACCGCGGAAAACCTGCGCCAAATCGCCAGAATTGGAGACAGCTTTCCCATCGTGGCCAGAACTGCTGCTGAAGCGGTGGACCTGATCCTTAAGGAACCGGTGATCAGCCATTACCATTGATTTCTGCCCGGATATCCATTCCTCTGCACGCCCAGAGCAAACGGGCAAAAAAACATCACGGAAATTTTGATGTGAAAAAACTTGACAATCCTTTAAATTGTTTCATGCTCCGTCTTGCCTGGCAGGGCATGGCTGTTACTAAAAAAAATATTGCTGTCAAGGAGACTGTATGACCGAAGATACCAAAAAAGTGATCTATTCCATGATCCATGTGAGCAAATTCCATGGCAAACGCCAGGTGCTCAAAGATATTTCCCTGTCCTATTTCTACGGGGCCAAGATCGGGGTTTTGGGCCTCAACGGCTCGGGCAAAAGCTCGCTGCTCAGAATCATGGCCGGCAGAGACACGGAATTCACCGGTGAAACCATTTTATCCAAAGGATATACCGTCGGATTTCTGGAGCAAGAACCTTTGGTGGATTCGACCAAAACCGTCCGGGAAGTGGTGGAGGAAGGAGTTCAGGACACCGTGGACCTTTTGGCGGAATATGAAAAAATTTCCGAACAGTTTGCCGAGCCCATGCCTGAAGAGGAGATGGACCGGCTCATCGACCGTCAGGGAAAGGTTCAGGAACAGCTGGATCACCTGGATGCCTGGGACCTGGACGCCCGGTTGAAAATGGCCATGGATGCCCTGCGGTGTCCGCCCGGAGATATCCAAGTCAACGTCATTTCCGGCGGGGAGAAACGCCGGGTGGCTCTGTGCCGGCTGCTTTTATCCAAGCCGGACATCCTGCTGCTGGACGAGCCCACCAACCATTTGGATGCAGAATCCGTGGCCTGGCTGGAACAGCACCTGAACCAGTACGAAGGCACCATCATCGCAGTGACCCATGACCGGTATTTCCTGGACAACGTGGCCGGCTGGATCCTGGAACTGGACCGGGGCGAAGGCATTCCATGGAAAGGCAATTACTCCTCCTGGCTGGAGCAGAAACAGAAACGCCTGGCCATCGAGCAGAAAGGCGAAAGCAAACGCCAGAAAACCCTGGAAAGGGAGCTGGAATGGATCAACCTGTCTCCCAAGGGCCGGCGGTCCAAATCCAAGGCCCGGATCAAGGCCTATGAAGACTTGCTCAAAAAAGATGCCGGTGAACAGGAAAAGGAGATGGAAATTTTCATTCCCCCCGGCCCTCGGCTCGGGGACAAGGTGATTGTGGCAGACCATGTCACCAAAGCGTTTGAGGACAAGTTGCTGGTGGAAGACATGAACTTCGTCATTCCGCCGGGTGCCATTGTCGGTGTGATCGGCCCCAACGGGGCAGGCAAGACCACGTTGTTCAACATGATCACCGGCAAAGAAACTCCGGATGCCGGCAAAATCGAGCTGGGTCAGAGCGTGAAGCTGGCATATGTGGACCAGGAACGGACGTCTCTGGACCCGGACAAGACCATTTATGAAACCATCTCCGGCGGCAGTGACACATTGATCATAAGCGGAAGGCAGCTCAATGCCCGGGCCTATGTAGGCAAATTTAACTTTTCCGGCACGGACCAGCAGAAAAAGGTGGCGGACCTGTCCGGCGGGGAACGCAACCGGGTACACATGGCCTGCATGCTCCAGCAGGAAGCCAATGTGCTGCTGCTGGATGAACCCACCAACGACCTGGATGTCAATACCATGCGGGCTCTGGAGGAAGCATTGGAAAATTTTGCGGGATGTGCCGTGATCATCAGCCACGACCGGTGGTTTCTGGACCGTGTCGCCACCCATATCCTGGCCTTTGAAGGGGACAGCACCACCGTGATGTTTGACGGGGCCTACTCCGATTATGAAAAAGACCGCAAAAACGTCTGGGCATCAAGGCGGACGTACCCACCCGGATCAAATACCGCCAACTGACCCGATAGATGCCTGATTAACACCCATGAAACTCCCCGGACCGGCCGCCCACCCTTTGTTCGTGATCCACAGCGCTGTGCTGTTGTTCGGCTTGTCCGGGCTGTTCGCCAAATTTATCAATGCCAGTCCTTTGTATATTGTTCTGGGCAGGACACTGTTTGCGGCCATGACCCTGAGTCTGTATGCCCGGCTGATTTCCGGGACAAAACTTTCTGCCGTTCCGGGCCATGCCACCGGCCTGTTCATCTTGCAGGGCGGTTTGCTGGCGGTGCACTGGTATTTTTTCTTTCTGTCGATCCAGATTTCCAGCGTGGCTGTGGGTTTGGTGACCTTTTCCACCTTTCCCTTGTTTGTCACGTTCATGGAACCCCTGGTATTCAAGGAGCCTCTGGACCGGCGGGACATCGCCACAGCCATTGTGGTATTTTTCGGCATCTGCTTGGTCATCCCGGAACCCGATCTGACCAACCAGACCACATTAGGAGGATTTTTCGGGATACTGTCCGGCCTGACCTTTGCCATTCTGGCCCTGGTAAACCGCAGAAATGTGCGCCTGTCCGACCCGGTGGCCGTGGCCTTCTATCAGAATCTGTTCGCGGCACTGTGCCTGGTGATTCCCGTCATCCTGATCCGGCCCAGGGAATTGGTCACTGTCTCTGATCTGCCGGCCCTGGTTTTTCTGGGGGTGGTGTGCACGGCCCTGTCCCACACCTTGTTCATTAGCTCCCTCAAAAAAATCCGGGCCCAGACCGCCTCGGTGATCACCGGGCTGGAACCGGTGTACGGCATTGTGCTGGCATTTTTCCTGTTGAAAGAGATTCCGGCCCTGTCCACCCTGGCCGGAGGGGGTATCATCATCGGTGCCTCCATTGCAGCCGGATATCTGGCATCGCCAAAAACTTACCCCTCCCAAAAAACAACAAGGGGCAAAAATGAAAAAACTGGAACAAGGCACATTTCTGGCCATGCTCATCCTGGTGACGGCCCTGTTTTTCTTTCTGCTCAAACCTTTTTTCGGCGCCGTTTTCTGGGCCTGTGTTATCGGGCTAGTGTTTGCACCGCTTTATCAGCGGTTTTTGAAATTATGGAAAAACCGTGCCACCCTTGCAGCACTGTCCACCCTGGTGGTGGTCATCACGATCTGCGTGATTCCGGCCCTGTTTGTGACAGCCTCTTTTTTTCAGGAAGGGGCCGCCCTTTATCAGCGCCTGCAAAACGGTGACATCAATATCGGAGAGCGAATCGAACTGATCCGCCAGGCCGTTCCGGCTATCCAGAGCCTCATGGACCGGTTCAACCTGGACCTGGCCACCTTTAAAACCCAGCTGTCCAAGGCCGCCATCACGGTCAGCCAGTTCATCGCTCAGAATGCGATGCAGTTCGGCCAGAATGCGGCCCAATGGTTTTTCAGCTTAGGACTGATGCTGTATCTGGCCTTTTTCATGCTCAAAGACGGGATCGGACTGGTGGACCTGCTGGTCCGGGCCCTGCCTCTGGGAGATGAACGGGAACACCTGCTGTTTTCCAAATTTGCAGAAGTCACTCGGGCCACGGTCAAGGGCAATCTGGTGGTGGCTGTGGCCCAGGGCAGCCTGGGAGGCATCATCTTCTGGATCCTTGGAATTCCGGCGCCGTTTCTGTGGGGGGTGATCATGACATTACTGTCATTGGTTCCCATGGTGGGGGCCGGGCTGGTATGGGCTCCGGTGGCGGTTTATCTTTTTGCAACCGGCAGCTGGATCCAGGGCCTGGTGCTCACGGGATTCGGGGTCGGAGTGATCGGCTTGGTGGATAATTTCTTGCGGCCCGTCTTAGTGGGCCGGGACACCAAACTGCCGGATTACCTGGTGCTGCTGTCCACATTGGGAGGGGTTGCTCTGTTCGGCATCAACGGTTTTGTGATCGGTCCTCTGCTGGCGGCCCTGTTTGTGGCTTTCTGGCAGATCTTCATCCGGGATTTCAATACCCCTGAAGAGACAAAATGACCTGCAGCCAAACCGTCTCGATATTATCTGATATACACCAGGCCCGGCAGCCAGGTGGCGATGGACGGCCACAGGGCCACGATGAACAGCCCCAAAAGCTGGAGCAGGACGAACGGAACGATACCCCGGTATATATGACCGGTTTTGATCTGGGGCGGGGTCACCGCCTTGAGATAAAAAAGGGAAAAACCAAATGGCGGGGTCATGAAAGAAGTCTGCAGGTTAATGGCCAGAAGCACGCAGATCCATAAAGGATCAAACCCGAAATCATCCACCAGGATCGGGACCAGCACGGGCACATGGATGAAAATGATCTCGATAAAATCCAGGACGAATCCGATCAGAAAAATCACGCCCATGACAATGAGCAGCACCACCCATTTGTTATGGGCATGGGCGATATCCATGAGAAAACCGCGGATCAGTTCATCCCCGTACAATTCCCGGAAAGTGAGGCCAAAGGCGTTGGCCCCCACCAGAATGATGAACACCATGCTTGTGAGCCGGGTGGTGGTGCGGGACACTTCTTTGAGAATGCCCAGGTTGAACCGCCGGTTCCAAATTGCCAGGGCCACCGCTCCCACACATCCCACGGATGCCGCTTCCGTGGGAGAGGCAATGCCCGCAAAAATGGACCCCAGCACCGCCGTGATCAGCACCAGGGGCGGCACCAGGGCCCGCATGGTTTTTTCCACAACTGGCGGGCATCCGGTATCTGACCATCCGCCAGGGTGATAACCGGCGCCATGTCCGGTTTGATCAATGCGGCAATAAAATATAGACCATGTACAGCAGCACCAGCAGCAGACCGGGTATCAGCGCCGCCATAAACAGGTCTCCCACCGGGATCTGGACAATGGTGGCCAGCAGCACCAGCACAATGGAGGGCGGGATGATCTGTCCCAGGGTGCCGGAGGCGGCCACCGTGCCCGTGGACAGCTCCGGCCGGTAACCGTGCCGCAGCATGGTGGGTACGGCCAGCAGACCCATGGTCACCACGGTGGCTCCGACAATCCCGGTGGATGCTCCGAGCAGAGCGCCCACCACCACCGCACTGATGGCCAGCCCGCCCCGGATGCGGTGAAACACCAGTCCCATGGTTTCGAGCAGCTCCTCAGCCAGGCCGGATTTTTCCAGGGTCACTCCCATGAACACAAACAGCGGCACCGCGATCAGAACCACATTATTGATAGCTCCCCATATACGCATGGGCAACAGTTCAAAATACCCCCATCCCCCGCCGATCCATCCGAAACACATGGCCGTGCCGATCAGGGTGAAGGTGACGGGGAAGCCTGCCATCAACAGAAACGTCAGTGCCAGGAACATCCATCCGGCCAGGTATTCAGATCCCATTACCAGTTGTCCTTTTCTTCGTCAAGACGTCGCGGGTTCAATAGAACACCCAGATTCCGGATAAACATGGACACGCCTTGAAACAGAAGCAGCACAAATCCCAGGGGCACACAGGATTTAATGATGAAACGGAACGGAATGCCGCCGGGATCCGGGCTGCCCTCCAGAAAGACAAACGATTCCCAGGCAAACTCAAATGAGGTGTGAATGATAAGCAATGCCCCGGGAAACAGGAAAAATATGCACCCCAACACATTGATCCACGCCTGACCCCGGTCCGACAGCCGCTGATATACCACATCCACCCGAACATGCTGATCATACAGCAGGGTGTAGCCGGCCCCCATCAGAAAAACGAATCCGAACAGATGCCACTCCAGTTCCTGGGTAAACACAAAACTGGTGTTGGCGACATACCGCATGACCACATCAATGAAAACAACCGCCACCAGAAGCACCACAACCCAGGAGACCAGGCGCCGATCCACTCATTGAAGACGTCAATTTTGGCGGCGATTGTTTCAAAAAAAGGGCCGATTCCCATAGATGCTTATCCCTTCAGCGGATATCGGTCGGCCAGTATCTCATAATAGGGCTTTTCGGAAATTTCACCCCAGGGACCGATCTGTTTCTGAAATTTTTGGAAGCTGTCATTGACCTTTTTGGCCATGGGATCGGAGGCGGCGATTTCGGCAACGGCGTCCTTTGCATGGGATTTCAGCTCAGCCAGCACCACGTCCGGCAACCGGACCACATCCACCTTATGCACATTGATCAGTTCATCCAACGCCTGACCGTTTCCGGCATTGAATCCCTGGGTGGTCCAGTTGCTTGCCTGGGCACAGGCCGCATCCAGAATGGCCTGAAAATCTTTGGGCAGCTCTTCATAGGCTTTTTTGTTGAATACGAATTCCACAAAAGGACCGGTTTCATGCCAGCCCGGATAATAATAATATTTGGCGACCTTGTAAAATCCCATAAGCTTATCGTGAAGCGGGCCGATCCATTCGGTGGCATCAATGACACCACGTTCCAGGTTCGTGAAAATCTCACTGGCCGGACAGAGAATCACCGTGGCTCCCATTTTGGCCATCACTTTACCGCCCAGCCCGGGAATCCGCATTTTCAGCCCCTTGAAATCCTCGGCAGTTTCGATTTTCTTGTTGAACCATCCTGCCATCTGGGGCCCGGTACTGCCTCCCGGACGGGGAATGACGCCAAAAGGCGCATAGGTTTCTTCCCACAGCTCAAGTCCGCCGCCGAATTCATACCAGCGCCATACCGGCCGCATTGAGACCGAAAGGAACCGCTGCAAACCACTGGGCTGCCGGGGCCTTGCCCGCCTGGTAGTAGGCGACACCAGAGCCTGCCTGAACCGTTGTCCCTTTCTGAACGGCATCAAATGTCTGCAAAGGCGGAACCAGTT
>LQAF01000205.1_pt1 | contig 13053 bp, 14 predicted proteins | sample 1535781 | NCBI WGS metagenome assembly LQAF01 (sample SAMN04331583, study PRJNA305678) | bioreactor metagenome | isolation source: bioreactor_2 inoculated with Wadden Sea sediment 2nd replicate of a... | place: Germany:Bremen
CTGTTTCATATACACCTGCATCTGCTGTTTGAGGCATCTACTGCCTGGGTTCAGTTATATCACATCAGGTGATACTCCTGCTATAACGCAAAGAATATCTGAAGTAGAAAAAACTCGGAGAATGCATGTGAAGCGTGAGGGCATGGGTATGGGGGTGGTCAGTGGAGCTGAACGCCTCACCGTGCCCTCCTATGGACAGGGCATTGCCTCCCACGATGACCCCGGACTGGTTGAGGATGAACTCATCGAGCAGCCCTTTCTTCATGAGTGCATGACAGTATGATGGGGATTCTATGAGGGTACGGTCCATACCGACTACTTTCAGCACGGCAAGAAGAGCTAGCTCATCAGGTGTCGAATCACTTCCGGTGAGGATGATCGGCATGGCATGATCACTGTATCGGTCGAACGTCGTTCGTATGCTGTCAGCATCCTCCCAAACGGCAGTGCTGTCACGGTACGGACCGAGGTAGAAATGGTCGTGGGCGAGCTTCTGTTCGATGATCGTCTGTGCAGCCGGAGAGGAGTGGAGCATGGCCGGCTGATTGACCAGCAGCTTATCATCGAAGGGCAGGTCAGTCCCGTCAAGGGTGGCTATCACTACCCAGGGCGCACGGGGCATTCCTCGATGGGCTCTGGCCTCCTCTAGTGTCGTATCCATGATGCAGATCACCCCGTCGGGCTCCTTGTGCAGGGTCCCTGCCCCGGCGATGACGGCATCCATGTTCGCACGAAAGAGGTTGAGCACCCAGAAATCAGCTGTCGCACCATCGGGATCAAGAGCGTTCGACCGAGCGATCACCGGTCCGGCAGGATCATCGTTGTAGGCTATCTTCCCGTCGACCGAGGTGACAAGACACCCGCAGGTGTAGCTCCTGCACTCCAGCTTCCGGGAACCTCAGTTCCCCATATACCGATAACGATTCTGAAGAGACTACTCCCTCATGGGTGAAGTCTGAGATCAGAGGAGATTCATAGAGCCGTCTGAGGGTGATCGCATCATACGCATAGGGGATCTTCGGTAGATTGTAGAGGATGTTCATGATAGATCTGCCTCCGGGGTGTCTGTGTAGGTGATGAACATCTGTTTATGCAGATGCAGCTCCTCTTTGAGGGTATAGGGAGCGCCGAACTGCCGGTCGAACCGTTCACAGGTCGCTTTGAGCAGTGAAGGGTCGATAGCTTTCCACTGATCATACGAAGCCCAGTAGACGACCGAGGTGACCTCATCAGGATGATCGAAGGACTGCCAGATCTCCTTTTTGAGGTATCCTCTGCACCTGCTCAGTACGCTGGTCCATATCTGGTTATCGAGTTCGATCCATCGTGTGATCTCGGCTGGATCCATGGAAAAGACCAGCTGCTCTACGGCTACCGGTCGGGTAAGTTTCTGTAGACTCATCGCGGATTCTCCTGCACAATAAAAGGGTAGTTAGCTGATAGTAGATTAACACGTGATAAATCATAGGTCAATCTACACAGTTAAAAAAGTTTAACACGTGTAAAATAAAACTTGACTGTACAAGTTGGCAATGGTACGATAGGTACCAGAGACAACATTAGGAGGTTGGAGATGAAGAGAGTACTGGCCGTAATGGCACTGGTTTGCATGAGTATGACACTGATGGCGCAGGGGCAGAACGATGCTGCAGCTGAACCAGAGCGACAGACATTATCGATGTTCGAATATATTGGAGAGACCGCGACAGAAGCGTTCACCATGATGGGCGAGGCCTTTGAGAGCGAGAATCCGGGAATCGATTTCACCCTCGAGACGATCAAGACAGAGTATAACACGGTCCTCAAGGCCAAAGATGCTGCAGGGAAGCTCCCTGACATCTTCCAGGCCAGTTCTCCGGGAGAACCGGCGCTGACTCCGTATCTGGATGCCGGGAAACTGCAGCCGATCACCGATTTTGCTGCGATCAGACGTCTGAGTCCTGATATGCAGGATTCCCTTCGGTTCTCCGACGGAGAGATCTATATCTTCCCGATGACGACCACTGCACGGGGACTGATCTATAATACCGAGATCTTCAAAGAGATCGGCTATGACACCTTCCCGAACACCCTTGATGGGCTTGCAGAAGCCTGTGTGAAGCTTCAGGCAGCAGGCTATATCCCGTTCGCCTCCGGTGCGGCAGACGGTTGGACCGTTGGTTCTCTGGTCTATCAGTGTGGACACGAGATCTTCGCTTCCAAGGACTTTGGGCCTCGGATGACTGCCGGGACAGCAAGTCATAAAGAGATCAAAGAGATCTTCGGGTTCATCGATCTGTTCAGAGACAACAGCCAGAAGAACTACATGAGCAGTGACTATTCCAACTCCATCTCGCTGTATGCACAGCAGAAGGCTGCTATGATCGTTCAGGGCCCCTGGGCAACTGATGCGATCGCCGAGCTTGCCCCGGAAGTCGTTGATATCTCCCGGATGACTGGTATACCTTATACCAATGAGGCCTCAAGGAACAAACTCTATCTCGACTATAACGGCTACTTCGTCGTCAGCAGTACTGCTGATACTCAGGTAGCTGATGAATTCCTCGACTTCGTGGTAGCAGGTTCAGGAAGAGAGATCTTCGCTTCTACCCTCAAACAGATCAATCCCTTCGGGATCAGTTTCGAAGCCAACGCTGTCTATCAGTCGATCTTCGAAGAGGTGAATGCCGACAATGCGATCAGTGAGATCCAGTACATGAATGCTCCTGACGGCTGGTGGCAGAACCAGGCGCTCCTCATGCAGGAGTATCTGATGGGTGCTCTGACACAGGATCAGATGCTCGAGAGACTTGATGCTGAATGGGCATCTCTAGTCTCAGCTCAGTAAGGAAAGATCATTCATCCTACCGGACTGCAGGTAGACTATGTATAATAGACTATCTGCAGTCTTTTTGCCAAAGAGGGGAATAGTGACTATGACTGATACGAGAAAGATCAGGTCCTTTGGTACGGATGTCGTATTCATCGGGCCGGTGCTTGTGCTCTACGCAGCTTTATTCGTTCTGCCGTTCTTAGATGGATTACGTATTTCGATGACCAGCTGGGATGGAGTGAGTACGACCTTTACCTATGTGGGGCTGAGGAACTACGTCAACATCTTCACGACTGATGTGTATTTTCTGGATTCGCTTGGAAAGACCTTCAGGATCGCTTTTCTGAATGTCATCGCTACCAACACACTGGCGATGCTCTTCGCCCTGGCTCTTACGACGAAGTTCCGCAGCAACAATGCGGTACGTGCAGTCATCTTCGCCCCGATCGTCATGAGTATGGTCGTCATAGGCTTCGTCTGGCGATTCCTCTTCAGTCAGGTCGGGCCAAAGCTTGCAGAGTCGACAGGGCTGGATCTCTTAGGCGTCCCCTGGTTGGGGGATGCGGATCTGGTGATCTATGCGACAGTCATCGTAAGTCTGTGGCAGGGGCTGGGGTACATCATGACCATCTATATAGCAGGGCTGCAGGGGATAGACTCCTCGCTGATCGAAGCAGGTTCGATCGACGGCTGTAACGACTGGCAGAGCTTCTGGAAGATCAAACTACCCTCTATGCTGCCGGTAGTCAGTGTGGGGCTGTTCCTCAATATTGCCGGCTCTCTGAAGATCTTCGATACGATCTACTCCCTGACGGGAGGAGGCCCGGGGAAGAGCAGTGAAGTAGCGATGTTGAATCTCTACCGGGAGGCTTTTGTCTATGGGCACTTCGGTACCGGTGCCGCCAAAGCGTTCATCATGACCCTGATCATCATCCTTGTGACGATCGTGCAGCGTCAGGTGACTGAGAGAAGGAGCTAGTTATGGCAACAGATCACACTCTGACTCATGGGAAACGCAATCAGGCCATCGTCGGTGGTCTGATGATCATCATCGCTCTGGTCTGGCTGATTCCCATCTACTATATGCTGATCAGCTCGTTCAAGCCGCTCAAGGATGTCCTGTTCGATATCTCGGCCTTCCCGAAGGGGCTCTATCTTGAGAATTTCAAGATCGTCTGGCGAGATGCGGACTTCTTTGCTCTGCTCTCGAACTCAGTGATCATATCGGGTGTAGCACTGTTCTTCGTGGTGCTGTTCTCCTCCATGGCTGGATGGCGTCTTGCCAGAAAGAAGAGTCGCGGCGCACTGCTGCTGCTCAATGTGTTCACCCTGACACTCATCATCCCCTTCCAGGGGATCATGATCCCGCTGGTGAAGACCATGAAGGACCTCAACCTCATAGACAGCCGCTATGGGATCATCCTCGTCTATATCGCCATAGGCTGTTCCATGCCGATGTATCTCTACTACGGAGCGGTGAAGTCGATACCTGTATCCCTGGAGGAGTCTGCCTTCATCGATGGGGCCGGGGTCTACCGGACCTTCTTCAGTATCGTATTCCCTCTGCTCAAGCCGATGACCGGGACGGTCATCATCCTTCAGGCGATCTTCTTCTGGAATGATTTTCTGCTCCCCTTGATCGTTCTGCAGTCTGCTCATCTGAAGACCATCCCGCTGGGTGTGACCGCACACTTCTTCGGTAAATATCAGAATCAGTGGCAGCTGGGTATGACCGCGATGCTCCTGGCATCTCTGCCCATGCTCCTGCTCTATATCTTCATGCAGCGACAGATCGTATCAGGTATCACCAAGGGTGCGGTGAAGGAATGACACTGATCGGATGACGCAGAGACAGGTCTCAGCTGGTTTGACTGTGATCTGTTCTCTGTGCTGTCTCAGTGCATGCAGAAGAGACTACCTTTTTGTGTTGACTACTTGTATATACAAGTGATAGACTATTATACGAACGAACAGGAGGGCGCATGACATCACAAGAACGTATCCAGGCCGTGTTCTCAGGGAATATCCCTGACAGGGTCCCCTGGGTTCCCCTGATCGGACGATACTATGTCAACTCTCTCCCGTCAATGGGATACGATCTGGAGACCTTTGCCCCGATATCGAAGGCGACAGGTCCTGCGCTGCAGAAGGATCTGAACCTGGCGGAGATCGAAGCGATACGGCTTACCGGTGCTGATATCCTCTACAGGCATGTCATGGCTTATAAGCTGATCTCAGATGGCTGTTCATATTTCGAACAGAGAGGGGAGAGGGGGATCCGCAGAGGCTGGGAGACACCGCTCGGACCGATCAGTGAGACGGTCGAGTACCACCATGGGACGGAGTACATCAGTTCCTACATGATCAAGACTCCTGAGGATCTGAGACGATATACGTATCTGACAGCGAGTATGCATCCAGAAGCTGCCTATGGGGATCTGAAGGAATTCTCAGACTATATAGCAGAAGACGGTCTGGCTACCATGACAGGACCGGTGACCCCCATCCAGCAGCTGCTCCAGTTCAGTATGGGGGTGGAGAAGACCACCTTTGCCATCTTCGATCATCCCGATGAGATTACGGAGTTCTTCACAGCACAGCAAAAGCTCAATAGAGCTGTCTATACCATCTTGTCAGAGGCTCCCGGGGAAGTGGTCATCACCTATGAGGATACCAGTACTACGGTCCTCTCCCCCCAGTGGTATGGAGCATATGAAGCTCCGCATCTGAATGAGTATGCCGACATACTCAGTGCAGCAGGAACGATCCCAGTCGCTCACATGTGCGGAAAGATCTCACTGCTCACCGATCAGCTCGCACAGGATCGATATGCTGCGATCGACAGCCTCTGTCCTCCTACCACCGGTGATATCGAACCGGGGGGATGCGCTCAGGCAGACCGGGAAGATCATCATCGGAGGGCTGGAGCCTTCAGCACTGGTTCGTATGACCGAAGATCAGAGCTATGCCTATGCGGTCGAGAAGCTGGAGCAGGTACGAGAAGCCGGTGCCTTCGATCGATTCATGCTCTCAAGCGGTGACTCGGTGGCAGCGATGACTCCGCTTGAGAATCTGCAGGCGGTGACCAGAGCGGTACGGGAGTATACAGGACTGGAGAGGGAATAAAGGAGATGAAACCCATGAGTTATGATACTACAGCGGCAGCTCAGCTGCTCAGAAGATGGATGGAAGAACACCGGGAAGAACTGGTTGCCTTCACGATGGATCTCATGCGTATAGAGAGCCAGACCTATGGAGAGGCTGAAGCGATCCGGTTTCTCAGCTCAGCGATGGAACGGTATGGATTCGATGAAGTCCGTATCGATGATGCCGGTAATTGTATCGGCCGGGTAGGTGAAGGACCTGTGGTGATCCTCTCCGATGCCCATATCGACACGGTAGAGCCGGGAGATCGGGAGGATTGGGGGTTCGAACCGCTCGAGCCGCAGATCAAGGATGATGCGATCCACGGAAGAGGGATCATCGATGATAAAGGATGCCTGTGCGCCATGGTCTTCGCTGCCCGGGCGATCAAGGAGCTGGGACTTGCCTCAGGACTCAGCTTCTGGGTCTCAGGATCCATCTCCGAAGAGGATGTGGAGGGCAGTTGTGTGAAGGCGATGATGGAGCAGTTCTCTGATATCACTCCAGAGATGATCATCATCGGGGAAGCCAGCGGTAACCGGATCGTCCGAGGACATAAGGGAAGAGCCCTGGTGAGGATGACGGTCAAGGGGAAAGCCGCTCATGCATCTGCTGCATGGAGAGGGGAGAATGCACTGATCAAGGCACTCCCGCTGATCTCCGGGATCGATGCGATGAACGACTTTACCGCAGACCCGTTTCTGGGCAGTGGCACCATCGAAGTGACCAAGGTGGTCTGCGATACTCCCTCTCTGAACACGATCCCCGGTTCGGTCACCGTCTTCGCAGACAGGAGGATATCGTGCGGAGAGACCAAAGAAGAGCTGATCGAGGAACTCAGACCACTTCTTGCCTGCTGCGAAGCCACAGCGACCATCGATGTGGAAGAAGTCACCTCCTATACGGGGGCACAGATCGTACAGGAGGACTATTTCCCGAGCTGGGTGATAGATGAGGACCATAAGGTGATCAGAGCAGCCGCAGCTGCCTATCGTGAACTGCATGCACAGGAGCCGGTCATCGGGAAGTGGGATTTCTGCACCAATGCCACCTATCTGTGCGGTATCACCGGGATCCCCAGCGTCGGTTTCGGCCCGGGGGATGAGACGTTGTGTCATGGCACTGCAGAACGACTTGCCATCACTGAACTGTGTGATGCGGTGAGTATGTATGGGCTGACAGCCATAACGTATGCCGGTTCGAAGGTGGAGGAGTAAGACGGATGCAGATCATACAGGCAGGCTGGGTGATCCTTCCGGGAATGACCCCGGTGCGGGATCACAGTCTTGTGTTCGAAGATGGATCCATCATCGACATCCTGCCCCATGCAGAGGCCCGCAGCCGGTATACTGCAGCTTCGGTACTCGAGAGGGATGACTGCGTCCTGTCTCCGGGATTCGTCAATGCTCATATGCATCTGTATGGTGTCCTCGCTCACGGTATCGAACCACCGGTATCGATCGACAGCTTCGAGAGCTTTCTTGGTGACTACTGGTGGCCGCTGGTGGAGGATCTCCTTGATCCACAGATGATCCGGGCAGCTGCGGCCTACAGTGCTGCAGAACTGGTCAGCAGTGGTGTCACTGCGCTGTGCGACGTTCTGGAAGCTCCCTATGCCGGCTATGATGGTCTGCTGGCCGAAGCTGAAGTCCTCAGGGCTCTCGGCATTCGAGCACTCCTGTCGACCGAAGCCTGTCAGCGGATCTCTGATACTCTGGGTCATGAACTCCTGGAAGCCAATGCCCGTTTCATCGAAGATCATATAGATGACCCTCTGATCACTGGGATGGTCTGCACCCATACCGCTTTCACCTGTGATAAGAGATTCCTGCAGGATGCAGTAAAACTGGCAGAGACGCTGGGAACATCCCTGCAGCTGCATCTCAATGAGAGCAGGTTCGAGCCGGAGTGGACACTTCGGGAGTATGGTATGCGTACCTGCCTCTGGTATGAGCAGATCGGACTCCTTTCAGACAGACTGCTGGCGGCACAGGTCGTGCAGGTGGATCCTCAGGAGATCACCCTGTTGTCAGAGCACCGGGTGCGGACTGTCCATGTGCCTCTGAGCAACTGTGAAGTCGGCGGGGGGATCTCTCCGGTCCCCGACCTGCTTGCAGCAACCGGATGCAGCACGCTGGGGACAGACGGGTATATCAATAATCTGTTTGCAGTCATGAGGCTGCCTTTCTGATCCATAAAGGCAACCGCTGTGACCCTGCAGTCATGCCCTCGGCTACCGTCTATCGGATGGCTACCGAATGGGGTGCTGAAGCCCTGTATCCTGGATCGGGATACGGCAGACTGCAGTGCGGCAGTCCAGCCGATTGTATCACGATCAGCCTGAAGGGGCTGCCGACTGCTGTGACACCCGGTAATCTGTTCGATCAACTGATCCTCTATCGTGATCCGCAGCATGTCAGAGACGTGATCGTCAACGGTAGGAGCTTGAAGTCGGAGTATCGTCTACAGACGACAGAGAGCCTTGATACCTTGAGTGTCCGGGCAGCTGCAGAGGCTCAGAGATTATGGGAGATGGGCCGGTCGGCGGCAAGGGAGTCCAAGGAGTGAACATGCAGTATGATCTAATCATCCTGGGGGGAGGGCCTGCAGGATATATCGCAGCACAGAGAGCCGGGAATGCAGGGAAGACGGTACTGGTAGTCGAGCAGGGACATCCGGGAGGGGTCTGCCTGAATGCAGGCTGTATTCCCACGAAGACCCTCCTGTACTCGGCAAAGAACTATCGGAGTATCACGCAGGGACACGTTCACGGGATAGCGGCCTGTGATCCGAAGTTCTCGATGCAGGATGCAGCACAATGGAAAGGTACCGTGATCGAGACTTATCGAAAGGGGATCCTTGCGCTGTTCGCCCAGGCGGGAGTGACCCATGTGACCGGTACCGGTCGTCTTATCGACAGATCCACCGTCGAGGTCGGCTCAGAACGCTACAGCGCCTCGATGATCCTCATAGCAACCGGATCAAGACCTGCATTGCCCCCGATCCCGGGACTTTCCGAAAGCCCAGCGGTCGTGACGAGTACCTTGCTGCTCGAACGCACTACGCTATGTGATCACCTGTGCATCATAGGTGCGGGTGTGATCGGACTGGAGTTTGCTGCTCTCTATTCCATGCTGGGGGTGAAGGTCACCGTCATCGAGATGCTCGATCATATCGCACCGATCGTAGAACCCGAGATACGGAAGATCCTCAAACGCACCCTCTCAGGAGTCGATTTTGAGTTGAGTTCCAGAGTCACCGGGATCGATGGGGATCAGGTGGCGTATACCAGAAAGGGTAAGGATCGGGTCCTCACCGCTGATACGATCCTCATCGCAGCTGGGAGGATACCGAACAGTGATCAGATAGGGCTGGAGGCAGCGGGGTAAAGACCTCAGGTGGTCATATCATCGTGAACAGCCGGATGGAGACCAGTGCCCCGAGAGTCTATGCTGCCGGAGATGTGGTGGGGACGAGTCTGTTCGCTCACAGTGCAAGCAGGATGGCTGAGATCGCTGTCGATGTCATGTTGGGAGACAGGAATATCGAGATGGTCTATCATGCGATCCCCTGGGCGATCTACACCTGGCCGGAGGTCGCAGGCTGCGGGTATACCGAGGCACAGGCCGCAGCGGAGGGGATAGAGGTCATCACCTCATCGGTTCCCATGCGATTGAGCGCCCGGTATTTGCCGAACACGGTTCAGCTCCGTCCCTGGTGAAACTGGTAGTGAAGAAGCAGGATCGGAAGCTCATTGGCCTGCAGATGATCGGCAGCACTGCTTCAGAGATGCTCTGGGGGGCGACCATGGCAATCAATCTGGGTCTTACGATCGAAGAGATCGCTGATACCATATTCGCTCATCCGACGATCAGTGAAGTCATCGGTGATGCGCTGAGGAGTCTGCTATGAGAAGAGAAAGACAAGGAGTAGTCCCTATGCGTGATGATTCACAGAAGGTCGTGCTGGTTACCGGTGCGAGTCAGGGTCTTGGAGCCGGGATCGCCCGGGAATACGCCCGGCTGGGGCACAGCGTGATGCTCTGCAGCCGTACCGAGGAGAAGCTGAGGGCTGTGGTAGATTCGATCATCGCAGATGGTGGTACAGCCTCCTTCTGTGTCTGTGATATTGCAGATGAGCGATCGGTGGCTTCCATGATAGATCAGACCGAAGCAGAGTTCGGGCCTGTCGATATCCTGATCAACAATGCAGCCTATCATCGGTCAGTCGCTGTGGTCGACACCACAAAAGAGCTCTGGGATGCCCAGATCGCTACCAACCTGACTGGGACCTTTCTCTGCACGAGGGCAGTCCTGCCCTCCATGATCGAACGGAGATACGGCAAGATCCTGAACATCTCCAGCTCTGCGGCAAAGCACTTCTTCCCGGGGTTCGGGGCCTATGCCGCGAGTAAAGGCGGGATCGTCAGTCTTACTCACACCCTCAGTGAAGAGGTGAAAGACAGCAACATCAACGTCAATGCGATCTATCTGGGCATGACCAACACTGATCATACCCAGCAGCGGATGAACGATGATGCTGCAGTATCCATACCGCTGGAGCAGATGATGCAGATCGAAGAGGTGCTGCCGGTAGTGACGTTTCTCACCTCTGATGCAGCCCATGTGATCATGGGGGCTGCCATCGATGTGTTCGGAAAGAAATCATGATCGAACAAGGAGTGACACGATGATCCATATCAACGCAAGAGCGGCAGCTCTGGCACAGGCAGCTATCGCTGATCGTGATGTGCTGGGGATCGGGTACCGAAAGCTGGCATGTGGAGCTCACCTGCTCGATTTCGGTCTGGAGGTCAAAGGCAGCTGGGAGGCCGCATTGATCTTCACCCGATTGACCCTGGGAGATCTTGGCACCCTGCAGCTCGGTAGATGGGAACTCGATCGGACCAGTTCATTCTCCTGTGTCGATCTGTTCATCTCTGAACCGCTCATTGCCTGTCTTGCCTCGCAGATCGCAGGTTGGCAGCTCTCTGATGGGGAGTTTGCGACCATCGGCAGCGGACCTGCACGGGCTGCGGCAGTCATGGCCAGTGATCAGTACCTCGATATGACCCCGTATCGTGATCGAGATCCCGGGACAGCTGTACTGTGCATCCAGGATACACGGTATCCTTCAGAACAGATGGCAGAGCACATTGCCGAGGCCTGTTCAGTCGACTGTAGTGATCTCTATCTGGCTATTGCCCCGAGCAACTGTATCACCGGCAGTGTCCAGGTTGCTGCAAGGATGCTTGAACAGTGCTGCCACAAGATGCGCGAACACGGCTTCGATGTTGCCGGGGTAGAACACTGCAGGGGGAGAGCCCCGATCGCACCGGTCTGTGCTGATGAGATCACTGCCATGGGACGGATCAATGATGCGATCCTCTATGGGGGAGAAGCGGAGTTCTGGGTAGACAGTACCGATGAACAGCTCCAGCGGATCGCACCGCAGCTGGTCTCGAGCACCAGCAGCCCGGAGTATGGGATCCCCTTCAAACAGATATTCGAGAAGGCCGGCAGGAACTTCTATGCGATCGATCACGATGTCCATTCGATCGCTCTGATCACCCTGCACAATACCAGGACCGGCAACAGTGTGACAGCCGGTGAGATAAATCGTTCAGTACTCAAGAAGAGCTTTCTCACAGGTTGCTGAACAAGGAGAGATTCATGGCACTAGATACCAAACTGCTGAAAGATCTGTATTATGACATGTATGCGATCAGAAGGTTCGAAGAGGAGGTGGAGATCTACAGTAAGAACGGGACGATCCCCGGCTTCATCCATCTGTCGATCGGACAGGAGGCCTCACAGGCCGGGCCGGTGAGGGCACTGCGTTCGACCGATTATAAATTCCCTGATCATCGAGGGCATGGGGCGATCTGCCTTTCCGGGACCGACCGCAAGTACGTCATGGCTGAGATCTTCGGGAAAGCGACCGGGATCAACGGCGGAAGGGGTGGTTCGATGCATATCAATGACCTCTCCTGCAGGAACATGGGGTTCAATGGCATACAGGGGTCGACCGTGGTGTCAGCCCTGGGGTGTGCCTTCAGTTCCATGTACCGCAAGCGTGACGATGTGACCATCGTCTTCATGGGAGACGGGACTCTCGGTGAGGGCAGCTGCCATGAGAGTATGAACATGGCGGCAACCCTCAAGATGCCGGTGATCTATTGTCTGATCAATAATCAGTATGCGATCAGTACGCACTATCGTGAAGCTCACCCCCAGCAGCAGCTGGCAACCTGGGCAGACGGGTATGAGGTCCCCAACGAGGTCGTTGACGGGAACGATGTCGAAGCAGTCTATGAAGCGGTCTCCCGGGCAGCAGAACGTGCAAGAGCAGGGGATGGGCCCAGCCTGCTGGAACTGATGACCTATCGCTGGCAGGGACACTTTGCCGGTGACCCTGCTGCATATCGCTCCGACGAGGAGGTCGCACAGTGGAAAACACGATGTCCCCTCAAACTCTGTAAAGATAAGCTGCTGCAGGAGCGGGGCATCGAAGCGGCAGAGCTGGAACAGCTGGAGCGGGAGGCTGATGCTGAGATCGCCGCATGTGTGGAGTTTGCTCTGAACTCACCCTGGCCGGATGAGAAGGATGCACTCAAACATGTCTATGATGGATTCGAGGTGGAGGATTGGAACTGATGGGTAGAAAGATATCATTCACAAAAGCGATAAACGAGACACTGCATCAGATGATGGAGATCGATGACTCGGTGTTCATCCTCGGTGAGGATGTGGCGAAGATGGGCGGGGACTTCGGGGTCACCCAGGGCATATGGCACCGTTGGCCTGACCGTGCGGTCGATACCGCGTTGTCTGAGCAGGCGATCATCGGGTTGTCTGCCATGGCCGGGGTCTGCGGCCTCAGACCGGTGGCTGAACTGATGTTCGCCGACTTCGCCGGAGTCTGCTATGACCAGCTGGTGAACAATGCTGCCAAACTGCGGTTCATGTATCAGGGAGCAGCTGGAGCGCAGATGGTGGTCAGGGCAGTGACCGGCAGCGGTATCCGCTGTGCCTATCACCATTCACAGTCGATCGAACCATGGTTCATGAACGTACCCGGACTGGTGATCGTCGCCC
>LQAF01000207.1_pt1 | contig 13006 bp, 16 predicted proteins | sample 1535781 | NCBI WGS metagenome assembly LQAF01 (sample SAMN04331583, study PRJNA305678) | bioreactor metagenome | isolation source: bioreactor_2 inoculated with Wadden Sea sediment 2nd replicate of a... | place: Germany:Bremen
TATGATACAGCACCATACTCATGACCACAGTATCGACTTCCTGGTCCTTCATGGGTAGATGTTCCACTTCTCCTAAACGAAACTCGATGGAACGGATGTCTGTCAATTTGATACGTGCCTGTTCCAGCATTTCAGGGGAGGCATCCACACCGATGAGCACACCGGTATGGTCCCGAACCAGCCGGTTCAAAAGTTCTCCGGTGCCACACCCCAGATCAGCAATCGCCTGACGCGTCCCGATTCGCTGAGTTAGCACCTCGTTCAGGTTGAAGCTGCCCAGGATTTCTTTTTTCAATCCTTCCCATTGAGGCGCCACTGTACTGAAAAACCGCTTGGTTCTGTTTTTCCGAATCATAATGATCTGTCGGGCTTTCTCAATATCTTGGGAACACACAAGATCCGCCTGAACCCGGGAACAGGCCAACTGGATCAAAGACTGGTTTTCAGGGTCGGTATTGGCACTGTAATACATGAAACTGCCTTCTTTTCGGGCCACAAGCAGGCCTGATTCCAGCAGAATTTTCAAATGTCGGGACACCCCTGATTGAATCATGTCCACAATAGACACAATCTCATTAACGTTGAGTTCCACTTCACTAAGGATATGAAGCAGCCGGAGCCGCGTGGGATCGGAAAGCGCCTTGAATTGACGAATCACGTCCATTACTTGACCGACACCACCGGACAGTCTGCCTGCAAAATCACCACCTGGGAGGTGGAACCGAACAGGAGTTTGCCGACTTTGGACCGGCTCCGGACTCCGATGATGATCTCATCCACCGTGTTTTCATTCGCAAACATCACAATATCTTCGCCCGGCTCCATGCCTCTGACAAGCAGATGGATCTCACAGGGAATATTTTTTTCTTTGAAAAACGACTGGATTTCCGCCAGGTTGTCTTCCGCTACCTTGATCTCCGTCGGGTCGGTATTGCTCCCCCCTATCATAGACGTCACCACTATCACCTGCCCGTCAAAGGCCAGGGCATGGCGGGCCGCAATTTCTATCAAATCCTTTCCCACATTGACACCTTTGTACCCCACCAGAATTTTCATCGCTTTTTCTCCATCAAAAATTAACGGAACCGGCTGAACAAACCAATCAGATCAACCATACTGAATAACTATATCTAAAACAATTGATATAATCAAGGCGAAATACTCTGATATTTCCGGCCCGCCCAAACGCCCGTCATTCTGTGAAAATAAACAAAAAAACATATGCCTTGGTGACTCGCCTCCCGGTCCTGGAAAACAATCGGTCCAGGGTCGGCAGCGGCAATGATCTGATAAAAATTACCGGCGATATCCTGGAACCGGTTGTGGAGGAAAACCAATGGGAAGCATTGAAATGAATCTGGTGTTGGACACGCTTATTCAGTTAAGGCAAGAAAGCGTCTCTGAACCTTGAGATGGAGCTTCAAAGCAGGCTCGTGAAATTACCGCGCCAGAATCCTGCGGACCGGCTCCTGGTGGACACTGCATTGGTTTACGACTTGGTGTTTATAACGGCGGATCAAAAAAATCTTGATTCTGACGGCCATGAGATCTGTTTTTAAACGGGATTGTTTTTCAAGTCAAAAAAAAGGGCTCAGATTTTCACCTGAACCCCTTGACTTCATGATGGAGGCGGCTCCCGGATTCGAACCGGGGATATCGGCTTTGCAGGCCGTTGCCTTACCCCTTGGCCAAGCCGCCTTGAATGGAGCGGGAAACGGGATTTGAACCCGCGACTTCGACCTTGGCAAGGTCGCACTCTACCACTGAGTTATTCCCGCTCAATCACAAAAGTTATAATTATTTTATTTCTAGTGTTTTGTCAACCTGAAATTGGGAAACCCGGACGTTTTTTTTAGCCGTTCTTTTTGTTCCAGTCCGCCATAAATGCGTCAATGCCCTTATCGGTCATGTGGTGGGAAGCCAGTTTTTTAAGGACCCCATAGGGGATGGTGGCGATATCCGCCCCCATCAGGGCTGCATCCAGCACATGCAGGGAGCTTCTGACACTGGCCACAATGATCTCGGTCTCAAAATCATAATTGGCATAGATCTGGGCGATCTCATTGACCAGTTCCATTCCTTCCTGAGCCAGATCATCCAGCCGCCCCACAAACGGGGATACATACGTGGCCCCGGCTTTAGCGGCCATCAGGGCCTGGAGCGGGGAAAACACCAGGGTGACGTTGGTTTTGATGCCTTCGGATGCCAGGGTTTTCACGGCCCTGAGCCCTTCCACGGTCATGGGAATCTTCACCACGATATTGTCGGCAATTTTGGCCAGTTCCCTGGCCTCGGCCACCATGCCTTCATATTCCAGGCTGATGACTTCCGCGCTTACCGGGCCTGCCACCTCTTTGCAGATCCGGGCGATAATGTCCTTGAATTCCCCTTCTTCTTTTGCAATCAAAGACGGGTTGGTGGTAACACCGTCCACCATGCCCATGCTGTTGGCATCTTTAATCTGATCGATATTGGCTGTGTCAATAAAAAATTTCATGGGTTTTCTTCCTCCTCATCCAGGGGGATCACCGCCTGGTTTTCCTGTGTTTTGATTTGATTGAACAATTCTTCAATGGTCAGGCCCAGAACTGCGTGCACCGCTTTGGGATCAATATCACACATGGGCCTCAACACAAACTGTCGTTCATGCATTCGGGGATGGGGGATTTCCAGTTCCGAAGTTTGGAAAACCTGATCTTCAAAATAAATGATATCCAGATCAATTTTTCGGGGTCCGAACCGGAACGGTTTGCCTTGTTTGTCCATGCTGGATTCAATCTGCTTAAGCAGTTTAAGTAGTACCAGTGGATCTGTAGTGCGGCACCGGATCTTGACCGCCGCGTTCACAAACCAGTCCTGATCCGCATAGTTCTGGGGCTGGGTTTATAAAACCGCGACACCGACACCACATCAATGTCTTCATGGATATCCAGGCAGGCAATGGCCAGGTGGAGATTGGCGGCCTTGTCCCCTTTGTTGGAACCGATGCTCAAAAGGGCCGTGGAACTGTCCGGCATTACTGTACCCCCACCATGGCCGTTTGCGAATAATCAGACCGGACGTCATAATCTCCCACGGCCTGGACCCTGAAATACCGGACCCCGGATTCAGGCGCCGGCATCCGGAACACCATGTCCGGCATGTGGGTCTGACCCACCTGTCTGAAAACAAACGGGCAGCCTTCGCAATCTTCCGGAACGGCCATGGATATTTCAAAGTATTTCGGGGGCAGGACCGCGTGGTCCAAATCCATTTCATGAGTCCAGGTCAGCAGCACCTGCCCGCCCGTCAGGACGGCAGCAAGGTTCCCCGGTGCAGCCACGGCCTGGCCCGGTTTTTCCGGTGCCCGGGGCGGGGCTTTCTTGCCGCAGCCGATCCCGGCAACCATCACTGCAACACACAGGCACACCCCAATCATCACCCCTTTCCGGACCCAGTCCTGCACGGTCCATCCCCTTCCGGATCGATCATCTGACTCACTGCCGGGTCTGGTGCCGGATGTTGCCCCGGCTGAGGCGCTTTCTATCCACTCGTTTGAAATGCTTGTGACGTTGGTGCCGGGCGGTGCACCGGCAGGTGCGCTCTTGAAGCGTTCCCCTCTGATCCGTTTCAGGACCGGATTCATGGGTTCAATTCCTTTTGCACTTTTTCCACTGCGGCACGGACATTGTCAAACCCGGTGCCCCCTTCGGAGTTCCGTCGGGCCACCACCTGATCCAGGCGGATAAATTCATACACGTCTTCTGTCACCAATTCGCTGAGTTCCGAAAGCTGGGCCAGGCTCAGGGCATCCAATTCTTTGTCCTGCCCAATGGCCAGAGCCACGGCCCGGCCCGCCACGGCATGGGCCTCTCTGAACGGCAGGCCTTTGCCCACCAGATAGTCGGCAAAATCGGTGGCGTTGAGAAAGCCTTGTCCGCAGGCGCTGCGCATCCGTTCGGCATGAACCTGAATGTGGGGGAGCATCCGGGTGTAGACCTCCAGGCAGATGGACAGGGTGTCCACGGTGTCGAACAGCGGTTCCTTGTCTTCCTGCATATCTTTGTTGTATGCCATGGGCAGGGATTTCATGGTGGTAAGAATGGCCATCAGGTTGCCCACCACCCGGCCGGTCTTGCCCCGGACCAGTTCCGCCACATCCGGATTCTTCTTCTGGGGCATGATGCTGGAGCCGGTGGTAAAGGCATCGGAAATAGTAATGAACCCGAATTCCGAAGATGACCAAAGGATGAGTTCCTCAGACAACCGGGACAGATGAATCATGCAAATGCCGGCGTGGGAAATGAACTCCATGATGAAATCCCGGTCAGATACGGCATCCATGCTGTTTTCACACAACCGGTCAAACCCCAGGACTTTTCGGGTGAACTCCCGGTCCACCGGATAAGTGGTACCGGCCAGGGCTGCTGTCCCTAAGGGCATGGCATCCATGCGCCTGTGGGCATCAGCAAACCGGTCCCTGTCCCTTTTGAGCATTTCATAATACGCCATGAGGTGGTGGGCGAGCAGCACGGGCTGGGCCCGCTGCAAATGGGTGTATCCGGGCATGATCACATCCAGGTGTTTTTGGGCCAGGTCCACCAGCACCTTTTGAAATCCGGTGATCCGTTCCATGATCTGCTGTGTCTCTTTTTTCAGAAAGATCCGGATATCCAGTGCTACCTGATCATTTCGGCTTCTGCCGGTATGCAGCTTTTTGGCGAGATCCCCACATTCCTGTCCCAGGGCATCTTCCACATGCATGTGGATATCTTCCAGGGAATGGGAAAAAGGAAGATCATTGTTTTCGATCCGGGTTCTGACCCGTTCCAAGCCTGCCAGAAGCGTGTCTGCCTCCTCCCGGGAGAGGATCCCCTGCTTCGCCATCATTTTCAGATGGGCCATGCTGCCTTCGATGTCACTGGCATAGAGCCGCTTGTCCACATCAATGGAGGCGTTGAATGTTTCCACCAAACGTCGGTATCTTCAGAGAACCGTCCCCCCCACAATTTATCACTCATCGGTTTGATTCCTGTCGTGGTTTCCTGTCCGGACAGTGCGGCATTTCCTCTGTCACCTGCCTTTTTGGAGTGGATTGAATCCTTATTTGAAACAACTGAAAAACGCATTATTTTTTCATGCCTTGCTAAGCCCGGCAGGGTTTGGCCGGTATGGAAACCCATCAGTCCAGAATCAGTTTTTCCAAAATAGCCTTATGCATGTGCCGCTTGTTTTCCGCCTGGTCCCAGAATACGGCCCCAGGGGCTTCCAGCACATCTTCGGCGATCTCTTCCCCCCGGTGGGCCGGCAGGCAGTGCATCACCAGCACATCCGGGGCCGCGTGTGACAACAGAGTCTTGTTCACCTGAAACCCGTCAAACACGGCCAGCCGTTTTTCCAACTCATCTTCCTCGCCCATGCTGGCCCAGACATCGGTGTACACCACATCCGCGTTTTTAACCGCTTCTTTTGGATCGGTTGTGAAACGGATTTGCTTCAAGGCTCCTGCTCCAGAAGCAGCAATAATCTCCGGCTCAACCATATGATTTTCCGGGCAGGCTGCCACCAGGTTCAAGCCAAGAACGCTGGCCGCGTTCACCCAGGAATTGGCCACATTGTTGCCGTCTCCCACCCACGCGATTTTCACATTTTGGTATCCACCCTTATGTTCGATGATTGTCATGATATCGCTTAAAATCTGACAAGGATGGAACGAATCGGTCAGCGCATTGATCACCGGAATGGTGGAGGATGCGGCAAACGTTTCCACCAGGGCATGGTCAAAAGTCCGCATGGCCAGGCAGTCGATGTACCGGGACAACACCCGGGCCGTGTCTTCGGCCGGTTCGTTTCGGGAAATCTGAGTGTCCTGGGTGCTCATGTAGATGGGATGTCCCCCCAGCTGAATCATGGCGGTCTCAAACGCCACCCGGGTCCGGGTGGATTTTTGTCAAAAATCAGGCCCAGGGTCTTTCCGGTGAGCACCCGGTCCTGAATGCCCTGAGCATAGCGTTTTTTCAGCTGCAATGCCCGGTCGAACAGGTATTCAAAATCAGTTTTCTCCAGGTCCAGTAGTGACAACAGATCTTTTTTCAAAACCAAACATCTCCTTGAAAGGTTACAACAGGCTGTCCAGCACAGACACCAGCCGGTCAATATCAGCGGTTTCCACAATCAACGGGGGTGCAAATCTGAGAACTTTATCCTGAATGGCATTAATAATAAACCCTTTTTTGAAGCATTGGGTCTTGACGGCATCGGCCCCGGCATCCAGCTCCATGCCTATGAGCAATCCAGCCCCCCGGACATCCTTGACACGGGAATGGGTTTTCTTTAATTTTTGAAGCTGTGACTTGAAATACCGGCCTTTTTCCCGCACCCTCGCCAGAAACGCCGGATCGGAAATCAAAGCCAAGGTCTTGAGACCGGCGGCCGTGGCCAGGGGCGTACCCCCGAAGGTAGAGCCATGGCTTCCCGGTTCAAACCCTGTGGCCGCTTCTCCGGTGGCCAGCATGGCCCCAATGGGAACCCCGTTGCCCAAGGCCTTGGCCAGGGTCATGATGTCCGGGGTCACCTGGTATATTTCATGGGCGAACAAAGTCCCGCACCGCCCCATACCGGTTTGGATCTCATCAAAAATCAGCAGGGCCCCGGTGCGGTCGCACAACGCCCTGACCTCTGACAGATATTCCGGGTCCGCCGGGATCACCCCGCCCTCTCCCTGGACTGGCTCCAGCATCACCGCGCATACCGTGTCATCCATGGTCTGTTCAAGGGCGGGAAAATCATTGAACGGTACATGGGAAAATCCGGGCAGCAGCGGATAAAACCCCTGCTTGACCTTGTCCTGACCGGTGGCGGTGAGGGTGGCCATGGTCCGGCCGTGAAACGATCCTTTCATGGTGATGATCCGGTACCGGTCTGTGTCACCTTTTCGTTGAAAATACCGCCGGGCCAGCTTGATGGCCGCTTCATTGGCCTCGGCCCCGGAATTGCCGAAAAACACCTGATCGGCAAAACTGTTTGCCACCAGAGCCTGGGCCAGGTCCGCCTGAGGCAGGGTATAGAACAGGTTGGACACATGCACGAGTTTTCCGGCCTGATCCTGAATGGCGGCCGTCACTTCCGGATGGCAGTGGCCCAGGCTGCATACGGCGATTCCGGCCAGAAAATCAGTAAACACCTGTCCGTCTTCATCGGTCAAAAACATGCCGCTGCCGCTGACAAACGCTTTCCCCTGACGGGCATAAGTGGGGCAGACAAACGTCTCGGTTTTTTCAAGGGTATCCATGGTTTTCCCTTTTATTATCTGTCTTATGTGAGGTTAAAGCCCCGCCTTTCGGGCGGAAAGCTTCAGCTGCTTTCAATTTGCAAACACCTGGGTACGATACCGGAATCGGTAAACAGTTCCAGAAGCACGGCATGGGAAATTTTGCCGTTTATGATATGGGTCTTTTTCACTCCGCGCTTCAGCGCATTCAGGGCACACTCAACTTTGGGAATCATGCCGCCCTTGATTTCTCCCTCCCGGATCATCTGCCTGATGCGCTGATCATTGATAGAAGATATCAGTTGACTGCCCGCATCCAGGACTCCGTCCACATCCGTGAGCAGGATCAAGCGCTCCGCTTCCAAAGACGCCGCAATCCGGGATGCCACCACATCCGCGTTGATGTTGTAGGTTTCCCCGTTTTTTCCACCCCCCACCGGCGCAATAATGGGAATAAACCCCTTTTCGGTCAGGGTATGAATAATCTCCGGGTTCACGGACTGGACATCCCCCACCATGCCCGGATCAATGATTTCCGGAGGTTTTTCCTGGTCATCCTGCACATAGATTTTCATCTTTTCCGCCAGGAGCAGGCTCCCGTCCTTGCCGGTAAGACCGACCGCCCGGCCCCCTTCCTGGTTGATCCGGGCCACAATGTCCTTGTTCACTTTTCCGCCCAGCACCATCTCCACCACATCCATGGTGACGTCATCCGTATACCGCATGCCTCTGATAAAGGTCGAGGTGATGCCCATGGCGGACAGGACCTTGCTGATCTGGGGACCGCCCCCGTGGACCACCACCGGGTTGATGCCGATGTACTTAAGCAACGTGATATCATTGGCAAAATCCCGCTTCAGCTTGTCATCCACCATGGCATGGCCCCCGTACTTGATGACAATGGTCTTGGTGGAGAATTGCTGAATATACGGCAGGGCTTCCACCAGAATATCCGCCACGCTCGGGGTCTGGGTCTCGTGATCCATCATAGAATATACCTGCTCAAATCCTGGTTCTCCACAATGCCCATGAGCTGGGTCTCCACAAATGACGCGTCAATGGTGATTTTGGGATCTGCCACATCCGGGGCCGCAAACAAAATCTCTTCCAGCAGTTTTTCCATCAAGGTATGAAGACGTCTGGCCCCGATATTTTCCGTGGCCGCATTCACATCCACGGCAATGGCCGCAATCTTTTCCACCGCATCCTGGGTAAACGTGATATCCACGCCCTCTGTACGCAAAAGCGCAATATACTGGAGTACCAGCGCATTTTTGGGTTCAGTCAGAATCCGGACAAACTCGTTTGCTCCCAGGGACGTCAGTTCCACCCGGATGGGAAACCGGCCCTGAAGTTCAGGAATCAGGTCCGAAGGCTTTGACACATGGAACGCGCCTGATGCGATGAACAAAATATGATCGGTCCTCACAATCCCGTATTTGGTGGGCACGGAACTGCCTTCCACAATGGGCAGCAGATCCCGCTGGACCCCTTCCTTGGACACTTCAGGCCCGTGGCTTTTTTCCTGACCCGCAATTTTATCGATCTCATCGATAAAAATGATGCCGGACTGCTCCACCATGGCCACGGCATCGGACTTAACCCGTTCCATATCCACTAAGTGGGCCGCCTCCTCCTGGGTGAGAAGCTTGAGAGCTTCCTTAACACTGACTTTTCGGCGCTTGGTCGATTTGGGCATGAAATTGCCCAGCATGTCCTTGACATTGATGCCCATCTCCTCGATGCCGGTATTGGAAAAAATCTCCACCATGGGAGAGGATTTGTCCGGCACATCCAGGTCCACCTGCCGGGAATCCAGTTTTCCGGCTCTGAGCATGGACCGCAGTTTTTCCCGGGTGCCGGAACCGATATCTGCTGCATCATCGGGCTGGCCTGCCAGTTTGAGTGGGCCAGGATCCGACCGGGTGCCTGATTTAGGGGTCGGCGGCAGCAGAATATCCAGAACTCTTTCTTCCGCAATTTTTGCGGCTTTTTCCTGGACCGCATCCTGCCGTCTGGCCTTAAGGGCATTCACGGTGAGTTCCACCAAATCCCTTATCATGGATTCCACATCCCTGCCCACATACCCCACTTCCGTGAACTTGGAGGCTTCCACCTTATAGAACGGCGAATCGGTGAGATGGGCCAGGCGCCGGGCGATCTCAGTCTTTCCCACGCCCGTGGGACCGATAAGAATAATATTTTTCGGGGCGATCTCATCCTGAAGATCCGGGTCTACCTGACGCCGGCGCCAGCGGTTTCGAAGCGCGATGGCCACGGATTTTTTTGCATCCTTCTGGCCGATGATGTATTTGTCCAGCTCCGTGACGATTTCCCGGGGTTTCAGATCTTTCATGAATGAATGTCCGGTGTCAGTTAAGTTCTTCAATGGTGACCTCATGGTTGGTATAAATGCAAAGATCGGCAGCGATTTTCATGGCTTTTTCAACGATCAGACGGGCAGACAGGTCCGTGTTTTCCATCAGGGCAATGGCGGCGGACTGGGCTGCCGGGCTTCCGGAGCCGATGCTGATGACCCCCTGGTCCGGTTCGATCACATCCCCGTTGCCGGAGAGCAGATAGGTGTTGTCAACATCGGCCGCAATCATCATGCTTCCAGGCGCCGCAGGTATTTGTCGGTGCGCCATTCCCGGGCCAGTTCCACACAACTTCTTGTCAGATTACCGTTGTACCGCTCCAGTTTTTCCTCCAGTTTTTCCGACAAGGTCAGCGCGTCTGCCGTAGTGCCCGCAAATCCGGTGAGAATCTTATCATGAAAAATACGACGGACTTTTTTCGCCTTGTGCTTGGTCACGATACTGCCCAGCGTGACCTGGCCGTCTCCGGCCATGACCACGGAGGCACCAGACCGCAACGCCAGAATGGTGGTGCCGTGAAAGGTGTCATCTCTCATATAACGATATCAACTCCTTGGGTGTGCATTATCATATACCTGCATCAAATGATCCATGCTCACATGGGTGTACACCTGGGTGGTGGACAGGCTGGCATGGCCCAAAATTTCCTGGATTCCCCGCAGATCCGCCCCGGAATCCAGCATGTGTGTGGCAAAACAATGGCGCAGCACATGGGGGGAAACCGGTACGTGCAGCCCGCACCGGGTTACAATGTGATCCAGAATCCGCCGGATGGACCGGGGGGTCAGACGTCCGAAGTCCTTGTTCACAAAAACGGGCACCAGGTCTTTGGACAAACTATCCCGATAATGCGTCACCGCTTTCAGGGCTCTTTTTCCCACCGGCACAACCCGCTGTTTGCCGCCTTTGCCGGACACTCTAATCACTTGGCTGCGAAAGTCAATGTGATCCATGTTCAATCCATGGATTTCGGAAATACGCATGCCCGTGGAATAGAAGGTTTCAAACATGGCCTGATTGCGCTTTCCCAGCCAGGTATCGGTCTTAATGGAGTCCAAAAGACGGAACACATCCTCCACGGTCAGGACCCGGGGAATGGGCCGGCCCAGTTTGGGAAAGGGAATCCCGTCCGCGGGATTGGCCGGAATCAGTTTTTCCCGCACCAGAAATTCAAAAAAAGCTTTCAGTGCCGACAAGCGGCGGGAAAGGGATCTTTTCTGTTTCCCGGTCCGGACCTGGAACGCCAGGTATTGTTTCATGGTCAGCTTGTCCACCCGGGCCGCGTTTGCCTCAAAACAAGACTGCACATCCGCCGGCGGATCTGAATCATCTGTCCGGCCGGCAAAAAACCGCATAAAATCCAGGATATCAGACCGGTAAGCCCGGCAGGTATGGGCGGAATATCCTTTTTCCGCAGTCAGAATATCCATGAACCGGTCAAGGATCATGACGGCATACCGATTTTCTGCATGACCTGTTGCATGTCTTCCCACACAGGGCGCTTCAGGGCCGGATCTTTTAAGAGTTCGGAAGGGTGAAACGTGGGCATGACCGGAATTCCCCGGATATTGACAAATTGTCCCCGGACGGCCGACAAAGGGCTGCTGTTTCCAGTCATCACCTGCACGGCCTGGTCTCCGAAAGCGACCGCAACCTCAGGGCAAACCGACTGCATAAAGGTCAGGACCTGATCCTGATCCGGGGCATTGCACAGGCAGACCCTGTCTGTAGACAGTTTCATGGCTTCCAGGATTTTTTTCAGCAAAACCCCGGCCTCGCCCCTGAAAAACCGGCCGGTCCCCTCCACCAGTAACACTTTGGCCGATACAGGCCCCATGTGAGCAAAGCGCTTCTGAGGCGCCCGGGGCCGCCCCCAGGCAGCCAGGATCTCCAAAGATGCTTCGGAAAGAGAGACCCGGGCGAAACCCATCTGCTTCCGGCTCCGCAGATATCCGGAAAGATCATGGATAATGGTTTGAAGATCCCCGGATTTTGACAAGGGAGATGTGGGACTGGAAAAAGTCATGATGGATCTGCGTCAGGGCCGCTGTTCAAGCCGGGCCAGAATGATGTCCAAAAGCATTTGGGCCACGGCCGGCTTGCCCATCAGCGGGATATCGGCTTGGGACCCGTCTTTAAAAAACACGGTCATTTGATTGGTGTCCGCCTGAAACCCAGTATCTTTTCTCCCCACCTGGTTGGCAGCGATCATGTCCAGATTTTTTTTCTTGATTTTCTTGACCGCGTTGGCAGAAAGATCATGGGTTTCCGCAGCAAATCCCACTAGAAACTGATCCGGCCGTTTACGTTCCCCCATGGACCGGAGGATGTCCGGATTCTGGACCAGGGTCAGGGAGATGCCGTCTTCATCAGACTGTTTTTTTATTTTAAGCGTCTCCTGACGATCCGGCCGGAAATCCGCCACAGCCGCCACCTGAATGATGATATCCGCACGATCCATTTTCGAAAGCATGGCATCTGCCATGTCATGGCAGGTCCGCACTGAAACCGTTTCAACCCCCACCGGGGGATCCAGGCTCACCGGTCCGGTCACCAGGGTCACCGCCGCACCACGCATTTCAGCGGCCCTGGCTATGGCATATCCCATCTTGCCCGAGGAATGGTTGCTCACAAACCGCACCGGATCAATGGGCTCCAAGGTAGGACCAGCCGAAATCAGCACCGTTTTGCCGGTAAAATTTTTGGGTGTCAGCATGTGCTGGATTCGATCGAAAATAAGCCAAGGGTCAGGCAGACGGCCGGGCCCTGTGGTTTTACAGGCCAAAGCTCCGGTGTCCGGATCCAAAACATAAATCCCGTCGGTTTCCAGCAGATCCAGATTCCGCTGCACCCGGATATTTTCGTACATATAGGTGTTCATGGCCGGGCAGACCATGATCGGGGCCGTGGCTGCCAGAAACGTGGTGGTCAGGGCATCATCGGCCATGCCATGGGACAGCTTGGCAATGCAGTTGGCCGTGGCCGGCGCGATCACAGCGGCATCACATCTCGATGCCACATCAATATGGGCCACGGATCCGTGGGAATCCTCCCACAGATCCGTGATCACCGGATTTTCCGACAACACCTCAAACGTGGCCTTTCCCACAAACCGCAGGGCCGCTTCGGTCATGGCCACATCCACCTGGGCCCCGGCTTTTTTCAACAGCCGCAACAGCTCAACCGCTTTGTACGCTGCAATCCCGCCGGTGACGCCCAGCAGGATCCGTTTTCCCGCCAGAATCGTCACTGGGACAAATCCGACGGAGACAGCGAGTCCGGGGTGTCCGGCAACCGGCCCTGGTTCATCCGGGCCGCCACACCGACTTCCACATAGGTGAAGAAATGCTCGCTTTAATGGAAATCACCGCTGACTTCA
>LQAF01000211.1_pt1 | contig 12702 bp, 8 predicted proteins | sample 1535781 | NCBI WGS metagenome assembly LQAF01 (sample SAMN04331583, study PRJNA305678) | bioreactor metagenome | isolation source: bioreactor_2 inoculated with Wadden Sea sediment 2nd replicate of a... | place: Germany:Bremen
TGTACCGACCTTTGAAAAAAGTGGTTTGACCAACAATAGTCAAAAGAAAGGCGAAAACTAGCTTGACAAATACCGGAAATATCACGTTATACTGAAGGATTTCTCAACATTTCACGAACAGTTTGGGGTTTTCAGTATTCAAAGTGCATGTTGTTAGAATATTATGGCGGAAACTATAGATTAAAAACCCCACTACCTCTTTTTAGCACCCCTGAAGCATTCCATGGTAACTGCTGTACTCGATGATATACCTTCTTTAACACACACCTTCTTCATAGTAAGAAAGATGATCTTCCAATCTTGTAAAAACCTGACATGGTCAACATACTCAACATCCAGATTAAACTTATCTTCCCAACTGATTGCATTTCGACCGCTCACCTGAGCCCTGCCTGTCAGGCCTGGACGAACTTCATGTCTTCGTTTTTGTTTTCTGGTATACAAAGGAAGATACTGCACCAGAAGGGGTCTTGGTCCTACTATGCTCATATCACCTTTTATAATATTAAACAGTTCAGGTAATTCATCAAGTGATGTTGTTCTTAGCGTTCTTCCAAACTTCTTCAATCGTACACTATCAGGCAGTAACTCCCCATGTTCATCTCTCTCATTCGTCATTGTCCTGAACTTGTACATGGTGAAGATCTTCTCAGTAAGCCCCGGTCTTTTCTGCTTGAATAACACCGGGCTACCCAGCTTTAACCTAACAAGAATCGCAACAATTAAAAGTACTGGACTTAACACAATAATTGCGATCAATGAAAGAATGAAGTCCATTGGTCTTTTGAGAAATCTTTTATATATGTTTTTACTTGGCTTTAGTTCACTCGTAGTCATAACCAATGCCCTATTCCCATAATGAATTCACGCTCTTACATATCCTCTCTAGATCTTCATCAGTCATCTTCGTATCAGAGGGTAGACAGACTCCATGTTTGAATAGCTGTCCACTTACATCAGAACCAATATAGTCATATTCAGCAAAGTATGGCTGCATGTGCATCGGTTTCCAAATAGGTCGTGATTCAATATTATCTTCTTCTAACCGTTCCATGATATCTATCGGTCTTACTTCACCAGTAAGGGTAATACAACTCAACCAGAAGTTCGGTTCATTCCAGTCATTCACAGGCATGAAAGATATATCTGTTATTCCTGATAGTTCTCTCTTATAGTATTCAAAGATATATCTCTTCTTAGCGACTCTTTGATCAAGAACTTTCAGCTGTCCTCTACCTATACCAGCAACGACATTACTCATACGATAGTTGAATCCCAATTCACTATGCTGGTAATGTCTTGCTTTATCTCTGGACTGTGTAGACCAGAATCTGACCTTCTGGATCTTCTCTTCATCTCTGGAAACAAGCATACCACCTCCGGAGGTGGTGATGATCTTGTTCCCATTGAACGAGAAGATCCCATAATCACCAAAAGTCCCGGTATGCTTCCCTTTATAGTACGTACCCAGGCTCTCAGCTGCATCTTCAATGACCGGCACCTGGTACTTATCGCATATGGCCATGATTGTATCCATATCAGCAGAAAGACCATACAGGTGTACCACCAGTACAGCCTTTATCTTCTTTCCATACTTCTCAAAAGCTGCTTCCAGAGCTTTCGGATCCATATTCCATGTCGTAAAGTCACTATCGATGAATACAGGAGTAGCGTTCACATAGATAATAGGGTTTGCTGTAGCAGAGAACGTAAGTGTAGGGCATAAGACGATATCACCTTCACCAACACCTGCCGCTTTCAGCGCCAAATGAATAGCACCAGTCCCCGAAGTCAATGCAGCAGCATAGGGAGCCCCTACTTTTGCAGCAAGCTCTTTTTCGAACTCATTCACATTAGTCCCAAGTGGCGCAATCCAGTTGGTATCAAACGCTTCTTGCACATACTGCATCTCATACCCCTCATCACTCATATGAGGAGAAGCTAACCATATCTTTTCTGCCATATCCCATTCATCCTTATTATCTACAAGCATACCCGCAAGATTATCATAACTCTTCAACAGTGTATTCAGATTAAACTACTATCAATACCTACTGTTTCACTATGGACTATTATCCACAAATCCCTAGATCTCAATGGACCCCATCACATTCACAGACTTGATCCCATACTCTTCAAGCAGTTCTCTGCTTGATTCTTCCCAGACAATAATAATTACTTTCTTATTAGCTTTCTTCATTGCTTCCAAAGATATATATATTGCTTCTTCTTGGCCTCTGCCTCTTGAACTACTGTCATTTGCACTATTATCTGTACCAATACAGGTATTCTCATCTTCAATAATATCTCTATCTTGTTCTTCACCATTGTCTATAACTGTAGCATCATCATAATCTTCAATGTTGTCTTTATCTACTGCGCCGACTTCAGCTTTTTGCTGAACAGATGCTGTTCTTTCTAACGCTTCTACAAGTTCTTCTATCCCCATGGTCATGCAGGATTCAACGACGAAGGTACCTTCATCGATCAATTCTCCAATAAGTCCTGCAAGTTCATCATCTCTTCCAAAGAAGAGCACTTTCTCTGCTCCTTCTCGTGAAGCAAGGTCGTTCACTGCAGTGATCATACGTCTTCTCAGGCGCAATACTTCCTGGTATGTCCGTACCACATACCCGTAGGTCCTCTCCACCTTGCTGGCTATACCTGCAGGTGTGAGGAAGTACTTTATTGAGTTAGGTTGTAATCGTACTATCTTGACTAACCCTTTCTTCACTATAGTTCTCAGTAACAAGTTCATAGTACCCAGAGAGACCCCTGTATGTTCAGAGAGATCTCTTTGGGTAGCATCTGAGTTCTGTTCTATATAGGTAAGGATAGTCAGTTCTGTGTTCTGTTTGTCTTTCTGCATAGTGTATGGTTTACAGGCTGTTCAAGATTTGAACAGCCTGCATGTATTGATACATTTCAAAGCGCAAAAGCCCTGAAATAGAGAGAAATGATAATACTCTTTTCTGTGGTTGAATTGTCTGTAGGAAGCTATCGGGGCAAAGCTTCGCTGTAATATGTGTATACATACTACGTTCTTGCGAGGTCTTTATCCCAATACACCGGCAGCCGAAACATACTCGGTATACCATCTCATAGAGAAAAACAGCAACGCCTCTCACTATAAGATCATTAGCAGGTGCAGTTCTGCAGCAAAGAACTAACAGTATAAAACACCTATGGTATTCCATACTGTTTTACTCGTTCATGCTTTATCACGCACCCATTGAAAGCTATAATAACAGAGTACCCTGCAGTAATGCAACCAAAATCTCATGTGTTTACCATGAAAATTTACCAAGATTCACATTAACTGCGCATCACCATAGAAATCAAGTATATTACTTTTCATCTGTCTCCATGCAGAAAGACTGTACTAACCATCCCATACGATCGATTATCAACAAAAGAACCATAAAAACTTTTTCTTATGCATACACAAAGCAGGTATCAGGTCTCTTCTTATCCACTACCTGCAGTATGTTTTTCCTCTTATCCTCTCTTCTCTAAGCCTATCTTCTCTTCTCTTCTCATCCTGGAGAACTCTTCTTCTGCTCCCCTACTACGTGCTCTATCCCTACTCTCCCCATACCTGTACTGCTACGGTAAGATAGTTCTTCAAAGACTTTGATCCTTCTATAACATCTACCAGTTCATCAGTGGTGAACTGGTAGACCACTGAATTCGTCACTGATATGCGTAATGGAACATCAAGCATATCTCTCAGGTTCAGCCTCCCGCCAAGGGCGAAGATATGATACCAGTCATAATCACCATCATGAAGAAAACTCTTCTGCAAGGTCTCTACATCGTCCTCATCACCTGCTTCATAGCCGTCTAGCCAGTCAGGGTAGACCATACCATCAGGGAGAATCCCATTTACTACGTCACTTTCTCCCCCGGAATAGGCCTCTAACGGTGCATTATAATCACCTCCATAGGTACCATGCCGTATCATCTGATACGACCCATGCATGGAGATGGAACTGCTGATCACAGCTGCTGCTTTGATCAGCAGTTCATCACTGTTAGGGTCCAGTTTACTGCATACCCCGTCACCGTTGGTGACGAAGGATTCATACACTCTAGAATCAAGCCCTATAGAATCTTTTGAGGAGACCCAGGGCACGTCTGTCGGAGCATGAGTCAGGGTAAACGGTTCTATCTTGGAATACTGCACCGTAAGAGTCCCGAAATCGATCATAGGCAGGATCGATTTCGGTATCACTGCTTTGATCCCGACCTGAAAGGTAAAGAAGTTACGTACCCGTTCAAAGAGATCTGCAAAGCTTGTAGGACTGAACTCATCGAAGAAGAAGGAACCATAGAGATCAACAGCCTTAGGTAGAGAGAGACCAAGACTCAATCCCCCGTATATATTGTCATAGTCTCCAATCATCCCCTGATAGAGAGAGGAGAAGATAAGAGGTTCATATACCCAAGTTCCAGTCTCTTAGGCCATACTACTGCTTCATGTACGCCAATATAGAGCCAATCCGTCGGTCGTACATCGACCGACCGTATGGAGATCATATTCTGCAAGGCACTTGAAGCAGTACTGTCCCCATAATTCTCCAGGGTACCGGTCAGGAAGGAGTAGTCTATCCAGTCAAAGATCTTCGCTTCCATCGAAAGCGATACAAAGGGAGATGCCTGCCCTGATAACAGCAGGCTGTCTTCACCCAGTCCCCAGTTCCTTGGGATCCGTGAGAGACTCAGCTTCAAATGGTCTCCAAATAGCTGCGTAGAGACCTGAGGATCCATGCTGAAGGCAATATAGAGTCCTGCATCACCAGTTACATTATTGAAGGGGTCAAGCAGGCTGTAGGAGTATCCTTCCCAGGATGGCGTGAAGGTATAGGGAGCAAAGGCTGTTTGATCCAGAACCTTGAGCTTTGCTCCTGTATAGTTCTGTCCTGCTATACTGACTACTCCGAACCCCATATCAAAGGCATAGGAGAGTGCCGGGTCCTTGTCTTTGAGATCTGTACCAAGGTCTCCCTTCAAATAAAGATTCAGCATCTCTTCGTATCCGGAATCAAGTTGCTGCGGTGAGGTATCCCCAAGGGTAAAGCTCCATCCGTTGAGTGAGCCTACTTGTGCCCCCATGACAGCACTCAGGTAGTCACTTGCATAGGAGATGCTTCCTCTGTTCAGGATACTTTGTATACTTGGTGTGTCGTTCTCTTGTTCGTTCTCTGTATAGTGCGCCAGATATCGTGATACGGTATCTACTTCTGTCTCTGAGAGGCTGTCCTGCCGGCTTAGAAGCTGCTGCAGTGAACTCTTCACGGTCGCTCTGCTGTAGGGCTTGGTACTAGGAAGTCTCTCTATCAGACCTCGAATCTGTGCTGATTCCAAGATCTGGTATACCGGGTCATCCAAGGGGACGGCAAGATAGGTTCCTGCTGCAGAGAGGGCACTGCTGCTTACCAGCAGCAGTGCAAGTATCATACAGGATGTTTTTAAGACTGATCTTTTTACCGTATACATCAGGTTCTGCCCTTATCGATGATCTCCTCATGTGTACAAGAGAAGATCACATACCCTTGGTTGATTTCTATTCACATCTCTTCTTTCGTATCGGGACAAGCTTCTTACAGGTTTCATACCATGTGATGCTGCTTGTTTCCTGAATAGGCACTGAATATATTCTTCTATTAGTACCCTGTATGATCTACTCTTTACCCTACCAGCTTCATGCCCGTGCCTACACCGAAACCCTTATCTCATGCTCAATATTCTTGGTCTTGGTTTTTCTCGCTTCATAGCACTTCTGACAAGCCCTAACCCCTATTCAGCATTCCTCAGCTTACACCGAAGACAAAGAGATATTCACGCTCTTTAGTCTTCCCTTCTTCATGCCTCTATCTGCACCAAAACCCATATCTCATACTTCCCGTATCTCATAATCCTTAGCGCTTAGCTACTTATATCATGCTCTTTATTCTTGGTTCTTGGTTTCTCTCGCTTCATAGCACTTCTGACAAGCCCTAACCCCTATTCAACATTCCTCAGCTTGCACCGAAGACAAAGAGATATCCATGCTCTTTGATCTTCCCTGCTACATGCCCATTCTTGCACCAGAACCCATATCTCATGGTTTATAGCGCTTTGCTACCTACATAACGCTCTTAGTTCTGGGATTCTCGCTTCATGCCCCTTCTTACACCAAAGCAATATCTCATGATGCTAAGCTCTTGACTGCCTATCTCATGCTTCTATGCTCTTGGTTCTCTTCTTCTTGCTCTTTGCTTCTGATCCCCTGCTTCATGCTAGTATTCTTTCTCTTTGCTCTCTGCTTCTCTTATCCACATCCCTTATTCTTGGTCCAAGCATAGGCGTAAGCCTATGCTTCTTTTCTCATCTTGGTCTGTGCATCAAAGCAGGGGACATAGGAGCAGAGGGTGTCAATGAGATTCTTGTTATCTACTTCTTTGCTGGTGATCTCATCTACGAAGCGCTTGATGATCTGTATGTCATGTCCATTACTGACCTTGGCTTTGAATACCTTGTCATAGCTGGTAGGCATGGCTACGTCCTCGTTGGTCAGAAGCTCTTCATAGAGCTTCTCTCCGGGGCGCAGTCCGGTGACTACCACACGGGATTTCCCATTACCGAATCTCTTGACGAGCTTCTGGGCGAACTGGTAGATATTCACCGGTTTCCCCATATCAAGGACCATGATCTCACCGCCTTTGGAGACGGCTCCTGAGAGGAAGACCAGGGAGACTGCTTCGGGGATGGTCATGAAGTATCGTATGATATCCTTATGGGTTACGGTTATGGGAAGACCCCGCTGTATCTGATCCAGAAAGAGCGGGAGCATGGAGCCACGGCTTCCCAGGACGTTACCGAAGCGTACGGCAACGATCTCGGTCGTGCTGTTGGAACAGGCAGACCCTATGAGTTCTGCCATCCTCTTGGTAGCTCCCATGATGTTGGTAGGGTTCACGGCTTTGTCGGTAGAGATCAGGATGCAGCGTTCTGCTTCTGCCTTCACCGCAGAGGTCATCACGTTGTAGGTGCCTCCGATATTGGTCCTCATGGCTTCCTCGGGGAAGTACTCCATGAGGGGAACATGCTTATAGGCTGCAGCATGGAATACGATCTGTGGTCGGTACTCCTGCATGATCCTGTCGATCTTCTGTGCATCCCGAACGTCACAGACGATCGGGATGATGGTGTTGCTGAAGGCTGCTGCGTAGTTGTTGAGGGAGAGCGAGAGGTTATGGATCTCGGTCTCGTCTATGTCCAGGATCAGGACCTGTTTGGGATTATAGCCCAGGATCTGGTTGGCTATCTCGCTCCCGATTGATCCACCGGCTCCGGTGATCAATACTCTTTTTCCCTCTACGAGCTGTATGATCGGTGTCTTGTCTATCACGATGGGGCACGGCCCAAGAGGTCGTTCACGTTGATGTCACGCAGATCGGTAGCATTCACCTGGTCCTCTTCGATCTCAAAGAGACTCGGTACGATCTTCACCGAGACCTCATACCGGCTTGCTATATCGAGGATCTCATTGATCCGGTCTTTCTCTATCTTCACCGATGCGATGATGATCGCTTTCACATCCAGTTTCTTGATGCATGCTTCCAGTTCATCTGCGCCACCGTAGACTTCCATGCCGTGCATCAGCATCCGGTGCTTGACGGGGTCATCATCTAGGATCCCGACGATCTTATATTCCAGCTGGTCCTTACGGTAGAGTCTGAGCAGTTGGTCTCCCACTGAACCACCTCCGTAGAGGAGTGTTCTGGGGAGGTTGATATGGTTGGTATCTATGAAGGTGTACCCTCCCGATATTCTCAGGACTACCCGGTAGGAGAAGATCGCGAGGATGCTGAAGGCCCAGTAGGGAAGCAGGATATGCAGGACGTTCGTCCCGCCTTCGGTCTGGGTGAACATCAGGATCAGGATCAGGAAGTCCCCTATGGCAAGGGGCAGTCCGCCCTGATAGACCAGTTCCAGTGAAACCTGCTTCAATGATATCCTGTAGAGCCTGGTATAGATGAACAGACCGATCTGTAATGCTACTGCAAGCAGGATCGCCCAGAGTCGGGGATAGGTATCCCCGATCGCCCAGAGGTGCTGATTATTGATGTAATAAGCGAGTTCCCAGGAGGCGAGCAGCAGGAAGATATCGATGAGCCCTAATACAGCGTATTTCCGTATGCGTCTGATCTTATATTTCATACCAGTCCTTTCTCAGATTTTCTGATTTTTTCAAATCATTACTCATTTGCAGAAACAGTAATAGGTACCCCGGTAGTCAACTTTTTTATATACGGTCCATACATGATCCTGGAACAGAGCTCTACCTGCCTAAACCTTAGTCTGTCTTACCGGCACCGGAAGAGCCGCTGTGTTCTGATACCAGCTATCCGGGCATACGGAAAAAACCCACAAGGTCCCTGTGTCCGCTTTATCGGACGCAGTACGTCATGATAGATCGCATGAGATGGTAGTAGTTATTTCAGGGATGTTACAGAACGAATACAGCCAGTTGAACGAACAACTGATCCAAGCAGCTTGGCTGCTAAACAACTGAAAAGGAATACTTTATTCTCATCATCACAAAACAAACCGACCATGCATCGCATTGGTCAGCACTTGCTGTGCAATAAACTTTTTTTCATACCAGCTGTTGCCATACACGTTGCATACCTGAAGTAACGAAAACCCTCTCAACCAACAACTAGGACAACAAATAAACTCTCCAAGAGTTACACTGTCGTTCGTAGTGCCGTCCTCGAATCCGTATCACAAGCATGTCCATACCCTACAGGTGTTACCCCATAGGATACCCAACAGTAGCTATATGGCATCTCTCCCCTGCCATATCACTTCAACCATGTCATCTCTGCCAGATGCTATTTCAAAAAAGAAGTCTGTATGTTCCACTCAGTGACACACGACTCAATCTGTAAAGGCAGGCAGTGACAACAAAAACAGCATACAATAAATGTACCCCCAGCGCAATACTCGGAAGTAAAGATATCACTAATAACCTGTTAAAAGGGTGTTCACCCAGCATCAGTAGTGTTTCATTGTGTTGCAGGAATGCAGATGAGCCTCAGTAATAGATAATATTTTATCTATTACTTTTAAAACATCAAAAGAAAAATTAAAATTTGATAAACCTCTCCCACCAAAACTTTTTTTATTTTGTGACAACGGAATCAGATTTAACGTCCTTGAATATGTTTACACCATTTCTAATAATGGTATTTGCACCAATTTTTTCTTCCTATATATATAGTTACCCCCATACCAACTACCGTTAATTCACCAATCTCCACTTGCCCAGCTAAAATAGATCCAGGAGCAATGTGGCAATGATTAAGCAACTTAGAATCATGAGAAACTATAGAACCTGAATTAATAATACAATTATCACCAATCTGAGCATCACTTCCTACACATACTCCCATCATAATCTGATTGCCTTCCCCCATAGTCACACTCGGTTCTACCACAGCTTTGGGATGTATTAAGTTTGGGACAATAAAACCGATATCTTTCAGTTTTAAGAATAGCTTCTTTCGAACTGGCGGGTTAGATACAGAACCAATCCCATTTACTGCATACTTAACACCTTGGTTATATAAATCTTTTAGTATGCTATCAGATCCTATTACATTGACACCACAAATTCTTGTATTGACGGGAATCACTGAATCAACAATTCCAATTATTTCATATTCTTTACGCTGACGTAAGATATCAATACACATCTTGGCATGCCCACCACCTCCAAGAATAACAATACTATTGGGTCTAAGAGGTAACTTGGCAAGGTCATTATCTTCATTTTCCGAACATTCTCTTTCTGAAAAATGTTCAACTTTTTTATTTGCATAATCTAAAATGTCATTTTCGGTAACAAGACCACTTTCAAAGACTGAAACATCTACGCCAAGTTCAGTAGCTGTCCTTAGGGCTTTTTTTGAGAACCTTGCTTCACTGATCTCTTTACTATCACAACTATCACACACAGTCTGTGGATTCCTAATCTTTTGATTATTTGCTTTATCATCATCAATAATAAAAAGAATTTGCCCAACAGAGATAGTCATACCTTCTTCTAAAGAATGACTAATATATCCATCTTCAGGTGCTACAATCTCGATATTTTCTTTTGATGTTTCAACATCTAAAATCAGTTCGTTTTGTTCAACAAAAGAACCAGACTCCTTGTGTATTTCAACAATTTGGATATTCTCATCATTAACATTATTTTTCTTATAAAAAACCTCAGTCATAAAACCTCACTTAATATTCATAATCATATCAATTACCTTATCAATGTTTGGTAATGTTGAGTTTTCAAGATTTTTTGAAGATGGGATAGGTACTGGCAACGCCCGATTCGTAACACAGAATCAAGAGTTACCTGCTCTTCAACAAGCAGAGAAATAATTTCGGAACCAATTCCAAAATCTATAGAACCATCTTCAACGATTACGATTCTTTTCGTTTTAGCTACAGACTTTTCAATTGCAGCTGTATCAATCGGATTTAAAAGTGCTAGAGCAATTAATTCTGGTACATAATCAGTTTCATCAAAAATCATTTCCATACTATCTGCTATCATTCGAGCAGTTTCTCCATAGGAAACAATTGTTAATGATGGATCTTGTTTAGATGGAGATAGGATAAGATTCCCAAGATGTCTACTTTCTTTCTTTAGAATAAAATACGGTGTATCCTGCCAAAGGTAATTTGCATAATCAACCTTATTTTCTAGTATTAAAGCAGGACCTTTCAACTTATCTAATTCTAATATGTAGTTCAAAGGATCAACAAGAGAAGAAAGTGATATTACAGAAAAATTGGCTATTCCTAGAAAATACTTTTCCAATGACTGTGAATGGGTAGGTCCATAGCCTCTCTTCCCCCCCATGGGAGTTCGTAATCGCATGGGTACATTAGCCTGAAATGCATACATATGATGCATCTTTGATGCGTTATTGATTATTTGATCTGCACAGAGAGTCAAGAAATCACCAAACATAATTTCAACAAAACTTGTGGTGCCCATCAAAGACATCCCTATTGATATACCAGTAATTGCAGCTTCACTTATTGGTGTTCCAATTACTGTCTCAGGATATTTTGTAGAAAACCCTTTTGAAACTTTGAAAGCACCCCCATAGGGATCACATATATCTTCACCCAAGTGAACACATCCCTGCTCTAATGTAGCAAAATAAGCTTCATTCAAAGCTTTTACCATGCGAACTTTTTTATTGACAACAGTTTCTGTTGTCACGCACTGATGATTTCTTGGAAGTTGGTCCCCACTATATTCTGATATATTAAAAAACTCCTCTTTACTGTCTCTAATGTGAACTTCGATTTCTGTTAGTATTTCATTTTTTCTTTGATTCCATTCTTTTGTCTCTAAAATTAAGTTTAGTCGATCATAATTTTGAAAAAAATCAATTTCTGCCCCATCCCTATTATCATCTCCTTTTGAATGAGGATTTAAACGATATGTTTTGATTAATAAAAATGCGGGTTTTCCAGACCGAACAGTATTTATCGCTTCTTCGGCAATTTTATATAAATTTTCCAGATTCCAGGTATTAGCTTCAAATATGCTGATTCCAAAAGAATCAGCTCTTTTTAGAATATCGCCGGCTAAATTATTACTCTGAGATGTGGATTGAGAATAAAAATTGTTTTCACAAACAAATAATTGCTTAGTCTTTAACAATGCAGCTATATTCAATGTTTCATAAAACACACCCTCTCCGAGGGTCCCCTCACCCAAGTAGGAAACGACTATACCTTTTTCATTTTTTATCTTTTTATCGAGCGCGATCCCCGTGGCAACCGGAAGCAATGAGCCCTGTATCCCATTTGATAGAAATCCCTGCGTGTAAAGGTGTTGGCTACTACCGATACCTTTACAAACACCTGTTGAAAAACCTCTTAATTCATCAATCAATCCTTTCCAATTTTTTGTTTTTGAAATAAAATGTCCATGACATCTATGATTAGAAGTAATCCAATCATCCATTGTCAATTTGCTAGAAATAGAAACTGCTGAAAACTCCTCACCTACACAGGTATGAACGGTACCATTCAATTTACCATCTGAAAATAGCTCTAGAAATTTTTGTTCAACCAAACGGATTCTTATGGCTTCTTCAATATCCTCAGGCGAAATTAAAGTATGTGAAAAAGATTTTTTCGCCATTTCTTTTATAGTTTTTAGTTCCATTAGACAAACCTCGATTAACTCAGCAATTTTTTGATGCTAACATAATACAGAGGAAAAAGAAATAGTGTAGCATCCTCAACTAATAAAATCATATCTTTACAACAGTGTTATCAACTGAGAATCATTCTTCTCTCTTTCCTGAATCCGTATAACAGCTCCAAACAGCAGAATATTTTGTACGAATCCACACAGTATCTTTGAGTCTGAGAGGGTGATCGGCTTCTCGAAGATTCATTTCAAGAGATTGTTGATCCCAGAGGACTGGGATTAACAGAAAAACCAATGATTTGGTGGGTTGCCATCATATATGAGGACAGAAGAATCCCAATAGCAAGAGACTGGGATGATTGGTACTGGTATCGGTACGATCGCTTCTGGTTACAACTGTAGATACAGTTGATTGAACACCGGATACCATGGGTCCTGTTCCCATAGCTTCAAGGTCAGAGACCTCGCATGAA
>LQAF01000218.1_pt1 | contig 12491 bp, 11 predicted proteins | sample 1535781 | NCBI WGS metagenome assembly LQAF01 (sample SAMN04331583, study PRJNA305678) | bioreactor metagenome | isolation source: bioreactor_2 inoculated with Wadden Sea sediment 2nd replicate of a... | place: Germany:Bremen
ATAAAAAAACAGGATGCACATCCCATCCCCATTTTTTTACATTGTCCTGGCCGACTTGATAATCCGTATCAAACCTGTCTTTCATAAAAGCTACTCCCTTCTTGGTATATGGTTAGTCAATGCGTAGCATCCTCAAGATCCGTATCATTGCTGATTCCCGTTTATTTTACGGTCAGCACCGGACAATGGGCCTCCAGAATGACATACTGGGCCGTGGATCCAAACACCATCTTTTCCACCTTGGAGCGTTTTTTGATGCCGATAATGATCTCATCCACATCCTTTTCATAGGCATACTGGACAATATCCTCTCCCGGAGCCAGGCCCCGGATCAGAATATGGACTTCGCTGTCAATGCCGTGTTTCCTGAAAACTTCTTCCCGGATTTCATTGAGGCGGTACTCCAGTTCCCGAATCTCCCGTTCTTTTATGTCCGGGTCACAGGTTCGGATCAGATACACATAGGCATTGGATGCCTTGGCACGCTTCAACGCCTTGTCCAGCACTTTGGATGTAGACGTGTTCTTGTCATAGGCAACAAGTATCTTCATGATGATTCCCTCATCTGTTGGTTTGTCAGACATCTCTGTCGGCCGGGGGCGGATGCTGACGGCTGACAAAACGCCGGAGTCTTTTTCAAGACCCAGGCGCTTCAGATGTCATAATTTTTCGGTCAAAACAGGGACCACCTCAAAGATATCCCCCACAATGCCGTAATCGCACTTGGCGAAAATCGGGGCATCCTTGTCTTCGTTGATGGCCACGATCACTTTGGAAGTTTTCATGCCGGCAAAATGCTGTACCGCCCCGGACACGCCGCAGGCAATATACAGCCGTGGAGACACGGTTTTGCCGGTCTGTCCCACCTGCATGGAATGGGGGGCGTACCCCGCATCCACTGCGGCCCTGGAAGCACCGACCGCCGCACCGATCTTGGCGGCACAGTCTTCCAGCATCTTGTAGTTCTCCGCCGCCTTGATGGCCCGGCCTCCGGTGATGATGATCGGTGCTTCCGTCAGATCGATCTTGTCGGAATCTCCCTTTTTCACCTCTTTGATCACCAATTTCCCGGGATCGGACACATTTGCGACGAACTCGGCGATTTCCCCGGCAGACAGGGCCGGTTTTGCCTCGACGGCATTGGGCCGAACCGTTGCCAGCAGCACCGCTGCCTCCACCTTGAGGGTGGCAAAGGCTTTGCCGGAAAAATGTGATTTTTTGGCGGTTTTGGTCGGCACATCCAGGGCCACACAATCCGACACCAAAGGCAGGTCCATCAGCGCAGCAAGCCGTGCGAACAAATCCTTGCCGATAGCGGATGCCGTTCCCAGCATCGCTGTCAGGTCAAATTCTTCGACGGCGGCAGCCAGTGCCTCAGCCTGCAGGTCAGGGCTGGCAGCGACATTCCCGCCGGATGCCGCCAATTTCACGATTTTTGCCGCCCCATACTCCGCCAGCTTATCCTTCAGGCCTGCCGGGTCGGCATCGGTTACCAGAGCAATTATTTCCTGGCCTTGTGCAGCGGTCATCACCCCCAGTGAGGTATTCTTGACCATTCCGTTTTCCGTTTCTATCAATATGCCAGTCCTGGCCATAACAACATTCTCCTTGTATTATAAAACCCTTTCGTCTTCCTTGAGAACCCGGATCAGTTCGGTAACCTGTTCTTCCACAGACCCTTCGATCATTTTGGCACCGGCTCTTTCCGGCACGGGCTCCAGTTTTTCCAGAGTCACGGCACCGGCCGAGGCATCGATTCCCAGGTCCGCCAGGCTCATCTGCTCGATTTTCTTTTTCTTGGCCTTCATGATATCGGGAAATTTTGGATACCTGGGTTCGTTCAACCCCTTGGTGGCCCCGATCACGCACGGCAGACTCATTTCAACCACCTGTTTGTCACCGCCGCCCACTTCCAGCTCGGCAACGGCTTTGCCGCCGTCAACGGTCAGTTACTGACTTCATTTACCACCGGCACCCCAAGATATCCGGCCAGGCGGTACTGAGTCTGAAAGGTTTCAGAATCCACCGAGCCCTTTCCGGTGAAAATGATATCCGGCAGTCCATCCTTTTCCATGGCCGCTTTCAGAGCCTTGGCCGTCAGGGTGGAGTCCAGAAACTGGCTGTCAGTGGTCACCAGAATACCTCTTTCCGCACCCATGGCCAGGGCCGACCGAATGGTAGCGTCCGCCTCGGGTTTTCCCACGCTGATGATCACCACTTCACCACCATTTTTCTCCGCCAGTTTGATCGCCTCTTCAATGCCGTATTCGTCATACGGGTTGACCACGAATTTGATTTCCGAATCCTTGAATCCGACGTCACCGTCGATCTTGATGGTAGCGGCCGTATCCGGCACATGTTTCACACACACACAGATTTTCATAGTTTATCCTCAAACAATCAATTTTCAGCTTTTCATTTTTTCATTTTTAGGATCATACAGGGGCATGGCCATTACTGTGGCACTGCGTTTGCGACCCAGAATCTCCACTTCCAGCCGGATTCCCTCTTTGGCATACTCAGGCGGCACATAACCTAAGGCAATGCTTTTTCCACCCGATGGCCGTAACCGCCGGATGAGGTCATGCCGATCCGCTCTTCTCCCGCAAAAATCGGGTTATACCCATAAGCGTCGGAATCCTCGGTTTCCACCACCAGGCATACCAGTTTCCGGGGAATACCTTCCTGTTTCTGTTTTTCCAGGCCCTTTTTGCCGATAAAATCCTTGTCCATTTTCACGGTCCAGGCCACATTGGTTTCCAGCGGGGTGTGATGTACGTTCATCTCGCTCTTCCATGCCAGATACCCTTTTTCCAGACGCATGGAATCCATGGCATGCATACCGATCAGACGGATGTCGAATTCAGCGCCCGCGTTCATGAGATCCTGATACAACGTGATCTGATGCTGAATGGGATGAAAAATCTCAAATCCCAGTTCCCCCACATAGTTCATGCGGTTGACCCGGCACTTGGTCCGGCCCACGTAAATTTCCCGGGAAGTACCGAATTTAAACGCATCAGTTGACACATCGTCATAGGCGACTTTGGCCAGCACTTCCCGGGAATGGGACCTACCAGGACCAAGCATCCCATCTGGTAGGTAAGGTCTTCCATACACACCGCCCCGTCTTTGGGCAGGTTTTCAATCATCCAGTGCTGGTCGTGTTTTTTCCTACAGAGGCTGTGACGCAGAAAAACTCATTTTCATTGACCCGGCTCACGGTCATGTCGGTCTTGAAGTTTCCGTTGTGGTCTAGCATGGGGCCCAGAGCAATGCGGCCGTCTTTTTCCGGTACTTTCTGGCAGGTCATGTTATTGAGCCAGGCTTTGGCACCGGGCCCTGAAATCTTTGTCTTGGCAAACCGGGTCAGGTCGATGATCCCCACTTTCTCCATCACGTGCTTGCATTCATTTCCCACATGTTTGAACACATTGGAGCGTCTCCAGGAGGGATTTTCATACCCATCCTTTCCCTTTGGCGGGAAATAGTTTGGGCATTCCCAACCGTAGTAGTCCCCGAACACCGCATTGGCCTGTTTCTGGTATTCATAAATCGGGCTGGTGCGGTTAGGGCGGGCCGCATCCCGGAACTCGTTGGGGAAGATGGTGGCATACAGCCTGGGATAGGTGTCTGCAATTTTTTCGGTGTTATACGCCCAGTTGGCATAGGAGCCGTAACGCCTCGAATCCATCGGCCACAGGTCGATTTCGGGCTCGCCGTTCATCATCCATCCGGCCAGGTAATGACCGATGCCGCCTGCCTGGGTGATGCCGAAGCTGTAACCGCAAGCATTATAGAAATTTTTAAGCGGGGCTGCCGGACCCACCAGAGGATCACCGTTAGGGGTATAGGTGATGGGGCCGGCGGTGATATGCTTGAACCCGGTGTCCCCCAGAATGGGGAACCGGTCGATACCTGCCTGAATGCAATCCGCAATGTTATCCAGATCCGGATTCAGTTCCTCTTGGGCGTAATCCCAGGGCACACCCCGGCGCTTCCACTGCTGGCCGTTGGCTTCATACATTCCCAGAATCAGGGAATCCATTTCCTGGCGAAGGTAAATGGATTTGTCCGGGTCACGGACCAGGGGAAGATACCCTTCCGCCTCGTCAATGGCCTGGATCTTCTCGTACAGAATATGGGTATGAGCAATGGCAATGGAGGGAATTTCCAGGCCCACCATTTTCGCCACTTCAGGGGCCCACAAGCCGGCAGCATTGACCACACATTCACAGGTGATATCCCCTTTGTCCGTTTTCACCACCCATTCACCGTTGTCTTTCTGGTAGATGCCGGTCACCAGGGTATGCAGGTTAAACTCCACCCCGTTCTGCCTTGCCCCCTTGGCCATGGCCTGGGTCACGGAGTTAGGATCCACATCCCCGTCATCCGGCCAGTAAAGACCGCCGATCAACCCGTCAACCTCCATGTACGGATGCAGTTTTTTCATCTCTTCCGGGGTCACATAAGACACATCCAGGCCAAGGCAACGGTTCATGGAATAAGCATATCCCAGCTCATCCATCCGGCCCGGATTGTCCGCGGTACGGATGGAACCCGTGGTATGCCAGCCGGCGGGCTGACCGGTCTCTTTTTCCAGTTCCTTATAAATCTCGATGCTTTTCTTGTTCACCTGAGTGCCGTAATAATTAGAATGGAAAAAGGAGACATTGCCTGCCGCCATCCAGGTGGACCCGGATGTCAGTTCATGTTTTTCCAGAAGAACCACATCATCCTTCCATCCATATTTTGCCAAATGATAGGCTACAGACACACCGATGACGCCGCCACCGATGACAACCGCTCTTGCATTGGTTTTCATTTTGCTCACTCTCCTTTCTAGTTTGATACGCTATGCATTTGCTTCTCTGCCATTTAAAAAATACCGCAACGCCCGGTTTTTGGGCTGCCGGATCGATCCCGGATGTTCTGGCCGCATCCATATTCTGGCCGATGGCCTTGAACGCCAGTCCCATCTTGGAACCACCCATTTACACAATCAGGTAAATGAGGTACACAAGGATGATGATCAGAAAATTGAGCGGAAAATTGGATTCCGCCTCAAACAGTCGGGGTGTTCTCAGTCCCAGGGGCCCCGGGTCAGCCAGACCATCTTGATGGCCAGGCCCATGAGAGCCAGACCGAAGAACCAGAACAGGCAGGCCGCAAAAATCCCCCGCAGGCGCAGGGAGATCATGCCGATGATCAACCCTAAAACAGCCGACGAAATTCCGCCGGCCACCATGGCAAACCAGGGGGCCAAACCCGTATTGATCACCAGCAGCGCAGACGTATATCCACCGACGCCGGCCACGGCCATATACTCGAAATTTGCGATATTAATAAACCCGGCCGTAAAATCAAACCCCACGCTCATGGCCGCCACATCCATGACCGCAATGGCAACCGAGGAATGCCAATTGAGTACCCCGGCCTGTATCCCTTTCCCTTCCACCGCTTCTGCGTAAGCACCGGAGGCTTTAGCCGGGTCTGACTGGGAGTCTACCCATACCGGTAAAATCCTGTGATCGCCCACTTTATAGCCGATGGTATTCAGTGCCACCTCCACCGAGGCTTAGAACTCTTTACCCGTCTGGGCAGAAGGTCCGGTAAACGGGCCAATCGCCCCACCGGCAGCACTTTGTCTGCAGCAGATGCCGCCGCCCCTGCAAAGAATAACACGGCCATGAGACACGCGACAACATGAAGAATTCTTTTCGTACCCATAACGATTCCCTCCAAAAAATCAAGATTTCTTGTTTGCGATTTTTCGCATACACGTCAAACTGATATTTAATTATGCAGTTTGTGTACCAGTCATTCACGGCTTTTCACGGGAATGTCATTTAATCACGCCGTAAATTTATGATTCCTTGATATTTCACGCGATATTTTAATTGATTTTTTAAAAAATTACATATCGCCCGATAGCAACTGGCTTTTACAAAATGAATCAGTACCAAAAATGTCAAAAAAATTTTTGTTTTACAGTCAATTATTTTTACATTTTTGCATCTAAATTTTACACAAATGCTTTTCGATCAATGCCAAATTTTTTCATTTTATAATGAAACGACTGGGGAGAAATGCCCAGAGACCGGGCCGCTCTGGCTGCATTTCCCCGGGACCGGGCCAAAGCATTCAGGATCATTTCCTGTTCACGGGATTTCTGGGTTTCCATCAGGTTAGGGGCGGATTCCGGCGAATATGCCTGATCGACCTGGGTCTGGTTATATCTGGAAATAAAATGCTGCAGCAGTATTTCCAGATCCCCTTGTCTCTCCCTCAGGGGAGGCAACATGATGGAGACCACCCCCATTCGATAGAAAAGATCCATGCGAAGAGACCCGTTTTGAACATTTTTCAGGGGCAGTTGCCCCACAGAAGATATAATTTTTACATCCAGATCGATTTCCTTGAGTGACCCCAGCTTTCGGACCTTTTTTCCTGAATGACCCGAAGCAGTTTGACCTGAAGGGTCAATGGCACCGGTAAAAGATCCCCGGGAGGTACCGAAAAGGATTCCTTCCAAAAGGTTTTCCGGAATCGCGGCGCAGTTGACCGGGATAAACGAGGCCTTTTTTCTGGGACTGTGGTTGTGGATGGACTGGGCGAACAATTCTTTGCCGGTTCCTGTTTCTCTGGTTGAAGAATATCACCTTTCCGTTTTCAAACCGAATCCGCTTTCGGACATTGTCCGGGAAATTCCTTTTCATCACTGTTGTTCGTAAAGACCGCTCAGGGGTCCGGGTTTTCTTCTCCCGGAAATTTGTGGAGGAACAGATTCAAAAAGCCCCGGCCCGCTTCACTCAGCACGCCAAAAATCCGGAAAAAATGTAGAGATCGGCGGGGACAACATCGCGTTCATTCCCTGTTACGGCTCTCCGTTTGTCAACTGCCTGGACCACGGCCGCCGGCCCGGCACCCTGGAGGATTTCAGGAACTTTGCCAAACTGGCCTGTGCCATTCCTCATTTAAATATCACAGGCGGCATGATGATGGAATCCAATGACATCCCCGTGGAAATCCGGAACGCCGAACGGACCTATGCGGCCATGACTCTGTCGGACAAACCGTTCATGGGGGCCGGCATCATGACCTATGCCGACGCAGCCATGCATTACGGCACCCTGAGCATCGGTGCCCCCGGAGATGGCAGTAAACACAGCTGCCATGGCCCAGATGGGGCGCTTCTACAACCTGCCGTCCCGGGGGAAAGAGTCGTTGACCGATACCAAGACCGTGGATGCTCAGGCCGGGTGCGAATCCATGATGAGCCTACAGATGGCTTGCCTGTCCGGCATCAATTTTGTGCTGCACTCGGCCGGAATCCTGGACGGGTATATGACCGCTTCTTATGAAAAATTCATGATCGATGCGGAAATGATGGGCATGTGCCGCCGCATCAAAAAAGGGGAAGAGATTATCCCGGAAAACTGGCCGTGGATGTCATCGACCAGGTGGGGCCCGGCGGCGAGTATCTCACCAACCGCCACACATTTCAGTATTTCAGATCCGAGCTCTATCCTCCCATGATGGAGGAACGCCAGAACTTTGATACCTGGACCGCCAAAGGCAGCCTGTCCATGACACAGCGGGCCAATGCCAAATACAAGGAGATCCTGGCCGGTTTCCAGGCCCCGGACATGGTCCCGGCATTCAAAAGGACCTGGACCGATCATGGAAAAAATCCGCAGAAGATAATGGCCAACAACGCATGAAACTCTTGCGTAATTTTGAAAAAATGCCGACGGGTTCAATATCAAACCGCCCGATTTGCGGAACGTTGGTTAGGAAATCGTGAAGGACGCGAAGGATGCGATCATCGGAATCCCCCCTTCGTGCTCTTCGTGGCAAAAACATCCTCACGAAAAACAATTTGACTATTGCGGGATTTCAACATAAAAACCACCCCGGTATTTTTTGTAAAACCAAATCTAACACACGAACATAAGAAAAAAAATCATGCGTGAGATTACCATACCAAATCGATTCGGGATCAACACAGCTGATGCCGTGGTGTTCGGCGGCGGCATTGTGAGCGCAGCCACCGCGTTCTGGCTGTCCAAAGCCGGCATCACCACCATTCTTTTGGAAAAGCGGGATGCGTTGTCAAGCCTCACCACGCCGGCCAGTGCCGAGTGTTTCAGAACCCAGTTCACGGAAAAACCCATAGCCGACCTGGCCCTGACCAGCGTGGAGATGTTTGAAAATTTCAGGGACGTCGTGGGCCTGCCCAATATCGATATCCACGTGACCCAGCGGGGTTATCTGTTTGTCACGGATGACGAGGTTCAGCTGCCGAACCTGAAAAAGCCGTGGACCAGTTCCATGCCAGCGGCCTCACCGGTGCGGAATACATCGGCGCAAACGATCTGCGTCAGCGGTTTCCGTTTCTGGCGCCCGAAGCCTTAGGCGCCACGTTCAATGAACGGGACGGTTGGCTGTCCATCCATGAAGCCACCTACGGGTTTGCCAAAGGGGCAGCCAATGCCCCTCTCCCTGTCTAACTCGGCAGAAGATAAGATCTACAGGTGCCCCACGGCACAGGTCCGATCTCCACTTCGAAAAACAGTTGACACCCGGTTGGACAGCCGCTTATTTTAAAAGCTTGGACAAATGAACAACCCTGAGGAATCCATTGTGAAGAAAAAAATCTATGTCATCGCCTGTGCGGTGCTGGCCAGAGATATCAAGGAAGTCGCCCATGAGCTGGGACTGGCACTGGAAACCAAATTTCTGGAAGCCGGGCTGCATGAGAATCCCCATAAACTCAACACCCAGGTTCAGGAGGCTGTCGACCGGATTGACAGCAATGAGGACGCGGACCGGATCATCATCGGTTACGGGGTCTGCGGCAAAGGCACGGTGGGGTTGACCGCCCGGACCGTGCCCCTGGTGCTTCCAAAAGTGCATGACTGCATCTCCCTGTTTTTAGGAGGAGATGCAGTCTACCAGAAACAGTTCAAACAATATCCCGGCACCTATTATCTGTCTGCCGGATGGTGCGAGGAAAAAGCGGTCCCGGTTTCCCAGCGCCGAGGCCAGGCCTGGTTCGGAGGCCGGCAGCTGGTGTATGAGGATGTGAAAAGATCCCATGGCCGGACAGCGGCCGACCAGACCTTTGCGTTTCTCAACTCCTGGCAAAAAAACTACCAACGGGCCGCATTCATCGAAACCCGGTCCGGACAGGCCGCCAAATATGAACAAATGGCAAAGGAGATGGCCGATGAATACGGATGGCGGTTTGAACGGATCAAGGGGGACCAGGGCCAGATCCGCCGGATGTTGACCATTACGGAATCCACCCCCGGCATTCTGGTGGTACCCCCCGGCCATACCATCACTTTTGAACCGGTGGGCTCCACCCTGGCCGCCAGCCCGGTGTGGGACCCGGGTACCAGTGCGGCCTCCCAGGAAACCGAATGCGTGGTCCCGTCTGACCGTCCGGACACGGAATTCGGTCTGAAAATCCAAACCGGTTTAGGCATTGATGCCGGCGGCACTTACACAGACGCGGTGGTCTATGATCTGAAGAACCGATCCACCGGGAGCAAGGCCAAGGCCCTGACCACCAAATGGGATTTTACCATCGGCATCGAGAATGCGCTCTCGCAGCTGGACCCGGATCAGCTCAGCGAAGTGGCCCTGGTGGCCCTGTCCACCACCCTTGCCACCAACGCCATTGTGGAAAACGAAGGCCAGACCGTGGGCATGCTCTTGATGCCGTCCCCGGGGATAGACGAACACACCATTGTCTATTCACCCAAAGCCGTAATCACTGGCAAACTGGACATCGCGGGCCGGGAAAAGGTGCCCGTGGACCCGGACCAGGTCAGACGGATCGCCGATGAGATGATGCAGCGCCACGGGGTCACGGCCTTTGCCGTCTCAGGCTATGCCGGTGCCGTGAATCCGGCCCATGAACTGGCGGTGAAACAGATTCTGTCCGACCACACCGGCCTGTTTGTCAGCTGCGGTCATGAGCTTTCCGATACCCTGAATTTCGAAACCCGGGCCGTCACAGCCATGCTCAACGCCCGGATCATTCCCCGGCTCAAACACCTGCTGACGGATCTGGAACAGGTGCTGGAACGGTTTGGTATTGCCGCCCCCATTGTGGTGGTCAAAGGGGACGGAACCCTGATGGATGCGGACATGGCCAAAAAAAGGCCCGTGGAAACCATTCTGTCTGGCCCGGCGGCTTCCGTGGCCGGGGCAAGGCACCTCACCGGCAGAACCGATGCACTGGTGGTGGACATGGGCGGGACCACCTCGGACACGGCCGCATTGAAAGACAATCTGGTGCGACTCAATGAAAAAGGCTCCAGAGTCGGCGGCCGTCGCACCCATGTTCAGGCCCTGGACATCCGCACCGCCGGGCTGGGCGGTGACAGCCGGATTCTTTATGAAAAAGGGGAGTTTATCATTGGTCCCGGCCGGGTGGCACCGATTGCCTGGGTGGCCGGCCATCGGACTGGAACAGGGAAGGCCCTGAAATATATAAATCATCATCTGAGCCGGTTCACCACCGCCACTCAAAAAATGCAGATCATCACCGCCACTGGATCGGTTAATCTGTCCTGTCTCACGCCCATGGAAGCCCAGGTGATGTCCCTGGTGATCCGACGGCCCTTTTCCATCGAAGAGCTGATGGAAAAACCGGAGTCCTAACGGAAGCGGGCCTGCCCCTGGCCCGGCTGGAGGAACGGTTTGCCATCCAGCGGTGCGGCCTGACCTTCACCGACCTGCTGCATATCCAGAAAAAATTCACCCGGTGGGACCGGGCCGCAGCCCTGACATATGCCGAATTCATGGCCCGTCTGGCCAGAATGGACCTGGAAAAGATGATCCGTCTGCTCATGGAAAAAGGGATCCGGTGCCTGACCCTGGAACTGCTCAAGCGGCAGCTGGATGACGAGATCGATCCGGACGGATTGACCACCTGCCCGGTGTGCCGGGCATTGATCGACAACCTGATGGCCGGGGGCAGCCCGGATTATCAGGTACGTATCAACCTGAAGCGGCCGGTGATCGGTATCGGGGCACCCATCGGATTTTTCCTGCCCGAGGCGGCCCGGGCACTGGGCACGGAAGCGATTCTGCCGGAAGATGCGGACGTGGCCAACGCCATCGGCGCCATCACCTCGGATGTGATGGTTCACCGCCAGATCCGCATCACGCCGGGCCACCGGGGCGGGTTCATGGTGGAGGGCATCGCCGGCACCCGGCAATTCAAAGACTTTGAAGCGGCCGATGCCTTTGCCCGGGAAGCCCTGGTGGACAAAGTCCGGGATATAGGGCGAGCAGCAGGGACCTCCTGCCGGACCGTGACCCTGTCCATCAAAGACAAGGCCCCGAAAACCGCATCAGGCGATCCCATTTTCATGGAGCGCGTGATCCAGGCCACCCTCACCGGACCACCGGACCGGGTAATCCAAAATCCGGTTCCGGCATGACCCGGCCGTGTACCCGGAGAAACCGGGACAGCTTCGGCCGGGTCTTTACCCCGATACACCTATAAAATGATATTGAGGATCCGGCGTAACGGCTCGGCCGCTCCCCACAGCAGCTGATCCCCCACGGAAAACGCCGTGAGATAGTCTTCTCCCAGGGTCATCTTGCGGATTCGGCCCACCGGCACGGTCAACGTGCCGGTGACTGTGGCCGGGGTCAGGTCGGTGACGGTCCGATCCTTGGTATTGGGAACCACCTTGACCCAATCGTTGTTGGCGGCCAGCATGGCTTCGATCTCAGCCAGGGATACATTTTTTTTCAGCCGGATGGTGAACGCCTGGCTGTGGCACCGCATGGCTCCGATTCTGACGCACTGGCCGTCAATGGGCACGGGACGGTCGGACCGGCCTAAAATTTTATTGGTTTCCACAAACCCTTTCCATTCCTCTCTGGTCTGGCCGTTTTCCATGGCCCGGTCGATCCAGGGGATCAGGCTGGCCCCCAGGGGCACCCCCCAGCTGGCTGTGGGAAATTCACCTGAGCGCAGGGTGTCCGTGACCTTCCGGTCCAAATCCAGGATGGCTGAAGCTGGATCATCCAGAATCGGGGCGGCCGCATCACCGATGGCCCGCATCTGGGCCACCAGCTCGGTCATGTTCTTGGCACCGGCACCGGAGGCGGCCTGGTAGGTCATGGTGGTGAGCCATTCCACCAGGTCATTTTCAAACAGTCCGCCCAACGCCATGAGCATCAGGGACACGGTGCAGTTGCCGCCGATATAGTTTCTGATGCCCCGGTCCAGGGCATCATCGATCACCTTCCGGTTCACCGGGTCCAGAACGATAACGCTGTCATCGGCCATGCGCAGGGAGGAGGCCGCATCAATCCAAAACCCTTTCCACCCATTTTGGGCCAGCTTCGGCCGCACCGCTTCAGTATAGCTCCCTCCCTGGCAGGAGATGATGATCTCCATTTCCATAAGTGCGTCGATGTCATGGGCGTCGATCAGGGCCGGAACTTCTTTTCCCACA